>OBMK010003136.1_pt1 | contig 11763 bp, 9 predicted proteins | sample 1539081 | NCBI WGS metagenome assembly OBMK01 (sample SAMEA3355528, study PRJEB22509) | marine metagenome | biome: marine; feature: river plume; material: water | place: USA | collected 2010-08-07 | depth 0.5 m | reverse complement strand
GTGACTTAATTGGTATGAGTGTCGCAGGAGCTTTTCCAATTATCGCTGTGGTAGCTGCTGGCTTGGTAATCGCTTTTTTTGTAGCCCATATATTATCCAAATTTATTAGTACTGAGCGCAAGATTCTTTACGCTCTTGCTGGCGGAGCTGCGTTATTCGCGATTGTTGTGTTAATGCCCCTGGCTTTTTACAATCTGGATTTGATTGCCGGTGCACGAACTTCACTGGGCAAAGGAATTTTAATTATTGGCGGAATGATTGCCGGCTATTACTTTGGCGTGAAGTCAAAAAAGGTGGTTACTAATGAAGAGTCTTAAATCGGGTGTTTTATTAATAGCGTTGTTCCTATTCAGTGCGCTAATACACAGTAACGAGGTTGCCTATAAAACAGAGGTTATTGTTGAAGGGCTAGACAATCCCTGGAGTATCGCCTTTGTTTCAGAAAATCATTGGTTAGTCACTGAGCGCACTGGAGACTTGCGAACGGTTAAGGATGGGGTTTTGCAATCTGATCCTGTTGCTGGTGTGCCAGAGGTTCTTTTTGCTGGTCAAGGCGGCCTTTCTGAAGTCCTACTCCATCCAAACTTTAGTGAAAATCGCTTGGTATACTTATCGTTTTCTGAGTCAGATTCTGTAGAAACAAAGCTTAATCGCCTCACGGTGGTGCGAGGGCGTCTGGAAGAAAATAGCTTATTAGAAGTTAAGACAATTTTTAATTCCTATCCTTTGCGCAAAACGGCAGCCCACTACGGTGCGCGAATGAAATTCATGGCTGATGGGACTTTGCTAATCACCTCGGGAGATGGCTTTAATTATCGCGAAAAAGCCCAAGCCTTAGATAATCATTTTGGCAAAATTGTCCGTGTCAATGATGATGGGAGTATTCCCGCAAACAACCCGTTTCTAAAAACTCCCGGTGCTCTTCCGGAGATTTGGTCTTATGGGCACAGGAATCTTCAGGGGCTTGTAATCTCAGATGACGGCACGGTCTTTGAGCATGAGCATGGCCCTAAGGGTGGTGACGAATTAAACGTGGTGGAGCCTGGCATGAATTACGGCTGGCCAGCAATTACTTACGGAGTTGATTACAGCGGAGCTATTATCTCACCCTTTACAGAACAACCGGGTATGGAGCAGCCAATTCAGCATTGGGTTCCTTCAATCGCGCCTTCGGGGATGACACTTTATCAAGGGGGCATGTTCCCAATGTGGGAAGGAGATTTGTTTATTTCTGCATTGGTCCCGGGAGATGTGCGACGCATAGAGTTAGACGGGAAAAAAGCCATTAAAGAAACAATTATGTTTAATGAATTTGGCAGAATCAGAGATGTTGCCTCTGCTCCTGACGGAAGCTTAATTCTTGCCACCGATGGAGCAAATGGACAGCTTATAAGAGTGAGCGCCGTTAAGTAATTTCTAAGAGCTGCGCAGTGATGAAAGCCCAGCCTGAAGTTGTTGGAGATGTTTGTGCAGCTTCGGTCCCTTCTTTTGAGCAACCCCAATAGCAAGCACGTCAATTACCGCTAGATGAGCAATTCTTGAAGATAGCGGGGTATAGATTTGAATGTCCTCTTTTGCATCAACCTCTATAGCGATAGTTGCACTCTTGGCTATTGGCGAAGAGCTGGGGGCTAGGCCTATGACAATACCACCCGCGTTTTTTACCAGCTCCATAGAATCAAGTAGCGCTTGAGTTCTACCAGATTGTGATATGGCCACCACCACATCCCCAGTGTTTAGTGAGGTGGCGGACATATTCTGAAGGTGGGGGTCTGAATAGGCGGAAGAGCGAATTTGTAGGCGGAAAAATTTGTGTTGCGCATCAAACGCCACTGCCGCAGAGGCGCCAAAACCATAAAATTCCACTCGACCAGCACTGCAAATCGCAGCAACTGCGGCTTCTAGGTTATCGAGCACAAGACTGTCACGAACTTTAAGTAAGGCATCAACAGTAGAGTCAAACACCTTGTGGGTATATTCCCGAGTAGAATCAGAATCGGTAACCGCGATTTGACCGTAACTGGGACTTGAAGCAAGTTGTTGTGCGAGTGCCAGTTTAAAGTCTTGGAAACCGGTACAGCCAACTGCGCGACAAAAGCGCACGACCGTGGGCTCACTCACATCAGCTTGGTCGGCGAGATCAACGATCCGCATGCGAATCACTTCAAGAGGATGCTTCAGCACAAAATCAGCAACCTTAAGTTCTGATTTACGCAAATGGACCAGCGTATCACTAATTGTTTGGGTGAGCTGTGCAGGTTTCATACTGACCCCCATTTTGAGTTATGTAAAAAATTTACAAGAATACGGCATTATTACTAGTTTTGTAGTAAAAAACAGGGTTTTATCGATGATTTACACTATTTCTGAGTTTGATGGATAGATTTGCACCAAAATCCTACGAAAAAGCTAAAAAGAAGGAAATGAAATTCATCAATTCTTTTCGTTATATTGCTAGAATGCAGACCTATGGATGTAACTTCAATATTAACAAATCTCAATGCGGCACAAGAAGAAGCGGTGACTAGCGACAAAAAGCATCTGCTTGTTTTAGCGGGAGCTGGAAGCGGTAAAACCCGGGTGCTGGTGCATCGTATCGCCTGGAAAATACAGGTAGATAATATTTCTCCCTATGGCATTTTAGCGGTGACCTTTACGAATAAAGCGTCAAGAGAAATGCGCGAGCGGATCGACGAGCTCCTAGGAATGTCATTGCGTGGGATGTGGGTAGGTACGTTCCATGGATTAGCCCATCGGTTATTAAAAGCCCATTGGCGGGACGCAAAGCTCCCAGAAAACTTTCAAATTCTAGATTCTGATGATCAATTGCGCTTGGTAAAAAGAGTGATGCGCAGTATGGATCTAGACGAACAACGGTGGCCTCCTAAGCAGGCCCAGTGGTGGATCAACGGCCAAAAGGATGAGGGATTGCGAGCATCGCACCTACAAGAAGGCGGTGACCCCTACCTGGCAACTATGCTCCGGATTTATCGCGGCTATGAAGAGACTTGTGAGCGTCTTGGGGTTATCGATTTTGCCGAACTTCTACTCAGGGCGCTGGAGTTATGGAAGAACAATCCAGAGGTACTTGATCATTACCAGCAACGTTTTCAACATATTCTAGTAGATGAATTTCAAGACACTAATGCTGTGCAATATGCCTGGCTACGGCTCTTGGCAGGGAAAGTTAGTGCAGTTACCGCAGTTGGGGATGATGATCAATCGATCTATGGCTGGCGTGGTGCGAAGGTAGAAAATATTCTTAGTTATGAGCGAGATTTCCCTAAAACACACACAGTTAAGTTAGAACAAAACTATCGGTCAACATCAAATATTTTATTGGCAGCTAACGCAGTTATTGCAAAAAATTCTGATCGCCTAGGCAAGAACTTGTGGACTGATTCTGGCGAGGGCGAGTCCATCGCGCTTTACTCCGCATTTAATGAGCACGATGAATCACGCTACATCGCAGACCGTTTGCAGAGTTGGGTTAATGATGGAAACCGCCGAGAAGACTCAGCTATTTTGTATCGCTCCAATGCTCAATCACGGGTATTAGAGGCGGCCCTTCTTCAAGCTGATATTCCGTATCGTATCTATGGTGGGCAGAGATTCTATGAAAGGCTAGAAATTAAAAACGCGCTGTCATATTTGCGACTCATGCTCAATTGTCATGACGATGTTGCTTTTGAGCGTGTGGTTAATGTACCGCCAAGAGGGATTGGAGATCGAACCCTAGAATTAGTTAGGGAGTTGGCTAGAACCAACACAGTGTCTCTTTGGGCAGCTAGCAAAACTATGATTGAAGAAAAGCGGTTAGCAGCTAGGGCCTCTAATGCAGTGGCGGGGTTTTTGCAGCTGATAAACGAAATGAGCGGACAACTTGATGAGCTGCCATTAGCTGAACAGGCGGAGAACGCAATTCAGCATAGCGGTCTGATCGAAATGCATCGACGAGAAAAGGGGGAGCGCGGGCAGGCCCGGGTAGAAAATCTTGAAGAGTTTATTGGGGCCTGTAATAACTTCGAGGCTGAGGACAAAGATTTACCAGTACTACCTCAGTTTCTTGATCAAGTGGCTCTAGATGCTGGAGACCGACAGGCAGATGAAGACCAAGATGCAGTCCAACTCATGACATTGCACAGCGCTAAAGGATTAGAGTTTCCCTTAGTATTTATTGCTGGAATGGAAGAAAACCTCTTCCCCCATAAAATGTCTCTGGATGAGCCTGGTCGTTTAGAAGAAGAGCGAAGATTAGCCTATGTAGGTATTACTCGTGCCATGGAGAAATTATATCTGACCTTCGCTGAGAGCCGCACCATTTACGGCAGCGAATCGTTTAATTCTGTTTCGCGGTTTGTCCGCGATATTCCCAAAGATGTCATCGAGGAAGTAAGATTACAAAATACAATTGCTCGGCCAACCAGTTATGCGGCTAGTTCAATCCGAAGTGATCAAGGGGACGACACAGGGTTTCAGCTGGGACAACAAGTTAACCACAATGTATATGGTGAAGGAGTGATTCTGAATTTTGAGGGCAATGGACCTCGGGCTAGAGTCCATGTAAGTTTCGAAGAGGTGGGCACAAAAATTTTAATTCTTGCCTCAGCTAATCTTGCCGCAGTTTAATGACACAGTAGGATCTAACCAGTATAAGAGGGAAAAGTGATGCGAATTATATTAGCCACCTTGATGGCTTTTTTATTAGTGAGCTGCGGAGAGACCGTTAATGAGACAACAACGCACAGTTCAACTGCTAATCAGGAGACTTTTGAGTGGAAGTTGGTAACCACCTGGCCTAAGAATTATCCAGGTTTAGGATTGGCTCCTGAGAACTTTGCTAAACAAGTCGAGGCGATGAGTGGAGGCCGCTTAAAGATAAAAGTATTTGGTGCGGGTCAGCTAGTGCCTGCTTTTGAGGTGTTTGATGCTGTTTCCCAGGGAACTGCACAGATGGGCCATGGGGCTTCTTATTACTGGACCGGAAAATCTAAGGCAACTGCATTCTTTACTTCGGTCCCCTTCGGCTTGAATGCGCAAGAAATGAATGGCTGGCTCCATTATGGCGGAGGTCTGGAGCTATGGAGAGAGCTCTATGACGAGTTCAATTTAATTCCATTTGCAGGCGGCAATACAGGCGTTCAAATGGCCGGCTGGTTTAATCGAGAGATTAATTCAATGGAGGATATCAAAGGGCTAAAAATGCGCATCCCCGGATTAGGAGGCGATGTGATTACCCGTGCGGGTGGTGTTTCGGTAACAATCTCAGGTGGTGAACTGTATACAGCAATGCAGACGGGAGTTATTGATGCTCTTGAGTGGGTGAGCCCTTATAACGACATTGCCTTGGGATTCCATCAGGTTGCCAAATACTACTATTACCCTGGGTGGCATGAGCCAGGCCCTACCCTTGAATTAATTGTTAACAAAGACGCCTATGCGATGTTACCAAAAGATTTACAGACTATAGTCGAGGTTGCAGCAAGGGCCGTTAACCAAGATATGCTGGATGAGTACACTGCGCGAAATAACGAAGCATTAGTCACCTTGGTTGAAACTCATGGGGTGCAGTTGAGAAAGTTACCCGATGAAGTTGTTAGTGAACTTAGAGGAATCTCCGCAGAGATGCTTGAAGAATTGGCCGATGATTCAGACATTGCTCGACGAATTGCTGAGTCGGTCAAAGCATTTCAGCGGCAGGCAACGGCATATCATGCTATTTCTGAAGAAGCTTATTACGAAGCCCGCAAAGAATAACTTACCAAAAACGATGTCAGCGGCTAATGAAGGCCGCTGATTAGTTTCTCCAAAAAGTAGGAGTGAATAAAACCAAAAGTGTAAAGATCTCTAACCGTCCGAGTAACATTCCCCAGCACAATACGCTTTTCGCGAACGTTCCAATATCCGCATAATTTGTGGCCACCGCACCAAGACCAGGGCCCAAATTATTGAGAGCGGCGGCTGTGGCTGACCAAGCAGTAACATAGTCAAGACCTGCGGCCAAAAGAAGTAAAACCATTAAATAAAAAACACCCAAATAAACACCAAAAAAGGCCCATATAGCATCAGTGACTCGTTCGGGTATCCTACGATTTCGGATTTTGATGGGGAGCAGCGCATTTGGGTGGACAAGGCGATAAACTTCTCTAATTCCTTGTTGAGCCATGATTAGCATTCTGCCTATTTTAATACCACCGCCAGTAGATCCCGCACAGGCTCCAAAAAATGACAAAAATATTAAAAAGAACGGGAGGAACGATGGCCACGAATTAAAGTCAGTGGTGGTGAACCCAGTGGTAGTCAATATTGATACAAGCTGAAAAACGCCGAGACTGATACTGTCTTCCAGACCGTAGGTACCACTAAAATAAAGGTATAAACAGGTTACGGCTGCTCCAAATAAGAGTAAGTATCCATACATTCTGGCTTCTGGATCTGTCCAATAAAAGCTCAGACTTCGATTGTTCCAAACGAGGTAATGCAGGGCAAAATTAAGGCCTGAAATAACCATGAAAAACGCACATATCGCCATGATCATGTCGCTATCAAAAAAACCAATGCTAGCGTCATGAGTAGAAAAGCCACCGATTGCAACCGTAGAAAAACTATGGCCAATAGCGTCAAACCCGCTCATTCCGGCAGCCCAGTAGGCTAAAGCACAAACGGCGGTTAGGGTTAGATATATTTTAAATAACACATTAGCTGTTTCTGCAATTCGTGGGGTTAGCTTGGAGTCCTTGACCGGCCCAGGGGTTTCTGCGCGATAAATTTGCATGCCACCAATTCCAAGCATTGGTAAGATTGCCACAGCTATGACGACGATGCCTATGCCACCCAGCCATTGTAGTTGTTGGCGATAATAAAGAATTGATTTTGGAAGATCGTCAAGGCCAGACAGCACGGTAGCGCCCGTTGTTGTGAGCCCTGACACTGATTCAAAAAGTGCATCAATAAAAGTCAAATTAGTTGCTTCAGATAACATTAACGGCAAGGATCCAAAACCGCTAAGCACCAGCCAGAAAAACACTGTGACAACGAAGCCGTCACGAGTTCTCAACTCGCCTTGATGGCTCTTCGTGGGCAGCCAAAAAGTTAACCCAACCAAAAGAGTGATAGCAAAGGCGAGTACAAACATCGACGAGGTATTTTCTTCGTAGATTGAGGACACAATAATGGGGGATAACATGGTCAAGCTGAAAATCATTAACAGCATGCCCAAAACTCTCGCGATAACAGCAATGTGCATAGAGATGGCTACCCTAGAAAAAAGTGAACCCTACCGCAAAGAGCTTCTCCACGGCCTTGGTATTTTCTTTATCAACCACGAATACAATTACATGGTCATTATTCTCAATCACGGTATCATGATGCGCGATAATTACCTCACCATCGCGTACTAGCGCGGCTAGGGTTGAGCCGGGGGGTGACTTAATATCGCCAATAGCCCGACCTACAACTTTCGATGACTTAGCATCTCCGTGCACAATAAATTCTAACGCTTCTGCAGCGCCTCTTCTTAGAGAATGCACGCTTACTGTATCTCCCTGCCTTACATGGGTTAACAAAGAGCTTGTGGTGACCTGTTGTGGTGAGATTGCAATATCAATTTCCCCACCTTGCATGAGATCGGCATAAACAGGATTACTGATCAGAGTCATGACTTTTTTGGCCCCAAGACGTTTGGCTAGCAGCGAGGCCATGATGTTAACTTCGTCATCATTGGTAAGCGCGAGGAATACATCAGTTTTATCAATATTTTCATCAAGCAACAGCTCTTGATCAGTGGCTGAGCCGTTAAGTACAACAGCATGATCAAGCTTTTCAGAGAGAAAAGCAGCGCGTTCAGGAGAAAACTCAATAATTTTAATATTATAATTTTCTTCTAAGGCTTTACTTAATCGAAACCCAATATTACCGCCTCCAGCAATCACTAGACGATGGTAGGGTTTCTCCAGCCGCCGCAGCTCGCTCATGACTTTACGTATATTTTTCTTGGCGGCAATAAAGAAAACTTCATCTCCATCTTCAATGACAGTATCGCCTACAGGGAAAATAGCGCCTTCCTTTCGATAAATAGCAGCCACCCTTGCGTCGGCTTTGGGCATATGCTCTTTTAATGTGCGCAATTCTTGGCCAACTAGAGGGCTGTCTTTAACTGCACGTAAGCCTACTAGTTGAATCACGCCATCGGCAAAATCCAGGACTTGCAATGCTCCCGGCTGCTCGATTAGCTTGCGAACATAGTCTGTGACAGCTTGCTCGGGAGCAATCATCACATCAACAGGCATATTTTTAGCATTAAAAAGCACGTTCTTATATTTTGGGTTTGTGTAACTGTATGCTCTAACGCGTGCAATTTTGGTGGGAGTATGAAATAGAGAGTATGCAACTTGGCAGGCAATAATGTTTGCTTCATCGCTGCTGGTAACAGCGATGAGCATATCAGCATCTTCAATACCCGCCTTCACTAATACATCAGGGTAACAACCGGTGCCAACCACAGTGCGAATATCAAGCCGGTCTTGCAGAGAGCGCAAAGCATACTCGTTAATGTCAATTAGGGTAATGTCGTTATACTCGCGCGCCAAGTTTTCTGCCAGAGTTCCACCAACTTGACCTGCACCTACTATTATTATTTTCATTACCTTCCCGCTTTATTGTCAGCGTTTAAATCCGACGGCGACGTTTTACGAAGCTTTGCATAGTAAAACCCATCGTGACCATCAGCGACTGGAAATAATTGTCGACCGCAAACAGTGGCCACACCCCAAGCCTCATTAATAGTCATTATTTCTACATCAGTTCGTGACTGGGCAAAAGCCTTGACCACCAGATCATTCTCCTCAGGCAGTACTGAACAGGTTGCATAGACTAAAATACCCTCATTTCCGAGAGTTTGCCAGAGACTTTCAATCAACCGCAGCTGAATTTTTGCTAGCTTATCAATATCTGCCGGTTTACGCAGTATTTTGATATCTGGGTGCCGCCTTATAACGCCCGTTGCTGAGCAAGGAGCGTCTAATAAAATTCTGTCAAAGAAGGTTTTATCCCACCAAGCATCCAACGCTGAAACATCAGCTGTAACAAGATTGGCTTGCAGATTAAGTCGGCATAAATTTTCTTCAACGCGATTAAGGCGCCTGGGTTCGGAGTCAACGGCCACAAGGGACTGCAGATTGAGTTCGCTTTCAAGGATATGACAGGTTTTACCGCCGGGCGCACAACAGGCATCTAAAACAACTTGCCCTGAGGACAGCTCAAGCAGGGAGCAAGCGAGCTGTGCGGCCTCATCTTGTACGCTTGAATCACCTTGAGCAAAGCCTGGAAGTTTAGCCACGTCAATCGCCTCATCTAGGACGATGCCAACATCACTATGTGGTGTTTTCTCGGCACCAATATTCGCATCTTGGAGTTTTGCTAAATATTCATCTCTTGAATTTCTCCGAGCGTTTACTCTGAGTGTCATGGGTGCGCGAAGATTATTTGCTGAGACAATATCAGCAGCCACAGCGGGTGACCAGGCGAGCTCCAATTTCTTGAGGAGCCACTTCGGATGAGCGGCAAGAAAAACAGGTTGGTCAGCATAGCTCTCCATCAAGCGTGGCATTTCTCTCTGAAAGTTTCTGAGTACGGCATTAACCAAACCTTTTGCCCAGGGACGACTAAGCCCCTTTGTCGCTGTAACAGTTTCGTTGACAACGGCATGGTCAGATATTCTCATGTGCATTAACTGATAGATACCGCAGGCAATCAAAGTATGAATTTCTAGATCTTTTTCCCGGAGAGGCTTTTTGATAAGCTGTTTGAGTAATAGCGATATTTGCGGATACCAACGCAAACAACCAAAGCTTATTTCCTTTAATAGCGGACGATCCTTTTCCTCTACCCGCTCTGAATAGTTAGGGAGCAAAGTGGATAACGATTGCCCTCGACAAACATTGGCGACAATCTCTGCAGCAGCGACACGGACATTGAGACGCTTTTTGCTCATCAGATCATGTTCCCAGTCGGGTCCCAGGAGAAAAAATGGAGGCCCGAGACTTTAGCACCTCCGCTACACACAGCTTTGACTTGCCGGCCAATTGTATTGTCGAGATCAGCAAGGCTCCGTTTCCACACTTAACTAATAAACCATCGTCATCTGCTGACAAAATTTCTCCCGGCACGCCGGGATAGTCTCGAGAGACCGCAGACGCCAACCATATTTTTATTCGCTGACCGTTGACCAAAGAATAGGCTGCAGGGAATGGGTTGAAGGCTCGGATACGACGCTCAATCTCGGTTACTGAAGCTGACCAGTCAATTAAAGATTCTTGCTTAGCTATTTTATCAGCGTAGCTACTTTGAGTAGAATCTTGCGCTATGCCCACTGCAGTTCCAGAGCGCATTTTCTCTAGAGTATTTATGAGGGCCTGAGCGCCAAGAACAGCTAACTTAGGGTATAGAGAAGCGCTAGTTTCTTTGTCATCGATAGTACATCGGGAGATTGTCAACATTGGCCCTGTGTCTAAACCCACGTCCATTTGCATCACTGTCACTCCGGATTCCCTGTCTCCTGCTTCGATGGCTCTTTGAATTGGGGCAGCACCGCGCCATTTTGGTAAAATTGATCCATGAACATTAATGCATCCAAGTCTGGGGATATCTAGAACAGCTCGGGGAAGAATTAATCCATAGGCGACAACGATTAACACGTCCGCTTCGAGACGAGCAATGGTTTCCTGCGTCTTTATATCGGTAAGTGATGCGGGCTGCTCTAGCTGAATGTCATTAGCTAATGCAAGTTTTTTGACAGGACTCTGGGTAATTTTCTTTCCACGTCCAGCGGGGCGATCTGGCTGAGTGTATATGGCAACGAGCTGGTAGCGATCATCATCTAGGATAGCTTGTAGGTGCGTGGCTGCAAAATCTGGCGTTCCAGCAAAAATAACCCTCACGGTTGTTCCATCCTATGCTGATTTCTTTTTCATTTTTTTACGAATTATCTGACGCTTTAATGGGGAGAGGTAGTCGACGAAAAGCTTACCTTCCAAATGATCAATTTCATGTTGTATACAAATGGCCAGCAAACCGGATGCTTTTTCTTTAAATGGCTTCCCCTCGCGATCTAGGGCTGAGATCATCACGTTGGACGGGCGGGCGACAGTTTCATAAAACCCAGGAACTGACAAACAGCCTTCGTCGTAGGGTTCTGTTGTATCATTAAGAACTTCAATCTCAGGATTAATAAAGACGCGCGGTTGCGAGCCGTCTTCCATAAGATCCATTACGATGACTCTTTGATGCACATCGACCTGAGATGCTGCTAATCCGATGCCATGAGAATCAATCATAGTTTCAAACATATCATCCACAAGCCGCTTTATATCATCATCAACGGTAACCACCGGCTTGGCTTTTTTTCGTAGCCGTGGGTCTGGATATTCAAGAATTGGAAGTATTGCCATAACAGATAAATTTTACTAGCGATTAAAAATAGTGAGCCAAAAGAGCGCCAAAAATGTTACTTACTTGACGAACTTTCCATTAGCTTAGTATACACGATCATAAGCGTGAAAAAGTATCAGCTAACCATAGGTTCAGTTCTCGTCGGGCCAAATGGTCCTTTGATAAACTTAGCAAAGACGCAATTTATGAGACGGTAGTCACAAATTGGCGCAACAAGAGGCCGAAACTGTGAATTTTTCTTAAAAGGTACGCTCGAGGGGGTTTTGGTGGTAGAGGCTGCGATAAAGAGCGGTTCTCTTATAACGGCGAGAACTG
>OBMK010003133.1_pt1 | contig 11770 bp, 8 predicted proteins | sample 1539081 | NCBI WGS metagenome assembly OBMK01 (sample SAMEA3355528, study PRJEB22509) | marine metagenome | biome: marine; feature: river plume; material: water | place: USA | collected 2010-08-07 | depth 0.5 m | reverse complement strand
TTCTCTACCATGCCATTCGTGAAGGTCTGACCATGGGCATAGTTAATGCCGGTCAGTTAGCGGTCTATGATGATCTGCCGGAAGAACTGCGTCAGGTGGTTGAAGATGTCGTGCTATTCCGCAACGCTGAAGGCACCGATGCCCTGCTTGCCATTGCCGACAAGTATCGCGGTGACGGGTCTAAGCAAGCCTCAGTAGAAGATCTAAGCTGGCGCGACGCCGACGTTAACCGTCGCCTTGAGCATAGCCTGGTTAAGGGTATTACAGCCTATATCACCGAAGACACTGAAGAGGCCCGGCAACAGGCTGATCGTCCGCTACATGTGATTGAAGGCGCGTTGATGGACGGCATGAATATAGTCGGCGACCTATTTGGCTCGGGAAAAATGTTTTTGCCCCAGGTAGTGAAATCTGCCCGTGTGATGAAACAAGCGGTAGCCTATTTGCAGCCCTTTATCGAAGATGAAAAGGACGCCACTGCCAGCACCAATGGCAAGATCCTGATGGCCACGGTGAAAGGTGATGTCCACGATATCGGCAAAAATATTGTTGGCGTGGTGCTGCAGTGTAATAACTATGAGGTTATCGACCTCGGTGTGATGGTGTCTGCGGAAAAGATTCTCACCACAGCTCGTGAAGAGAACGTGGACATTATTGGCCTCTCAGGACTGATTACGCCCTCTCTCGATGAGATGGTGACACTGGGCAAAGAAATGCAGCGCCAAGGTTTTACTGTGCCCCTAATGATTGGCGGTGCCACCACCTCCAAAGCTCACACAGCAGTAAAAATTGCCCCCAACTATGAGAATAATCAGGCGATTTATGTCTCTGATGCCTCCCGTGCCGTAGGGGTTGCCAGCAAGCTGATCAGCAAAGAGCATCGCGATGAGTTTATCGCCGATATCCGTCGTGACTACGATGCGGTGAGACTGCGCACAGCCAATAGAACACCTCGGGGAACGCTCTATACCTACCCCGACGCGATCAAACAAAAGCCACAGATTAACTGGCGTGACTATCAGCCGACTCTGCCGGCCACGCCTGGGATAACGGTAATTGACGACTATCCCCTGGAAACACTGGTGCCCTATATTGACTGGACACCCTTCTTTATCACCTGGGATCTGATCGGAAAGTATCCGAAGATTTTTCAAGATGAAGTGGTTGGCGATGCGGCTACTACATTGTTTGCCGATGCTCAGGCACTGTTAAAAGATATTATCGACAATAAACGCTTAACTGCCCGCGCCGTATTTGGTCTCTGGGAGGCCAATACAGTTAACCATGATGATATTGAAATCTATGCTGAGGATGGCTCAACCAAGGCCAGCCTGCACCATATTCGTCAGCAAATCCAAAAACCTGGCGCCAGTGAAGAGCTCTGTTCGCTGGCTGACTTTGTCGCGCCAAAAGAGTCCGGCATTAAAGATCATATTGGAGCTTTTGCGGTAACTACGGGCATAGGTGCCGATGAACTGGCCGCTGAATATGAAGCCAAGCACGATGACTACAATGCGATTATGGTTAAAGCCTTGGCGGACCGACTGGCTGAGGCCTTTGCTGAACATCTTCACGAATGCGTGCGCCGTGAGCACTGGGGTTATGCAGCAGATGAGAGCTTAGATAACGAAGCCCTGATCAAAGAGAAATACCGTGGTATTCGACCCGCGCCAGGCTACCCTGCCTGCCCGGATCACACTGAAAAAGGCACCTTGTTTGAGCTGCTTGATGTGGAGAATAATATTGGACTGGCACTCACCGACAGCTACGCCATGACGCCTGCTGCTGCGGTCAGTGGTTGGTACTTTGCTCATCCGGATGCGAAGTATTTTAATACAGGTAAAATTGCTCCGGATCAGGTCGAATCGCTGGCGCAGCGTAAGGGAATGTCATTGCCTGATATGGCGCGTTGGCTGACGCCAGTGCTGATTGATTAGATTTAAGGCTGTCATCCTGAACGAAGGAAGGCTTCACTACCTGTTGCCCTGAGAGAAGGGAGGCTTAACTGCCTGTTGTCCTGACTGAGGGAGCTCTCCACTGCCTGTTGTCATGAGCGAAGGGAGACTGCACTGCCTGTTGTCCTGAGCGAAGGCAGGCCCCACTACCTGTCATCCCGACAGAGCGTGGCGACGAGGGATCTCAGCCAGCTCGCGGAAGTTCCTTCAATTTCGCCGAGGATGACAAGCTGGCGCGCCGTGCAGCTGAACTCTCTACCTGAACTCTCTACCTGAACTCTCTACTCGAACTCTTAAGTTGAACTAAACCCTAAAATAGTGTCTGATCATACATATGAAAACGCGCTCATCCTCTATAACAGTCCTGGTCAATATCCTCGTGATTCTATTTTTGATGAATACGACCTTGGCTCACAGTACCTGCACTATGAGCAGCAGCACCGAGAATCCCGATCTAGTGCAGCAGGCGGAGCACAGCCCTCAGACCCATATGCCCTGTCATACATTAGATAGCGGAGACAAGTTATTGTCCCTCAGCGCAGAGACCAGCCCGGACACAACACCTGCGGACCAATGCTGTGCCGACTGCTCCGTCTTTAGCCTGCCAATAAGCACGGTGAAAACCCCAGCCGCTGTCGCACCTAATATCGCCAGCACGGCACTAACAAGCACCCCTTCCCGCACTATAGAACTGCCCTTCAGGCCCCCAATAGCAAACCTTTCATAGTTCTCTGCGCCTTTTATTTGGCGCCATATTTATTATTCTGAACATTATTGAAGGTGACATCATGCGTCTGAAAACGTTTGTTATACCGTTATTGTTAGTACAGCTATCTGCACTTATTGCATCCCCAGTCTGGGCCAAAAATTATCTGATCAATGTCAATGGCATAGTCTGTGAGTTCTGCGCCTTTGGCGTGGCCAAAAAACTGCGCAAACTCGACTTTATCGACCCCAGCCAGTTCGAGGAAGGCGTCAAAGTGGATATCGAAAATCAGCAGGTTTTTATCAGTATCCAAGAGGGACAACCACTAGATCAAGAGGCGATCTTTGAAGCGATCAAATCCGGCGGCTATGACCCAATCAAGATGACGCCAATGGACGAGGTAGCCCGCCCGCTGGAGGAGTCCCAGTGAAACAGCTGACGGCACTACTACTGCTTGCTACCGCAAGCACGTTTACCAGCCAAGTCACTGCCCACCAACCGGTGATGGATATGGCACCGCGCTGGAATGGTGGCTATGGCGCCCAAACGCGAATCACTCATGCCAACAACACAACCACCACTTGGCTTGAGGGGGTTTACACTTTTAAGCCCGCTCTGCGTATGACCCTAAAAGTGCCTTACAGTGACGGCAAAAACGGTGATGCGATTGTTGCAATGCCGATCAAACGCTATAAAAACGCCGGGGCATCCACCTCTAACTGGGGCATCACACCCTCGGTGAGAATGCCCACTGGCGGCGGTAGCGACTGGGACGCGGGGTTGAGCCTGAGTTACAGCTCCGAATCAAAGGGCTACTACGAGCTCTATGATATCTATAGGCTCGGCGATACCACCGGCATTGATATCAATGCCGGCATGAGCCATGCCGATGGCAAGGGTTCTTCTTGGTTTACGCTCTGGGATATTAGCGCGAGAGATTCAGATTCGGGGCAGCATCTGCTCACTGGACCAGTGCTGGTGTATTTCAAGCGCAATGTGATTGTCCGCGGTGAATATAAGTTTGTCGCCCTCGATAACGACACACAATGGGATGGCGACTATCTCAGTATTGGCATTGGTATGGTGTTTTAAAATGGAGACAATTTTATGAATAAACCACGCTCTTGGAGTTGGCTACTATTATTCACCACCTCCGGCACCCTCCTCTGCTGCGCCCTGCCCATTACCTTGGTAACCCTTGGGCTAGGAGCCAGCGTGGCATCTATGGCGTCTGCGGCACCCTGGCTGATCACCCTCAGCCAGTACAAAGGCTGGATGTTCACCCTGTCTGGTCTGCTGATTGGGTTGGGATTTTGGAGTGTGCACCGCCCCGGCCGTGTCTGCCCTACAGATCCCGAACTCGCTGCCGCCTGTGCCACCGCAGACCTTTGGAATCAACGTTTTCTATGGTTGTCTGCTGGTATGTGGTCTGTTGGTTTTATCGCCGCCTATGCGCTGCCACTTTTGCAGTAAAGGGTTGGCACAAATCTCTCCTGGGCAATATTAGCTGCGGAAAAGTCTCCTCTAAAGGAGTAGAATTGAGCGCCCACAAACGGTGTATGACCAACTCGTTGAGACTCATTTGAAAGGAAGACAAACTTGAACGACGATAGAAAAAAGCTCGAAGAAAAAGTAGTGCTTGAAGATAAACCAAAGAAGAAAAAAACCAATATTGGCGCCCTGGTTAAAAGCATCCTAGCCGCCGCGATTGGTGTCCAGAGCAACAAGAACCGAGAGCGCGATTTCGAGGAAGGTAATCCCTTGGCCTTTATTATTGGCGGCTTTGTCTTTACAGCACTATTTATTGCCACTATAGCCACAATAGTAGGGTTTGTGCTGAGAACTAATGGCTGAGGTAAAACTCACTTGCCAGGCGCTAAAAAACCTTTATCAAAAACAATAAAAAAAGGGGCTGCATCACTGCAGCCCCTTTTTTGACCTTCTTTTTAATCAAGCCAGGACCGTTTAGAAACTGTACTTAGCCTGCAGAGCAATGTTCAACGGACGGTTGACGAAGGCGTAGTAAGAGTTACCCCCACCATTAGTCAAGGTTCCACCCAGTGGCGTATTGCCACCAAAGTTAATCACAGTCTCATCGGTAAGGTTGCGACCTAACAGAGCCACTTCCCAAGCGCACTATTTCCCGAGCGCACTACTTCCCAAACGCTATGCCTGCATAAAATCAGCGGGCTCAAGAGCCTCAAAACTATCAGCCCCAAATACCAACGCAGCCAAGTAACCACTGTTGCGCGGCAGTATTTGCGTTGAGAAGAAATCTGCCGTAGCAATTTTCTGGTTATAAAAACGATCGGTCTCGCCAGCGGCCAATCGGTCCTGAGCAGCAGCGGCCAATTTCACCAACAGCCAATAGGCGACAGTATTCCCGTACATCATCATAAAGTTGTAAGCGATTCCCTGAGAGTCACTGCTGTTTTCCAATACATAGTTGAGGGCTTCTTGGCACTGCTCAATCCCATGACGCAGACGATTACGCAAATCCACCACGCTACCATGGGCTGACGCAAGCTGGTCAACAGTGGCCTGCATATCCGCCAACAGCAACTGCACCGCTTGGCCACCATCACGCAAACATTTACGACCGATAAAATCTAATGCCTGAATACCATTAGTGCCCTCATAGATCGGCAAAATGCGTGCATCGCGCATATGCTGCGCCGCGCCAGTCTCTTCAATAAAGCCCATACCGCCGTGGACCTGAACACCCAGAGAAGTGCTCTCCATAGAGACTTCGGTACACCAGCCTTTAACCAGCGGCGTCAATAGCTCGACCAACTGTGCATTCTGGGAACGAACCTGCTCGTCCGGATGATGAGAACTGCGGTCCTCTGCTGCGATGGCATAGTAAGACATGGCACGACCGCCCTCAGTCAATGCACGCATCTGCATGAGCATGCGCTTAACATCCGAGTGATGAATAATCGCGGCTCGGCCTTCGACACCAGCAGCGCGACCCTGCACACGGTCAGCTGCATAGGCTACAGCTTGCTGATAGGCGCGCTCGCCCAGAGAAACACCCTGATGACCAACCGATAGTCGGGCATTGTTCATCATTGTGAACATGCACTGCAGGCCTTTATTTTCTTCCCCCACCAAGTAGCCGACCGCACCGCCGTTATCGCCAAAGGCAAGAGTACAGGTAGGGCTCGAATGGATACCTAATTTGTGTTCAACACCCACGGGTTTAACGTCGTTGCGCTCGCCCAAACTACCGTCGGAATTAACCAAGAACTTGGGCACCAAAAATAGCGAGATACCCTGATTGCCTTCGGGGGCATCGGGACGACGGGCCAGTACTAGGTGGATAATATTGTCGGCGCAACTGTGATCGCCCCAAGTGATGTAGATTTTTTGGCCACTGATTAAATAGTGGTCGCCATTTAATATGGCCTTGGTTTTCACAGCCGATAAATCACTGCCGGCCTGAGGCTCGGTGAGATTCATAGTGCCGGACCAAGCACCGGAAATCAGATTACCCAGATAAGTCTCTTTCTGCTCATCACTGCCGTACTGATTAAGGGCATGCACTACTCCGCGGGTTAGCATAGGCAGCAGGCTAAAACCGCAGTTAGCGGTCTGCAGCATTTCCTGAACGGCCAAATCCACAACACTGGGGAATCCGGCACCGCCGTAAGTGCTATCGCCATTTAGGCAGCACCACCCCGCTTCAACCATCTGTCGATAAATGGGGTTCAACCCAGGTGAGGTCACTACCTCACCGTCTTTCAAAAACGCTGGATGTTTGTCAGTCTCATGATTGGTCGGAGCCACTATATCTTCAAAAAATTTGGCCGCCTCTGGCAGAACCACATCGACCATATCGCGACTCGCGTCTTCGAATCCCGGCATGCTGCAAATTTCAGAATAGTTAATAATCTCATCAAAGATAAATGCCAATTCCTTCTGCGGTACCTTGTATACGCTCACGTCCACTCTCCCAAGAATGTCAAAAAATAAGTTAACACTTGCCAGTACTTTAGGAGCTAGCCGTCATAACTGTAAACCTTAATCAATGACCATATGGTCTATGATCAAGAGAACGGTTTAAACCTTTAAAGGAGTGCTATTGCCCGCTTAACGCAAGCAAAATTCAAGGGAAACGGTAGGTTCGATATTATCGGCGGTACCGGACTATTCAAGCCTGAGGGATTACTCATCCATACAGATCGAACTCTGATCAAGGCCTAGGCAAATTCTGAGGCACAGTCTGAGGTGATTTTCGGCAACAGCAACAGAGCCCTTTGATCAAAGGCATCTAGTTGAATATTGTGACGCCTAAATAGTTCGGCATAACCCTGCCGCAAAATCTGCTCTTCTTCCCCCTTAAGCCTGCGACCGGCTACCGCAATAGTAAAGCCCTGTCCTGATAACCAGCAAAGCCCGTCAAGCACTGGTTGCCAGGCGTTCGGCCCACGCCTCTGCTGATAAAGCTGTTGTTCAAAATGACCCATTGAGACACGCAATGTCAGCTGCTGACCATAGAGTTTGTGCAGCGCCAATAAACCATTCTTGCGCTCAAGCATGGAATGCATAGCATTGGTTAGCACCAACAGCCGAAAACCCCGGCGCAGAATCGTCCCCATAATGGCAATAATATCTGGATTACAAAACGCTTCGCCGCAGGTCAAGCCGATCTCTTCAGTGCCCAGCTCATGGCGCTGAATCTGGTTGGGAAACTGCTGTACCTGAGTGAGACGAATAAATGCGAGGCTATCATTAGTCGGTGAGAAGTCGATATAGTGATTTTTACAGGCGAGGCCACACTGGGTGCCAGTATTAAACCAGAGAATTTTAAACCGGGGAGTGCTTGACCCGAGAGCGTTTAACCAGAGAGCGTGTAACCCGAGAGCGTTAAACTGCTCCAGGTTAACACCGGCCTTGGGACAGCCAGTGGCAGCAACCATAGAATTAGAGAATATTGCATGTTGAGTATCCATACTCAGATTCCGATCTATTTATCGCTTTAAAAGTAGCCTAAGCCAGCCCAAATGGCCCAACAGATCGGCAATATCACAGCCATTTAAATAGCAGAAACAGAATCTCTCCTGCTGACCTAATCCGCCCTGGTAACAGAGTACGCCCAATAGAACGCGACGAACTGCAGCACCAAGCGCACATAGAGCGCGACAACGGGAATATCCGGAAACAGCTCGGGGTTAAAGGCCATATACAGATTCGCCGGATAGACAGCGATCAGCAAGGCAACCAGACCAATACCAGCCAATGAGCGGAAACGAGGGATTAAAACGCCAACGCCCCCCATAATTTCGAATACACCGCTAATGTAAACCAAGGCTAAATGTCCGGGGATCCAAGGCGGCATAATGCTGACATAAAACGCGGGTGCAAATAGATGGTGGAACCCAGCGTAGGTAAAAAAGGCGCTCAACAGGAATAGGAAAAAGCACTTTACCCGGCTTTTCGGCAACCGCATGGCGCCGATGGCACGGCGCAACAAACTGGGTGATTGCGTAGCATGATGAGTCATTTTCAAATCTCTCTACTGATCAGTGCTAAAGCTAGAGCACGGAAGCCGTACCAAATTCTTCAATCAACTCTACCGCGATACGCTCTTGCTCAGCTCGGGCATTGAGCTTCTCACACTGACCATTGTTCCAAGACTGGTAACGAGCCACATCGGCGTTGCCAATATTGATCAGCGTCTCCCAAACCAACAGGCATTTTTCAATATGACTGGCATTGCTGTCGGCAGCGATACCCGCCAATAATGTATCCAGTGTTTCAGTCTCAAACTGCAGGCCCAAGTACTCGTCTCGGTCGAGACGCACATAGGGTTTAGTTTTGCTGTTGTAGCGTTGCCATTCGAAATCAAGTGACTTATCCGGAACGCCTGAGTGAGCAAAGTCACCCCAGATATTCATAAAGGTACGCTCCATCTGATCGCGAGAATCGCCCTCTGGATAAATATAAGCGGTCACTGGACCATACTTAAAGTCACCGGTAATAAAGGAAATATCGGTGCCGTGAGCGGCACCAAAAATAGAGGGAAAGTCGATAAAAAACGACTTTTCCTGATCGTCCCAATCAAAACGATAGTTATAAAGGGCCTTGTAGCCCGCTTGTTCCATCGCACTTAGAGGCTCATCCACACCCCTCGCCTTCCAAGCCTGTGAGCGCGTTCGCACCCAAAAGTTATACAGCTGTGGATCTTTAATGCTTACTTTGGGCGGCAAAAGCTTGGTAAAGGGGTAGCTGGTTTCCATAAAGTAACGGTGCAAGGCAAACCAGAGCGTGACTTCATCTTTGTTTGCGCCGGAGATCACCGGTACATTTTTGCCATACTGCGGGTCAGCCAAGGCTGCTGCCATCCCCACCGCTGGAATCACAATACCGTCTGCGGTGGTCAATGGAGAGTAGTCAACGGTATCCGGCTTATCGTTATAGAGAGCAATAAACTCTCGAGCATCGCTGCTTTTTAAACGTTCGCGCAGGGCTTCGTCAGTAATGTCAGACTCATCAGTACCCTGCTGAGCCAGAAGCTTTTGAGTAATTTGCCAGGCACCACGAGTAACAAATGTATCGGTCCCATCAAGGTTGTAGGCACTGGCTAAACTGCTAGTACCGGTATAACCGGACTGCGCAATAGCACGATGAAACAAGCCTTTGGCCAGAGGTGACGCTAAAAGCGCATAGACATTGTGCGCACCGGCGGATTCGCCAAACACAGTCACATTAGCCGCATCACCGCCAAAGCCCGCTATATTGTCACGCACCCATTTAAGCGAGTGAATAATATCCAAATGGCCGAAGTTAGAGGCCTGGTCTTCCCCGCTTTGCTGCCCCTGAATCGCCGGATGGGTAAACCATCCCAGGGCACCCAGGCGGTAGTTGATCGCTACAACCACCACACCTTTGGCCGCTGCCAACTTACTGTAATCGTAATAATCTTTTAAACCAGTGGTATTGCTGCCACCGTGGATCCACAGCATTACCGGGTAGTTTTTACCGATAAAATCTTTTGGTGCACGGATATCCAAGAACAGGCAATCCTCCGAACCAATAACGCCCTCGGCCCCTCCCTCAACACCCGCATAGCTACTCGACTGTTGCACACAGGCAGTATCCTCACGCTCGGCAATCAATTGCTGAGGGGCAATTAGCGCTCGGGGAGCGCGCCAGCGCAGATCACCAACCGGCGCTTGGGCATAGGGGATATCAAACCAACTCACCACTGCAGCGCCGACTTGTTTATCAGCACTCGCGTCTAGCCGACCCTGGGTAATCCCAGAGGCAGTTTGGATTTTGTATTGCGGAAGGCTTTCAGAAATCGGCTGCTCTGGTGAGAATAGGCCGCAGGCCGCCAACAGGAGAAAACTGGTAATAGTTAAAATCAGTTTCATAGCGAGAGTCTTTTTTATTATTATTTTTTATGCACCCTGCCCCGTTAATTGGCGGTGCACCTTTTGGGTATCTTCCCTTTTCTACGTTTTAGCACACCGACACGATCACTCGCCAGCGTCTTGAGAAAACTGTAATTTCGCCAATCGCGCATAGAGAGAGTTTGAGGCGATCAACTCATTATGACTGCCCTGAGCGACTTTTTTGCCCTGGTCCATCACCACAATGGTATCCGCATGGAGAATCGTCGCCAGGCGATGGGCAATAATAACCGTAGTGCGGCCCTTCATTAACTTATCCAGCGCCAACTGCACCTTGTACTCACTCTCGGCATCCAAAGCACTGGTGGCCTCATCCAACAGCAAAATACGAGGATCCTTTAACAGTGCACGGGCTATCGCAATACGCTGGCGTTGGCCACCAGAAAGGCGTACGCCTTGCTCACCCAAATCACTGTGGTAGCCATCGGGCAACTGACCAATAAATTCGTCTGCATGAGCCGCCTTGGCTGCGGCGATCACCTGCTCATCGGTGGCATCACTATTACCGTATCGGATGTTGTACATCACATCACCGGTAAATAATGTTGGCTGTTGCTGCACTACAGCAATCTGCTCGCGCAACTGGGTCGGTGTCATCTGGCGGATATTGATATCACCGAGACAAAGCTCGCCCTGCTGGGGATCATAAAAGCGTTGAATCAAATCAAATAGCGTCGACTTACCGGCTCCGGAGGGTCCCACTAAAGCGACAATAGCGCCTTCTTTTATCGTTAGAGAAAAGTTATCCAGCGCCGGTTGCTCTGGTCGCGAGGGATAACAAAAACGCACATTGTTCAGATTAAGCTGTGCCGGCAACTGCTCAACACCAGACAATGGCTGATCGGGAGCCAGAATTTGATTATCTGCGTGCAGTAAATCCATCAGTCGATCTGTAGCACCCGCCGCGCGCTGCAACTCACCGTACACTTCAGATAGCGAAGCCACCCCAGTGGCCATCAGAATTGCATAGAAGATAAACGCGCCAAGATCACCGCCGCTCATTTTGCCATTAATCACATCAGTGCCACCGACCCAGAGCATCCCACTGAGCGCACCAAACACCAATACAATCACCACCGCCATCAACACCGCGCGCTGGCGCACTCTGTTGCGAGCAATCAAAAAGGCGCGTTCAACTTCAATACCAAACGCCGCTTTTTCCTGCTCTTCATGGGTAAAGCTCTGGACCGTCTTGATATGCTGAATAATTTCCCCCGCGTAACTGCCGACGTCTGCGATAGAGTCCTGACTGTCCCGAGAGAGCTTGCGCACCTTGCGCCCAAAAACCAAGATTGGCATTAACACCAGTGGCACCGCGACAAGAATCATTAGTGACAATTTGAAATTGGTAATCAGCAGCATGATCAAAGCGCCACTAAAGGTAATCGCGCTGCGCAGAGCAATGGATGCCGAGGAACCGATAATCGACTGCAATAAGGTGGTATCAGATGTCAGCCGCGACATAATATCGCCGCTGCGATTGGTCTCAAAAAATGCAGGATGCAATCCGACAATATGATCGAACACGGACTTGCGCAAATCGGCGGTGACACGCTCTCCCAGCCATGAGATCAGGTAAAAGCGCACATAGGTTCCCAGTGCCATTAATACAGAAATAGCGACGACAAACATAATCGCCTGATTAAGGTGACTCAGGGATTGTTGAGCAAAACCTTGGTCAATAAGCATGC
>OBMK010003124.1_pt1 | contig 11791 bp, 12 predicted proteins | sample 1539081 | NCBI WGS metagenome assembly OBMK01 (sample SAMEA3355528, study PRJEB22509) | marine metagenome | biome: marine; feature: river plume; material: water | place: USA | collected 2010-08-07 | depth 0.5 m | reverse complement strand
TCCATTAAGCAAAATACTTTGAACGTCAATGATTGGAGTAGTTAACTTACCAGTTCCGTCAACTGTAAAGTTAGGACTTTCAAATCCGTTCTGTGCTTGGAATTTATCGTTTATAGTTGCCATTTAATTCTGCTTCCTTAGATTGCACTTATCTGTTTAATACTAATAGTACCCTGCATAGCACCATGAACTGTACAAACATATTGATAGTTTCCGCTTATATTTGCAGGAATCTTCCAATATAACGTACCACTTGTTTTACCTTGAGCATCTGAACCTGTTGATTCTGTTCCGTCTAATGCTACGTGTATAAGTCCAGTACTATATGCAGAACCTCCACCTGTTTCAATTTGAAATGGATGACTTGATAGGTTGGATAATTTAAATGCAATAGTTGCTCCGGACAATACATAAATTGTTGGATCTTCTGTGTTACCATACTGATCAAATTTATATCCGTTACTGCTATCTGCTGTAACAACTAATGTTGTAATTGCAGGATACGCAATTTGATCAAACGTTGCACCTGAGTCTACCCAGCCACTTCCGCTATATACAGCAACATTACCTGTTGCCACGCCTGTGAAATCTGTGTCAGATAAACTTGCAAACGTTGGAACTGTTCCGTTAATTGTAACTGTATCACCTACTACTGCTGTTGTAATATTTGTACCGCCTGCAATAGTTAGTGTATCAGTTGTAGTATCAGCCGCCGCTAGTCCTGAGTCTGATTGTACATTACTAAATGCTAACTGGTTAGCTTCACCTGATAATGCATCACCTGCATAGTTAATTGTAACAGTGTCGCCTACAATACTAGTTGTAATGTTTGTACCACCTGCAACTGTTAATGTATCTGTTTGTGAATTTGCTGTAGTAGTACCTGTATCACCTTCAACTGTTTGGAAAATATTTTGTAATCCGCCTGCCGCTGGTGTAATAAATGTAAATGTTCCATTACCGTTTGCAGATAAAACTTGTCCACTTGAGCCGTCTGTAATACTTAAATTAACAAGCGATGTTGGAATGGTTGGCTTGTTGTTTAAGTTATTGTAGTTTGTAAAGTACGAGCTGTCAAAGCCATCAAGGGTGCCAGCATCAACTGCCGCTCCGCCTGATGATACGTCAACTCCAGGTGCCCATTTGCCTCCGTCCCATTTAAGAACGTTGCCAGCTTGTGGTGCTTGTGATACAGTATCAACATCTGATAATGAATTAATATTTCCTATGTATGCAATAGGTTTAAGTGGGTCAGTATAATTAGGAATTGCTCCTGCACTTGCATCTAAAAGTAATTTACGCCATGCACTCGCGTGTGCAACATAAACTGTTCCACCTTCATGTACGTGTAGCATTGCACCATGATATGTGCTTGTACTAATTGCGTTCATTTGGTTTAACGTTGCGGCATGGAATGCTACTTTGTTAATCTTTGAATCGTCATTTTGTATATCAAGTTCCATACTTGAGTTAACAATATCTTTAATATTTGTTCCGTCGCCTAAAGCGTTATACAGCTCGTCCGTGTTAGCATTAACCTTAGTAGCACCTGCTCTAAGATTATCGCCAGTACCGTCGTTTGCGGCTGTACCTAAGTTAATTGTTGATTTTGCCATTCCTTACACCTTATCAAATGTTATGTTTGTATTATCAAAATACGTAGTTGTTGCATCAAAAGTATTTATACCATCTGACTCCACACTGGACGTCTCTGCGACTATAGCCGGAGGAGTTAGCTGATGAATTGTTTTTGCATACGTAGCATGAAAAATTAGCTTCGCTCCTGCATATGTACTTGATGTCGGGCTTGCATTAATTTTTACAATACTTTCATCTACTGTTACAGATATGTTAACTAATTCTTGATTGATACTTGAACGACCAAAAATACTAGCAACAGCTCTATCAGGTCTTGCTACAACAGAAAGTTGCATAATCTCTTTCTCATTTGAGTCATACTCAACAGTAATTTGGTACACTGCACTACTATATTCGCCTACGTGGAAAGAGTCTACAACAGTATTATACTGTACTCCAATCCAGCTACCTCTGTAGCTGAAGCTAGATCTGTCAGGCAGATGAATTGTGTTATTAGCACCTTTTGTAAAAAGATTATTCAGAAGTTTAGTCATTGTTCATGCTCCATATTGTATTTATCGTTTTACAAAGATATGTAACAGTACAATTTAAGTTAAATCTATTAAGCTATGAGCAAACTGATTAAGATTATCAAATATATCTGTTTGTTTTTTTAGATCTTTGTTAGCAAACGTGTTTAATTTTTTACTTGTTTCAGCACCGTGTCCTGTGCGTACTAATACCGGCTTTGCTTTTGCTTTTGAAGCCGCTTTAAGATCACTAATTTTGTCACCTACATATACGCCATTCTTCCAATTAACACCAATTTCGGCGGCCGCTCGTTTAAACATACCTATATTAGGCTTAGCATATATATCTTCTTTTAAGTTAGAGGTACTATAATATAATCCGTTAATGTTTTTACAACCAATTTCGCCTAATAATTTAAGCATATAATTATGTACTACATCTACATCTATTTCATCACATATACCTTTAAGTATGCCAGCTTGATTAGTAAGTATAACAACATCGTATCCTTTATCACGTATCATCTTAACAGCTTCTAAACTACCTGGAATAGGTTTAAACTGTTCAGGCTTAGTAACATAGTCGCCAATATCTTCGTTTATGGTGCCATCTCTATCTAATCCAATTACAGGTATACTCATATTACGGTCTCCATCTATCATCTGACCATCCTATCTTATCTGAGTTAAACCATTTAAGGTCCTCATGATACAATGGTTGCTTATCTACTAATTGTTCTTTCCAAAGTTCTACAAACTCTTTTGTTTCTGTGTTTAACTTTTCAACATGGGTTTCGACAAATTCAGCCGCTTCGTGTGTGAAAGGATGTAATTCTGGTAACAACATATGCTTATGTTCTTCTTTTCTACTAGGTACACTCAATGGTCTTGATTTGAAAAACTCTTCGTCTGTACCAAAACCTAATGCATTTAGTATAGGCGGACACGAAGTTACAATATCATCTTTGTACGCATCAAGTACTGCTCCTACATCTTCTAATTCTAGTTTAGGATTTTTTTCATTAAACTGCTTAGGAGCATCTTCCCAGCCTTCAAATGGATCTCTAAATGCTGTTGAATGAACTGTACAACCTATTGTATCTAGTGCCTTGTGTGTTGCACTTATTGTAGCACAATCACGCATAGTGCAATGCATAATATCTGCCCATACCCAGGCAGATTCATATCTAAAATTATTTAATACAAAAGGCATATCATTAGTAACAGTTAATTGTCCAAAGTTGCCTGGTGTCCACCAACCTCTTCCCATATGATATCTGTCTTCACGAAACATACTAGACCATTGTAATAGTATTACATCATCTTTATTAAATTTATGAATTGTGTTTGCTTCCCACAAACGCATATTAATATATTGATTGCCCGCACCACTCTTAGCCCAATTAGAACCTTCGTAACCTTTTGTTCTATATTGATGTATTAAAATATCTGCCCAAGTAGGATAAAAGTACTGTGTCAGACTGCAACCAAATGCAAATATTCTCATGTAAGCCTCCGCAATAATTGTAACATCATTTTATGCGGAATAGTTTTTGTTTTATCAAATTGTAATTTATGCTGTATTGAACTTTCAACATGTTGTTTTGCTCCTTCAGGCATCATTTCATATTGTTCTAAGATACTCTTATTATCAAACAATCCTAAAGCATGCATTACTATAGCATAGTTGTATTCGTTAAATAAAACTTTTTTAGTATGTGATGTCATGTCATCAGTTGTTGGCATTCTATGTTTCCACATACGTAAATTTTTATCTAAACTATCTGGTATAGGTGTTTCTGATACTGCTTTCCAAAACGGTGTGTCTCTTCTTTCAGTAATATAATGTAACACAATAAAGTCTCTAATGTTGTCCATAATAGCATTAACTTCAATATTATACCTATCAGTTGTTTCTTGATTGTAATTTATAATACGTTGGGCTAGTAAGAAACTTTGATTAATACTAGTTCCAATTGAACTTGCTTCAAGTGGTTCTACAAAACTAGCACTAAGTCCAATAGCACATACATTACCTATCCATGGTTTATCAATAGCACCTGGATCAAATTTAATATTTTTTGCTACTTCAATACCGTGTCCTAAATATTTTTCAACTTCAGTTTGTGCTTGTTCAGCTGTAATAAAGTCGCTATCAAATATATAACCATTACCTGTGCGTCCTTGAACAGGTATACGAAACATCCACCCAGCGTCCATTGCTTTTGCTAATGTCCATATAGGTATTTCATCTCCTTCTGGTGTAGGAAATACAATAGCTTCTTTCATTTTAAGATACTTACTATAGCTTTGCCAGTTTGCACCAACTGCATTAATTAATAGGCGTCTAAATCCTGTGCAGTCAATATAAAAGTCGTATTCGTAACGTTCTTTTTCGCCTATTATGTATTGAATATTATTCCATTCACTAACATTTACATCTATTATTTCGTCATCAATAACATTACAGCCCATCTCTTGTGCTTTTCTTGTTAGTAAGTCATTTAGTTTTTTAGTATTAAAATGGTATTGACTTACTCCCGTATCATTAGGACGTTCTTCCATAAACTTACTAAACGGTGTCATATTATCCCAGAGATAATCTCCAGTTAAGTCTCTTGGATCAACATTTTCTCCTATCAACTTTGCATATGCAATTGGTACACCTAACTGATCTGCAACAAATGGTGAATGCACACTTTGTAAATAAGGTTTGGGTGTCCAGTCTTCAAACATAATACCTGTTTTAAATGATGAATCACAATCATTTATAAGTTCGGCAGTTTCTATTCCAACATAATCCATAAACACTGACCAGTGTTCAGTAGATCCTTCCCCAACTCCGATAGTTCCAATCTTAGTAGAACGTATTATATCAACTTGCATTGACGGATATGTCTTTTTTAAGATCAAGGCTGAAACAAACCCTGCTGTTCCCCCTCCAACTACTGCAATTTTAAATGTTTTATTCATCAAAAGTATACCATCCAGTTACAATATACTTAACACCTTTATAGATAGGATTGCCTCGATGTGGATGAGTAAATGAAGTAGGAAAGATAGATAACTTACCTGGAGCAGGTTTAATTTTATGTCCTTGATAAAGGAACTCTGTTTCGCCACCTTCTTCAACAGCATTTAAATAAACTGTATAAGCAAGTATGCGTGATGATGAACTTAGGTCTGCGTTTTCTGAGTGCCAAGCATGGTATCCTTGATGTGGTAGTGTCTTTTGTACGCTCATTCCTTTAGGTGAATGTTGCATAACTGCACCAAGGCTTTCGTATTTGCTTCGATACTTGTCTGTATACACTTTGTTAAGAGTAGAATAAAAGAACTGACATAAGTCTTCATCAGCATGGTATCTTGAATTATGAGAAGCCCAGTCCATCATAATACGCTCGTCTTGATTTTTCATACTACTTTCTAAATTTGTAAACTGACTAGCTGACATTTCTTCAAAGCGTTTAATTACTTGCTTGCACCAATCAATTGGAAAAGCATTTGGATATTCTTCAACGCCGTCATAATTACCTTCCATGTTTTTCTCCTATATAAAAAATTGTTGGTTTAATCTGTAAACATTATCTGTAAACATACCTGGTTTGACATATGCAGAGTGTAGCATTGCCTGGTTATATAAAACCATTCTATTAAATTGCATCGGTACCATTCCAATCATCTCCCAATCATGTATACTATCATTAATATAATTAGTTACAGGTAAGTTACCTTTAACATCATATGCATGTGTTACTGTTGGATCACTATAAAATGTACGTCCGCCAAATGTATAAAAACTTGTTCCGCCTGCACATTCGTTTTCGTTATTTAAATATATTGTTGCGGCCAAATTATGACCACTTGTATTATCCATATGAGGGCAAATTGGTGGAAGATCATCAGTTTGCATAACATTTACCATAAATGTTGCACGTTTAAAACTTTCTTCCATAAAAGTTGGAGGATAAAAATTCATTACCTCTGGAAAATACGTTCTACCTAATTGATCAAATACCCAAGCCATACTATCTAATTCGTAAAATGCGTTAACTCTCCATGCAGGATTATTTCCACGTATTCTTTTATTACGAGATGCTGGAATATCTAAAGCTAACTGTCTTACTAAGTAAGGATCTTTATAGAAATCATCAACTACTACTACACTTTGCTTTGCTGGACCAAACCTTTGAACAGTTACACTGTAATCTGGATTAATTTCAAAAACTTTGTCTTCATCAATAATATTTTTATGCATTTTGCTTTTCCTTAATAACAAAGTTAGCACTTATAGTAGCTCTTACTTGTTTACTTTTGTTGTCTGACACATAATGTCCAAGATTACTAGGAAAGTAAATTATGTCTCCTTCTTCACAAGGTGGTGTAATCCTATTGTTGTATTTGAATGCTTGAGAAGTTAAGTTAGGTAGTCCTGTTTGCTGAAAATAATCATATGTGTTGTTATGAAATACAAAATTTCCACTGTTAGACGGTGTCTTAAGCATATAAGCACAACTAATGTGTGCAGGGCCTGCATGATTGTGTATTTCTTGAAACTGTCCTGGTTTATACCTATTGAGCCAACACTCAATTTGATAATCTAATGGGACATCTATATCAAATACTTCTAAGTATTCGTTAAGTCCATCTATTGCTGATCTAATAAACTGTTTAAATGGTAAATTGTTTGCTTCTGGATTACCATATGTTGTATCTACATTACTATACCATGTTGGTACTTTACTAAAATGAGAATCTTGTTCAAGAACTTCTTTAAAATCTTCCTGAACTTTACTATGTGCTTTGAGTAGTGTTTTATAAACCGGTATGCCAAATAGGTGTATATTAGTGCTCATTAGTTTTTCATTTCAATTAACTTACCATACTCAGGTAAGTAGCAATACTCCATTTCACTGTTATAAAGTGTGCGTACAGCGTCATCAAGTGTTTCAACAAGTGGTTCTCCGCCTAAATTAAAGCTAGTATTAAAAATAATTGGAACACCTGTTTGTTTATAGAACTCTTCGATGAGCTCATAGTAGTGTTTGTTCTGTTGTTTAGTTACAGTTTGTATTCTACATGTACCATCAACATGAATAATACTTGGAATCTTTTCTGCAATGCCTTCTTTACAATCCATTGCATACATCATATGAGGTGTTTGCTCTAATCCACGCATATCAAACCATTCGTGTGCGTGTTCTAAAAGAATACTTCCCGCAAAGGGTCTAAAATACTCTCTACGCTTTACTTTGTTTACATAATCCTTACCGTCTTCGTGTGTTGGATCAAAAAGTATGCTTCTATTTCCTAATGCACGTGGTCCGTTTTCGCTTTTTCCTTGAAACATTGTAACGATCTTTTTGTTTTTAATCATTTCTACAACTTTAGTATGATCAGCATCAACAATACTTGCACCATATTTGTCAGCAGTTTCTTCAATTTGTTTATCAGTGTATGTATATTGAAAACCTTCGTAGATTGTTTCTGCATAATTTCTTACAGTTTTATCTTTAGTAGTTTGATGATATACTAACATAGCCGCACCCATTGCTGTACCTGCATCGCTAGAAACTGGTTCAACATATAATTTAATACCTTCTTTATTCAACTTATCAAGGTACCAGTAGTTTGCAACACAGTTAAGTGCATAGCCGCCACTTAGTACTACGTTTTTATTACCAGACATTTCAACTGCTTTAAAAATAAGGTTTAATACTTCCTGTTGTGATCCTTCTTGTACTGCAAATGCTAAGTCTCTACGATTTTCTTGGGTAGTTAGGTCAGTTTTACTATCAATTATATCTTGTGATGTTTCTAAATACTCATATTTTGCTTCATTTACTAAGGCCGCGTTTGGATATGTAGGAATAACAACATTTCTATCACTTGTACGCCACTTGCCTCCATTGCCGTCGGTATAAATTGGTGGAATATTTGAATTTTTCTTACCATATGGAGCAAGTCCCATAGTTTTACCTGCTTCAATAGGTTGAAATCCACAATATTGTGTTACTGCTTCGTATGCTTTAACAATACCTGCACTATCATCTAAAATAAGCTCATGAAATCCTTCTTCGCCTTCACGCTCTGACGGAATATACGGAATACGTGTTCCTGGGTAAGGACCATTACCGCCTTGATGCTTGTATAAAGTTTTAAATGCATCTGGATATGCACAACTAAAAATACTTTCACATTCCCATGTCATAAATTCATCATTAAACATTCCAGTATTGATATTCATAGGAATAAAAGTTCCTGCACCATCAACAATTACACTAACTGCTGATTCAAATCCTGAACGATAAAATGCACAAGCCGCATGTAGTTTATGATGTACATAACTCATATCAATAACTTGTCTGTGAGTAAATTTACCATCTTCGCTATATGCATTATCTGATCTATCAATCAAACCTAACTTTCTAGCTAGTCCTGTATACATATCTCCACCACTAAAATCAATTCTACTTGACTCTTCTAATGGTTGTGTATGTGCTACTACAAGATAGTCTAGTTTATCTGTATAATCTAAAAACTTTGTCATTGCGGCTAGTGGTCCGCCGTCATATTTTTTTCTAGTAAGGCGTTCTTCTTCAATTGCAAATACTACTTCTCCGTCTTTGAGAAGTACAGCGCCGCCGTTATGTCCTCTTGTAATTGCTCCAATCCACTGTGTCATACTTTGTTTTCCTTTATATAGTTTAATAACCTATTTTTATATCTTGCATTATTAAATGCATCATAGCATTCTTGTAACGGTGTAGGTAAAAATCGTTTTGCTTTTAAGTTTTTGTAGCCTAAGCATTGCATTACTGGTCCTGTCTTAGATTCAAATAACTTAGCACTATCAAATCTTACCATTCTAACTTTTTCAGTTGTGTTAAATTTAAAATAACACAACGTATCTCCTCTAGCAATATCAATTTCATTTTCATTTTTCTTAAATTTAAACGCTGGACGTACCGGTCTTATCCAACTCGATATACTATATGTACCTGCAATTCCCATTGTAACTGACGAGAACTGAGTCTCTTCATAGTAAGGATGTAGTTGTGTCATTGTTAACGGTTTTTCACTAAAAAATAAGAAGCACGGATGATCTAATTGGTGTACATTTTCATCATTTGGGCCTCCAATGTAGTTCATTAAGAAATTTACATCAATATCATACTTACTTGATGCTTGTTGGTTAGCATAATCAAATTTTATATGAAAATCTATAGGACTTTTTGCTCTAAATGTGTTCTTTGCTTCGTCTACAATAGCAGGACACATGCCTGCACCTAATCCAAAAAATTCTTTAGGTTTTATGTCCTTATAAATTGTTTCTGGTTCGTAGTATTTTAATTCAGATACAAATTCTTGGTTATCTTGAACATTAATTACCGGAGACCAATATACATCAATCATTAATTAAACTCTACTTCGTATGTAAAATCAACTACAAATGCTTTTCTTTCTTCTAATGTAGGATAAACACCATGATAAACTTTACCATCCATCATAACTAAGTCACCTGCAATACATTTTATCATATCACTAACAAGTTCTCCTGTAACAGGATTCAGTGTTACAGCTTTTAGTTTGCCATTTAGTGGTGTTTCTGTGCTTAATGCTATTGTATTTAGAAATAGCACACATGTCATTGTACGTTGTCCTCTATCTTCGTGTGTATGCATGCCGCTAAATGAATTTTTAGGATACGTTAGCCACCAACACTTCTTAAATTGTACGTTTTTAAATTGGAATTTTGCTATACTATTTTTTATAAAGTCTAAATAGTCGATAGATTTATAAGGCCAAACAAAATCATCATCATATTGAATTATTGCTCCTCCGTAATCTACATGTTGATTCTTTGGATCATCAAATAAAGATAAAAATGTTTGGTAGTCAGCATATTTGTCTTTACTAATCCAATAGTCTGGTATGCGTCCATGATGACATAGGAACCAAAAATCTTTGTCTCCTTGATATGCCGCATTTAAATCCATTAGCTAAGTTTACCTTCATATTCAAAATCGCAAACAAATACATGTCTATCTTCTAATGTAGGATATGTTCCGTGGAACACCTTGCCGTCCATAATTACTACTTTACCAGCAATTGGTTTATGTTGCAAATAGTTTATACTGCTATCAGGAGTTGGTTGTAATGTAGTTAAACTTCCTGCTAACGGGTAGTCTAAATTAGGTTTAGGGGTATCTAAGAATAATACACTTGTAAGTTGCTTGCCTGGTTGATGACAATGTAAGCCACTATAACCACCTGGAGGGTATTTTACTCCCCATGCTTTCTTAAAGTCTTTTACTACAATTGGAACATTCTGTAATTGAAATTTAATCCAAGAATGATATTCAAATTCAGGATCAAGGTCAGTAGGATATTTCATTTTATCTTTATAATGTAACATTCCGTTGCCATAGTCAGTGTGTCTATCGTCATAGTTCTCAAATAGTTGCAAGAACTTTTTAAATCCAGGGTAATATAAGTCGTCAACAACCCATGTATCAATTGCCTTTAAGGCTTGGATTTGAGGATTAAATGTTGTGTCATACATGTCATTTAAAAAGTTATCCGGATTTGATTTATCTATTCGACTAGTATCTGACATTAACTTCCAGACCTTCCTAAAATCTGTGTAGATTGTTTAGCATGTGACACTCCATCTTTATGCACTACTCCATGAGTTGGGCAGACCTCCCCTTCCTGCTGTTGCGGTTGGAAGTTTCCTGTGTAACTTCTTGGTTTCCCCAAACGCTTGCGAGCACTTGTAATAATTTTCTTAAAACTTTCATCATTTAACTCCATAACTTCATCGTTGAACCGTTCAATTTCTTCTTCCATTGTAAGTCTAATAGGACTAAACTTACGCTTGCCTTCACCTAGATCAATAATATCAAAGTCTGGTGAATTAGGATAAGAAATATTAATAGGGTATGTACTACCAATAACACTAGTACATGTAGTACCTAATGCCTTTGCCATATGTTGTCCTAAACTATCACATCCAATAAAGTGATCAGCAATTTGAATTACACTAGACCAAACTCTTACATCTGGAATTTGTGGAACTGCTACTGGAACTTTAGTATTTTCTTCAACTACAACAGGAAATTCACTCATTACAATCACGGCATAATCATCACGTAGGTCTTTACAAATGCGTATAACATCATTTAAGTGAAAGCTTCTGCTAGTTCCATCAATTACAAAGTCACCCATATTTTCAGCTGTGCGTCCAAATGGTTGGAATACTACTACTTTGTCTTTTCCAGTTACTGCTTTAATTTCTTCAACAACTTTATATCCTTGTACAAGCTCGTGCTTATTCATATGTATAGTTGGATCAGGTAGATCTCTAATACCTTTATTGTTAATTGCAATATCAAATGCTTGTGCTAGACTACATTTTTGATTATAGTATTCCCAGACTCTGTAAGGTTCAGGGCTTACAATATCTCTGTCTTTAAGATAATCTTTAAATAAGTTTTTGTGCCAATTATCATATGCTAGTTCGTGTAGCTGAGGATGACCTTTATAAAAGTCCATTCCGCCTTCACAAACAATAATAAAATCTTGATCTTCTTTGTAGAGTTTTTCAAACGCTGGAATACTTGCAACAACTCTGCCTGCTCCACCGTTGATAAAATATGCTTTTTTGCGTTCCAATGTTT
>OBMK010003121.1_pt1 | contig 11805 bp, 15 predicted proteins | sample 1539081 | NCBI WGS metagenome assembly OBMK01 (sample SAMEA3355528, study PRJEB22509) | marine metagenome | biome: marine; feature: river plume; material: water | place: USA | collected 2010-08-07 | depth 0.5 m | reverse complement strand
CAGGTACGTATTACCGGTAATACACAAACCTCCCGTATCCCAGCACCGGCGCGGCTCTCCCGTGGTCGGGCTGGAGGCGCTTCGTTAAACGTCTGGCAGTAGCGAAAGAGTGCAACCGGGAAACGGGGGACGCTTAAAGGGGATTCGGGGGCAAAACGGCAAAAAATCTGGATGCGAGCCTTGAAAGTTGACCCCCCCTCCTCGAATGCATCTCGTTTCCCCATGGGGCTCATGTGCGTGGGGGGTGGGGTTACCCGAAACCCCCAGACACCTGTTTCAAAAGGATTACCTTCCCCATGCAGTCAGGCAAGTGACAGCGAATTTGGTTAAGGTGGGGCTCTCCAAACGTGGGGGGCCCTTGCTTTGTGCCGATAATCGACACAGCCATGACGGTTTTTACCTGATTTGTGTCGACCTAACTCACTGGTTTTCAGTTACAGTGTCGGAAATGTCAGTTATTATTCCTCGTATACAAGACTCTCTCTCTCTCTCTCTCTCTCTCTCTCTCTCTATAGGGGCGTTTGAAATCGACATTCCGGCATAGTACCTTCGTTGGACTATGAATGAAATACCTAAAGACCTTCACTTCGAAGGCGACAAGCTCATCCGTGGGATTGAGCAGTTATCCAAGGCGGTCAAATCAACTCTTGGTCCTAGTGGTCAGACGGTACTCATCGAGAGTCCTCACCACACCCATGGGATTACGGTTACTAAGGATGGAGTTACTGTGGCGAAGGCTGTTGACTTGCTTGACCCTGTCGAGAACTTGGCGGTACGGATTATGAAGGAGGCTGCTGACAGGACGGCTAGTGAGGCTGGCGACGGTACTACTACCAGCATTGTCTTGGCTGAAGCCTTGGTGCGGTGTGGGATAAAGGGGTTGGCTGGTGATACCAACAAGACTGAGGTGTTGCGCGACTTGGTGTCTTTGACCAAGCGTGTTGTTGAGGAGTTGGGTCTTCGTAGTCGTCGGCTTACTAAGAAGCACTTGAAGAGCGTAGCTACCATCAGTGCGAACAACGACAAGGCCATTGGGAAGTTGATTGCTGACGTTTACGCTGAGGTGGGCAAGGACGGTGTTGTCACTGTTGAGAAGAGCATGACCAGTGAGACGGGCTTCAATGTGACTCATGGTTTCAAGCTTGACCGTGGTTACTCTAGCGAGTTGTTTGTCAACGACCAGAGTCGTGACGAGTGCGTGTTAGAGGGTTGCCACGTTATGGTTTGCGACGGTGAGGTAAACAACATCTTGAACATCGAGAACGTCTTGGGTCCTATCATCCGTGAGGGCAAGCGGTTGCTCATCGTTGCTCCATGCAGTTCTCACGTCATCAATACTCTTGCTGCCAATGTGGTGAAGAAGGGATTGAAGGTTTGCGTTGTCCCTCCTCCTAACTTCGGATACAAGCAGCACGAGCTTATGCAGGACTTGGCTGTCAGCGTTGGTGCTACGTACTTCAGTGAGAAGACTGGCGACGACTTGAGTCTTATGGGTTTCGAGGATTTAGGTTTAGCTGACCGTGTTGTTGTGAGTCGCGACAGCACTGTCATAGTCAAGGGTGACAAGGAGGATGGCATCGACGGTCGCATTGCTGAGCTTCATGAGGCTCATGGTTTAGCCAAGCGCAAGGGTGACAAGGAATTCATCAACCAGCGCATCGCGGGATTGTCTGGAGGTATAGGAGTGATTGAGGTCGGGGGCCATACTGACTTGGAACAGAAGGAGTTATACGACAGGGTCGACGATGCTGTATGCGCTGTCCGCGCGGCTATGCAGGACGGTGTCGTTGCTGGCGGCGGGGTCACCTTGTACAACCTAAGTCGCTGGTTGTCAGACGATAGCAGCGTTGCGGCTGAAGTATTGCGTGAGGCGTTGCGTGCTCCTTTGCAGCAGATTATGGCGAACTGCGGCGAGGACTTCGATTACAGCATGGCACCTGACGGCGACGGTTACAACCTGAAGACTGGCGAGTACGGCAACATGATTGAGATGGGCGTCATCGACCCCACTCGTGTCACTAAGTCTGCCTTGCAGAACGCGGTGAGCGTTGCGGTCACTATCTTGAGTACTCAGGCCATCATCACACTTGCACGGGCATGAGGGAAGAGATAGAGGGTTGGCTCGAGGCTATTGACGCCAGTGCCATGTTCGCTGATGGTTTCGATATGGCCATCATGGGCATCACTGAGGTTGAGCAGGGGTATCGCGTGTGTTACGACATCGGGCGCATTCTTGAGCTCCTTGTCCTCGAGCACGACATGGATGAGGAAGGTGCCATAGAGCATTTCGATTTTAATATTGCGGGCGCCTATATGGGTCCGCTTACACCAATTTTTGTGCAATGCGCCCTATAGGAAAATACATTGTCATCGACTCCATCAAGGAGGAGACCACCACTAGCAGCGGGCTCTTATTGAGTTCTGAGGACGCCGACCAGATGCGCTATGGGCGTGGTCTCGTTGTGGCTTCGGGCACTGAGGTCACGAGCATCAACGCTGGCGAGGAGCTGTACTACGACAAGCGGGCGAGCTACACCATGTTGATTGACGGTGTTGCCCGCACCATTATTTCTGAGCGCGATGTTGTCGTTGTGCTTCATTGACTTGCATCATCACGTTCCGATACATCTTATCGGTAAATGACACGTTGCGTTTGAAGACGGGGTTGTTCTGGTCGTCGGTAGGGAACTCCTTGCCTTCTATCAGGGCGTATGCGTATCCTACTATGCGCTTGGCTTTATAGGTGAGGTTGTACACCCCTAGGCGCGACTTTGACTCTACGGACACTTTCTCTACCCACCCGTTTTTCACTAGGCGGTTGAAGCGGTCTTTGTCCCACGAGAAGACTTTATCGAACTCTTTGAACTTGGCCCGGGTAAAGTATGGCTCATCGTATAGGAAGATGAGCATCTCTAGGTCGGGTTGGGACACGCCGTATTTAGCGTTGATGAAGTAGCGCACTACGCGCCAGTACTTTAAATAGTTCATTGTAATTTGGGGGGTAAGATATGACCCGCGAAGAGTTTTCATATAGGATGGTGTGCCTCGGCCTTGTCGGGGCTACCGTCTGTATGATTATTTATAAGTTTACTCATGGCCTATAAGAAGACAAAGTCTGGCAACCGGACGACCCGAACCAAAACTACTCGTGGCGGCACTACCCGTACTACTGTTAAGGTTAAGGGTTCTGGCGGTTCTAAGATGAAGAAGTCTACTGTCACTAAGAAGGGTAAAGCCCCTAAGGTTGTGACCAAGAGAAAACGGATGTCACTTCTTGGCAGAAAGAAAGAAGTAACTAATGGCTAAGAGCGGACGCACTAATAAGAGCAACAAGATTTGCCCTGCGGGAATCGCTTGGGCGAAGAGGACGTTTGATGTTTACCCCAGCGCGTATGCCAACATGGCTGCGAGCAAGTACTGTAAAGACCCCAATTATGGCAAGTAAAGGATATGGCAAGCCGTGTACGGTTAAGGTGAAGGCGAAGGTTATGAAACCCCGCAAACCCAAGAAGTGATGGCTAAGAAGGGACGCACTAAAAAGAAGAAGGGTACGCCGGTCAACTATAACATCCCTGCGTTTCAGGGAAAGTCTATGGACCGAGAGATTGCCAAGAAGAAAACTCGAGCACAGCTTGAGCGTCAAGGCATCGCGGGCTCTGATGTTACTTCCGCTATGTCTCGCGGTAAGCTAACCCTAGGTAGCGATGGCACCTATACGTTCAAGACTGATGCTTTGAGCAAAGGCCGCGACATCCCACTCCCTAAGAGTAAGTAATGGGCGAGCTCAAGAGGTGGCGTGACGAGAGGTGGGTGCGCATCGGTTTGGATGGCAGCATCAAGGGCGAGTGCGGCACGAGCAAGGATAAGGAGAACCCGGACCGGTGTTTGCCTTTGGCTAAGGCTAAGTCTTTGACCCGGGCTCAGCGTGCTGCTACGGCGCGGAAGAAGAAGCGCGGCAAGGGCCAGTTCGTTCCTAACACCCCTGCGGCTCGGGTTAGCCGCAAATAATTATCTTTGGATATGACAGTTCAAGAAAAGAAAGAGTATCGTCAGTCTTTGCGTGATTGGCGCAAGGCAGTCATCCAAGCTAAAGAAGACGGTGTTGAGGCTCCGTCTCGCCCTTCTCGTGTTTCCAAGTAAGCTTATCAAGTTCCTAAGCCGCAAGGGCGTCAAGCGCATTGCTCGCTGGGTGATTCCGTATCTTGTAAAAAGAATCAAGCGTCGTGGCAAGTAAGAAGGATATGCCCTGCAACAAGCCTCGCTCATCTACGAGCAAGGGCAAGAAGAAGATGGTCAAGGCTTGTGCCAATGGCAAGGAGAAGATTATTCATTTTGGTGCAAAGGGTTACGGTCACAACTACAGTCCTGCGGCGCGTAAGAGTTTCAAGGCACGCCACAAATGTGATACGGCCAACGACAAGCTGACGGCGCGGTATTGGGCTTGCAAGAAGTTGTGGGCTGGCAAGGGAGGAAGTAAGAAGGCGAGTCCCAGCGGACGAAAGGGAAAGTATTAACTTAGTCGTCATGAAAGGTTTAGGCGACGCGGTAGAGAAGGTCACGACGGCCACCGGCATCAAGAAGGTGGTTGACACGGTATCTAAGGCCACGGGCAAAGATTGCGGATGTGGTCGTCGCAAGGACAGTTTAAACCGCACATTCCCTTTTAAGTAATGGCATATCAAAAATTACAAGTCGAGCGTGCGCTTGAGGTCATCGCCAGCGACACCATCAACATCCCTAACGTTGCTGGCCCCGTTCTTTCTGGCACCACCAGTCAGGTTGCTCCTACCGCCAGTACACTGGTTGACGGCACTCAGGACTTCACTACTATCAAAGGCTTGATTGGCAGCATCGTGTACTTGACTGGCGGCGTAGCTACTGTCACAGGCATTCCTAACGCCGCCACCCTTAGCCTTAGTGCTGGTGTTGCCAACACGGGCTCTACAGAGAGCTACATCATCTATGGTGATGCCAATACGGGCTGCGTCTTGTACAGCGGTGCTGGCGGCGACATCAAGGTCTTGACTGCGGGCAATGACGAGGTGACATTCACTGGCGTTGCTGCTGGCGCGTTCATTCCTGTTCAGGTCAAGCGAGTCTTTGCTAACCCTGCTCCTCCTGCCGGCATCATAGCCCTCTGGTAATATGTTCATTGCCATTGCTAATTCAGTAAACGGAAGCACTGGTACTGGTACTGGCGCTGGTGGCGGTGGTGATGCTCCTCGTACGGCCCCTGTTTTTCAGTATAAGCTTCGTCCGGAGGACCGTGTTCCTAAGACTACAAGGTTTGTGTTTCAGTCACTGAGCACTTTCCCTTTCGAGGTTTATATCGGCGACGACACTTACGTGATTAACAGCTCCGCTGATACGATTGATGTAAACGTTACCGACCCGAACCCTACTGATGTCAGCTTATCTGTTGGCGCTGAGGTAAAATTAAGTTGGGCTAGAGGTGGCTCATTTGGGATAAACAATGTCTTACGCCTTGACAATTTTAAAGTTGGGACTGTCGAGTTCATCTATTACGAAGACCGAGACTTCTCTGGTATTTCTACCCTTCCGTTTGAAATCCTATCGGACTTAACTTCTTGTTTTAGTGGCGCTACAGGATTGCCTTCTAACATCGGCTTATGGAAAGTTAACGGGGTAACCCTATTCAACAAAATGTTTGCGGGGGTACCGGAATCTGTTATGAGCGACACTTTCGGTCAGTGGCAGTTTGGTGACGGCGCTGATTTGGGCGCTAGTTCTTTCCCAAATCTTAGCGACGCGGACCTTGCGTCTTGCCTCGTTCAATGGGAAGCGAATGCAAACCAAGGGATTAATGTTGATGCTGCCGGATTACCTTTTGGTAGCGACCCTCGTGGCGCGGGTGCTATACGAGACTTAGACGAGACGGTATACCCTAATGCTAAGACGGCATACGACAATCTCATTGCTAACTCCAACTGGGACTTTGGAACCAGTATCAATTGGTTTGCTCCCGTACCCCCACTTTTAGACACTTACCCTAACGCGGCGGCAGCATACAGTGTACGCTTGCTTCGCACGGGGTATGTTGGTTCTGCCATGCGTGTGCGTAGAGCAGTAGCTCCGTTCGATGAGCAAGACATCGGCTTCACTGCGGACGGCTCTTTGGATGAGGCGGCTATCGTAGCGTTCGGCAGTGGTGACGAGCTTCTGGTCTCCGCGTGGTATGACCAGAGTGGGCAGTCAAGGCACGCTACTCAGGTTACTCCGGGTTCACAGCCGCAGATATACAACGGGACGGCGGTCTTAACTTTAAACGGCAAGCCGTCAATCAATCAAAGAACCGACAACTACAATGGTACGTTTACGTTAACTGGATTGACTAGTTCAACACTTACTGTCATCCAAGTTGTAGACACTAGCGACAGCGCAGGAGGTAGCTCAACAAATACTGGCCGCGCTTTGAGTTCTGGTAGTGTAGTCGCCGCCTTTAGAGCTCAAATGTTTTTGTTTCAAGGGATTGCATTATTTGCAGCGACTTCAAAACCTAGCGCCCAAACTTTGGGCATGTGGTTCTTTAAAGCTACTGATGAAGGTTATCAAAATGGAACGCAGGTAATAACTGGTAACGCTGGAACATCGGCACCTTCTTCAGTACAGACTATATTAGGACAGAGCACGAACATAAGAGTATGTGTGGCTACTCAAGAGCTAATTATCTACGAGTCTGACCAAACCAGCAACCGCACCGGCATTGAAACCAACATCGACGACTACTACCAAATCCCCGGAATGTAATGGCTACAGTATATCTCCCAGTTGAGCCTGTAGAGGGCTCTACCAGCAACGAGCACGCGATTGCTATCAACAAGCAGTGTTGGGACTTGTATCGCCCGGCGAGCATCCAGAGCCCGGACGACGTGACCAGTCAGTTGTTCCCTATCTCTATCCGAGAGAGCGATGAGATGGCAGCTATCGTAGGCGAGACAACTGAGCAGGTGTATATCAGTCCTTTGGTCGACCTTACTGAGTTCCTTGCTATTTTGCCGAACGTCACTGATGAAGAGAAGGCTTTGCTTACTGCTTACGTCGAAGCGAATAAAGGAGGATACGTACCTTTCGAAAACCTCATCCCACCCAGCTCTATTCGGCTCACTGAAGCTGAGGCTATAGCTGAGGGCTGGCCCGACCCTAACGCACCAGAAGAATAAGACATGCCCATACCTCCCGGAACAAAATTTCACGGCGTCGCTCCCGGCGTCGAAACAGAGAACAAGGGGTCCGCGAGCCGCAATGCTAACCGTGACGCCTACACAATTGAGGAGTTTGGCGGCGGCGGCGGCGGCGGCGGAATTTTCGAGACCGATATCCTGTACAACCTTACCAACGGGCATACGTTCGGTCGCCTTTCTGGCAATGGAACTTACCCTGTTGGTGAAAGTGGCGTAACGGTTGTCGATTTCATCCGTGACGTTCTCATTATGCAGAGCGCGACATTCAGTGCTAATCCTATCCCTACTTGGGAGTACAACCTTACGGACATTGACATCAATGTTCAGTGGCAGTACACCGGTGGAGACAACGCGACTTTGGTTCGCCGCGTCAACGATGGTGATATCGAAGAGTTGCAGACGGGTATTCCTCCCGGCAGTTCATCCTTCTTGGATGAAACGCTCCCCCCGTTCCCGCAGTTTGCCATCAACTACGTTTACTACTACCTGAATATTTTTGACGCTGAGGGCAATCAGCTCCTTCAGGACGTAGCTATTGCTACCCAGCAGGCGTATATGGTTCCTGCTGTCACGACAGTTGTTGAAGCCGACAACGAAGGTCGCTCTCCCGACGAGACTGGACTTATCCGTGAGTGGGGTAATGACGCTAGTAGCATCGAGGGTGTAGCCACTAAGATGTCTACCTACGTTCCTATGACGGAGGTTCGCATGTATCGCGGTACTACTGAGATTGATTCAGCCATTGTTTCTGGTGACCCTGCCAGCGAGACTCTAAACGTTGATGGAGACGCTCCTGCCAGTTCCACTACTGACTTCACGTATACGACACAGGTTTCGGATACGCAGAGCGACAACGACGGAGATGCGTTTGCTAACGTCAGTTCTGACCAGACGGTAAGCATGCGTCCACCCATGATGTTTATCGCAAACTCTTTGGATGGTTCTGGCGCTAATCCCGGTCAGGCTTTGTACAGCTCATATGTTGATGCTACTAACGGTTACTTCCGTCTTTTCGATGGTGAGTTTGCTGAGATATTCTCTACTGTAGCTACCATGGCTGACGTAGCCAACTACGCTTGGATTCTTTACGATGACTCCCTTGGGGCTCCCCAGCTTCGTGCAGGCAGCGCAGGAGGTGCTATCATCAACTTTGACGACTTCGGTACTGAGACTATCACTAATGATTTTGGTGTAAGCGTAAATGTTCGCTTGCTTCGTTCACCTTTTACTGGTCCTTTCTCTACAGGCACCAACTTCTACATTTCATCTAATGGCTGAATTTCCCGACCTACTCATCAACCCGAACCCTAACGCTCCTACTCTGGACGCTTCGGGAAACCAAGTCCGTGGAGTCAACATTTTTGAGACTACGGCAGAGCGTGATGCTCTAAACATTACGGTTCGTATCCCCGGCGCCTTGGCTGTCATTAAGGGTAGTGACGAGCTGTATCAGTATACGGCCTCTACTGTTGACGACACGGCTTGGCAAGACGCTTCCAACTGGCTTGGTGTAGGCTCTGCTGGCGGTTCTGGTGTACAGAATCTGAACAACCTAGACGGCAACCTTACTCTTGTCGGTGCCGGCGGTGTTACGATTGGTGACGATGGTATCAGTACTATTACTATTACTGGCGGCGGCGGTGGCGGCGGTGGCGTTACAGATATTGACGGTGAGACGGGTAGCGTCACTTTTACCGGTACTGGCGCTGTTGACGTTGACGTCATTACGGGCGCGGGTCAAGTTGATTTAGACCTTACCGACACTGGCGTTACTGCCGGAACGTACACCAACGCTACAGTTGAGGTCGACGCTCAGGGTCGGGTTCTTACGGCCACTAGCGGAACTGGCGGCGGCGGCGTTACAGACATTAACGGTGAAGTCGGCGCCATTACGCTCACTGCTGGTGACGGCATTGACATTGTTACTACTACCGGAGATATTGAGATTAGTTCCACTGGCGGAAGCACTGAGGGCATTGACCTTTCTTTTGTTGTTCGCGACGCTGCATACGCGAGTGAAGGTGACCACGAGGGCACCGTCTTCAACTTTGGTGTTACTAGCACATTATCTGTCGCCATTTTCCAGTATAATGGGACTACATGGACCGCAGCTGGTAATGAGTCACCTTCTACTGCCAAAGGGCTATTGGGAATGGGATTGGGTAACGACCAGTTTGTTTTAGAAAGAGGAATATTTTCTGTGTCTACTCAGCCTCCTTCTTTTACTGCGGGTGACGTCCTATATCTTGGAACAACCACAACCACCATCACTAATGACATCAGCACTCTAACTCAGGGAGAAGTTGCTCGTGTTGTTGGTGTCTATTTAGGGCAGTCTGGCAGTGTATACAAGACTTATTTTAATCCTAGTCCAGACTGGATTGAGATTGCGTAATGGAGATAGGTAAAATATCTGGAGCCCCTGCATCGGGAGCTAGTGTTTCCGACGTAAGCGATTGGGCTGCGATTGGTGGATACTATAACACTCCTCCTATGGAGCTTCAGTTTAATACCACTCTTGGTGACGGATTGCCTCAGCTTTCGATTGGACTGAACCCTCTTGTCGGCAGTCCGCTATGGCCCCGATTTGTTGATTGGGGTGACGGAACTTTAGAAGAACTCGTCAGTAATCCGCAGACACATACGTATTCAACGGGTGGCGTGTATGACGTTAAGTTTTTCGGATATGGGGTTCTCACAGCTCAAAACGATTTCCTAACCAAGCTTGTTAAAATCAATAAGTGGGCAGACACCATTGAGCTTTCATCACTTAGTAATTGTGGGCAGCTCACCCAAATAAACGACTCCAACCCGGCTATTATTAATAGCGGTGCTGGAATATTGTTGTTGGGCAATTGCACTATCCTTTCCGTTACATCTGGTATAAACGACTGGGATGTTAGCTCTCTTAATACTTTAAATAGCGCCTTTACCAATTCCTCGCTTTTTAACGGAGACATCAGTAATTGGGTCGTGAGTGGGGTTTCACAGTTTAGTAGCGTGTTTGACAGCGCCCTTTCCTTTAACCAAGACATCAGTAGTTGGGATGTAAGCAGTGGCTCAATTTTTGGCAACATGTTTTACAACGCCAGTTCGTTTGACCAGAACCTTGGTGCATGGCAGTTTAAGAATAACGCAATCGGTAGTTTCTTCTTTGCTAATTCCGGCATGAGCGACGCGAACGTAGCGTTGTGTTTGGAGGGTTGGGACAGTATTGGTCAAGGCACGGGGGTCGATATGACTAATATGTTTGGTACGGCGGCAGTTGGTGGCGGACCAAGGACGTTAAATGAGTCTACCTATCCGGATGCCAAGACGGCGTACGACAACCTTATTGCTACCTATAGCTGGGACTTTACCAATGCATTCAACTGGGTTTCTCCTTCACTTCTCTTTTTAGACACTTATCCTAACGCGGCTGCTGCGTACTCTGTTCGCTTGCTTCGCGCGGGGTATGTTGGTTCTGCTATGCGCGTGCGTCGTGCCGTAACCCCGTTTGACGAGCAAGACATTGGTTTCACTCCGGGGGGTGATTTAGACGAGACGGCTATCGTAGCGTTCGGGGGCAGTGATGAGCTCCGGGTTTCAAAATGGTACGACCAAAGCGGGCAGTCTAAAGACGTTGAGCAGATTACTCCAACCGCACAGCCTCAGATATACAACGGGGTTAGTGTTGTTCAAGACAACGGTCGTGCAGCTTTGCAGCTTAGCGGGGCGCAGGGTTTAAACTGTAGTACAAACACCCGAACTACACAGGGTCCGAGTACGGTCATTCAGGTGCGCAACGTCCCAAAACAGACCGGCTTCCAGCAGCCTGTTGGTTTCTATCGGGTTCAGCGTCATGTTATAGAGCGCGTGGGTCAACCTACCTATGACGATGTTTCAATCGGCACAGCATGGGCTAACGGTGAGTACCTAAGGTATCCAAACGCAAACGTTACAACTCAGCTATTGCACATTTCAAGCTGGAATGGCAGTGCGCAAACCGGGGGTAGGGACTTGATACAGCTATTTGAAAACGGCGGTGCCGCCGAGTCTTTTTTAGTTGGGACAGGTGGCTTTGGGGTTCCTGTTTCGGGTGATAATTCTATTGGCTGGCGGCACGCTACAAGTAGCCAAGGATGTACCGGTTACTTCCAAGAGGTAATTATTTACCCCAGTGACGAGAGCTTCTACCGTGTGGATATGGCAAACAACATTATGACCCACTTTAATATACCATAATGAGTTGTATAGCAAAAATCTCTGGGAAGACAATAGTTAACGCCGACTCTATTAACGGGCGATTTGCCGCAGAAGTAAAGTATGTAGACGACGTCCCTTTTTGTTTGGAGTTCTCGTTTAGGTTAGACACTACTCTTGGTGACGGTTCAAATAATTTTTCTATTCCTCTTCCTCCTACCGTAACTCCTGATTTTGTTGTTCAATGGGGAGATGGAGTTACAGAAACCATTACCGATTCTTCTGTTGCTTCTTTAACTCATACGTACTCTTCTTCTGGTCAGTACGACGTTATCATTACAGGTAGTTTGGGTGGGGAATTTGGGCGAGGTAATACTACACATATAGAAAAAGTCACTTCAATACTGAAGTGGGGAAGTCC
>OBMK010003117.1_pt1 | contig 11817 bp, 4 predicted proteins | sample 1539081 | NCBI WGS metagenome assembly OBMK01 (sample SAMEA3355528, study PRJEB22509) | marine metagenome | biome: marine; feature: river plume; material: water | place: USA | collected 2010-08-07 | depth 0.5 m | reverse complement strand
ATTATAACGGCGTAAACAGAGCATTAGTTACTGTAAACAACACAAGTGAAAATGGAGACAGTCATGAATACAATTGGAATGACAGTAGTTCAAATGATGTTGAAGCAGGACTAAACAGCGTACAACATGACTTTACAGGAGTAACACCAAGTAACTATCAATTAGATTTTACTGCAAGTGGTACTCCAGATATAACAGCTCAAACAGATTCTGCTAATTTAACTTTCCAAGTTAATGCAGTACCTTCGGCACCAGATGGATTGGGTAATAAAACAATTCAGTTAAATGATCCATGGCAAGGTATTGATCCAAAATTAGCAAATAACTTCATTGATAACAGTACAACTTCTCCCTTAACAGCAGGTGACGAATTAGATACATATACTGCAAGAAGATATACAAGTGGTATAATAGATACTACAATTGCACAAAATGCTTACAACGGATTAAGCGGTCAAGCAGATGCAATTATAAATGGAGTGTCAAGTGGATCAAAAGCGTTTACTACTTCCTTAAATGAAAACGGAACTTTTGATAGCTTAGTTATTAGTGGACAAGATGATGCAAATAATACAATTAGCTCATCGACATATCCAACTGGTTTCTATCAAACATTTGACGCAAAAATTACTAACAACTTCAGCGAATATTCATTAGGTGTTAATGATCAAAGAATAGAACATACTGAAACAGGCAACACTAATTACGTAACAGTTATTTGTGATGACTTAACTAACGTTCCTACAATTGACCTATCGGGTTCTATTCTTACAGAAAATAATGCTGGTACATACAGATACATATCTGGAATACCGTATTATAACACTGGTGGACCGCAGTTGGTACTAACTGGTGCATCGCTTGCTAATTGGATTGGACAAGCATATAGAGATACAAATAATGTATTTGAAATTTCTAATGGAACTAATTCCGAAGGTACAAGCGGTGCAACAATTAGCACACAATATAAAGATTATTCTGAATTAGAATCAGCAACATACTTAACAAATGGTGTTCCAGAAGCAAATACAGGATTTACTATTCCTTATGTGCTAGCAGATCAAACTATTAATTTAACAACAAATAATGTTGCGGCAGTAGAAACACTTAAATTTAAAGCAAATAACGTTAATGGTAGCTCTAACTATACAGAATTAACTAACACCGCTATACAGGTGCATACTGCTAATCCTAGCGGTATAGTAGAAGACGATATACCAGTAGCGGCTACTTTAGGTAATGGTGTAATTACAGACAATGCAATACGTATTGCAGACTTTATAGCTTACCCAACAAACAATCCAGTTATTAATGGTTCTACTGATTATACGAATCAACCATTCACTGGCGCAATAAATGTTAGTGGTACACAAGAAGCAACTATACGTTGGGGTGTACTAGAACATAACACAACAGATTATAGCACAGGATTTTTACCCGTAGGTCCAGACAGAAGTAGCGATACAGGAATACAATATTTTACTTTTGCTTTCCGTAGAAAAGTTGTTGCTAACTTTAGCATTAACATTAATTCAAATGGAATAAGAGGAATGTGGATTGCATCTCCAGGTACTGCTATAGATGGCGCAAGTGGATTAAGTGGCTGGCTAGAATGTACATCACAGTATGCAGGTGTAGGAGTTCCAGGTAGTAACACTGGCTCGGGAGGTAATGGAGCGGATGGTTGTGCATTAACTGGTGCAGACGTTGTACCAACAAACACAACTATAAATCAAAGTTATACAATGACGCTAGGTAGCGAAAATATGAGTAATGCAACAAACAATGTTGTATTAGTTAGAATAGCAATTGACAGTGGAAAAGAAATAACAAACTTGCAAATAGGAGAAGCTAGCTAATGGCTATTTCAGACAATCAAAAAATTGACTACCTATTTAAAAAGTTAGGTTATGGCGCAACTAAAACAGATACAATATTTAATAAGTTAGCGGCCAACGAAAGTATACCTAGTCCATTATTATTACGTGGTGATAGAGTTTGGGCAGAGTCTGGTGATATACCGGGTGTAAAACCTTCAGCCTCAACAGGTGTAATTACAATATATTCAGCAGTAGAATCAGTAGAAGATATTACAGCTACTGGTAACAGAACTTGGAAAACAGGAATTACAGATTGGATTACTCCAGAATTTGGTAGTACATATCTTGTTAATGTTTATGTACACACAAGCGGTGATGCTGGAAATGCTGAAACAATGGCTAACAAAGTCTTTGTTACAGGTAGTGGTAACAACGATGAATGGTTCTTTGATTATCAATCAGGTGTATTAAACTTTATTGGTGACAACTTACCAAATGGAAAAGACTTTACAGGTAAAAGTGTTTACATAACCGGTGCAGTTTATTCTGGACAGTTTGGTGTAAGCGATCCAAATGTTGTTGCTAATATTAATAATGATATTGCTACACTACAAACACAAGTAGCAGACATTCTAACAAATACTGATCCGGCAGCACTTGACTCATTAACTGAAATTGTTAATGCTTTTCAAAATGCAGATACAGCGTTTGCAACAAGTACACAATTAACTAACTTAGAAAATCTTTTAAGAAATGATTTAGCATTACCATCTACTAGTATTGAACCAGCACAAAGTTTTACAGGTGACGGAATACAAGTAGACTTTACTTTAAATAGTACACCTGCAACAGAAGAAGCAATTGATGTTTATGTAGATGAAATACTACAAAGACCAGATGTGTTCTCACTTAATGGTGCAGTAATAACATTTTCTACAACACCTCATGTTGGTGCTGAAATTTATATAAAATATAGATATTCTTTTGCAAATATTACAGCATTTCCAAATAACTGCATTGAGAATAAGCATTTAAATTTGATATATACTAGTAGTCAATACACAGGAGATAGTACAACTACTGATTATCTAGTTCCTGCAGGGCATAGCGTACATAGTGTATTAGTTATTGTTGATGGTGCAATTTTGCCAACAACAGAATATACAATAAGTGGTACAACACTTACAATCACAACAGCACCAGGTGCTAGCACAGTTGTTGATTTTAGATATATGCCAATTTAAAACATAATCATAATACTTAATAAACTCTAAAATCTTATAAATACATTGCATAGGTTCTAACCAACCTGTGTAGTATAACCTCGTTAAGCTGTGGTTATACTTTTGCATGTAAAGATTACATGCAAATCAAATATATTTGATTGGAGAAATCTCTATGGCTTTTAGACAAATTAAGAGTCCAGCGTTAGCGGATCAGTCGGTCCTTAACACTAAGTTAGATGCAAGTTCAGTTTCAGGCCAAACTGGGTCTTCATCTCTCGACAGTCTAGACACTCTTTTAGTACACATAAACTCTTCATCGTCGCTATCTAAAGTAACGGCAGGTGATTTAATTGGTTCTTTTGATACCTCAGATTTAGCAGAACATGCTGATTATAAGTATTTTACAGATGCCTTAGCAAAAGCAGCAGTTGCAACAGATATTTCTGATGCAGTAGCAGCGGAAGCATTAATTGCAAGAGCGGCAGAAGTTCAGAACGCAAATGATATTGCGGCTGAAGCAACTGCGGCACGTGCAGCAGAAGGTGTATTAACAACAGATCTAGCTACCGAAGTAAGTCGTGCAACAGGCGCAGAAAGTGCAATTGATGCAGCTTACAAATTAGCTGACACTGGTTTACAAACACAAATTAATAACATCGTATCAAACGTTGATCCGGCAGCACTTGACTCACTTAGTGAGATCGTTGCTGAATTCCAAAGTCAAGATAGTGCATTAACAGCGGCTATTACAGCCAATGCTAACGCTATTACGAGCGAAGTAACTAGAGCAACAGCAGCTGAAGGTGTAAATGCAACAGCAATTGCAACTGAAGCAACTACAGCTAGAGCAGCTGAAGGTGTTCTAACTGCAGATTTAGCAACTGAAGCAGCTACACGTTTAGCTGACGACAATGCTTTAGACGCAAGAGTTACAGCAAACGAAGGTGATATCACTACACTAACAAGTGGACTAGCGGCAGAAATTGCAACTACAAACGGTGAAATTTCAACTTTAACTACAGACTTAGCATCGGAAGTAACACGTGCCACTGGCGCAGAAGCAGCGAATGCTACAGACATTAACACTGAAGCAAATGCTAGAGCAGCTGCTGATACAAGTATCAGAGCAGACTTTGCAACAGCAGACGCAGCAGTAACAACAGCTATGGAAGCATATGCAGATACTGCAGAAGCAGATGCAATTGCATCAGCGGCAACAGACGCAACTACTAAAGCAGATGCAGCACAAGCGGCGGCAATTGCCTCAGCAGAAGCAAAAGACGTTGCAAGAGCAGCAACAAGTGATGCAGCAGATACAGCATTAGCCGGACGTGCAACTACACTGGAAACAGAAGTACAAGCACTAGAAGACGTTGTTGGTGATATTGCAAACACACCACTTGATACAACTGCAACTTCTTTGGGTGGAGCAATTAATGAGCTACACACTGAAGTAACAACTGCAACAGCAGACATTGCAACAAACGTAGCAGACATTGCAACAAACGCAACAGACATCGCAACAAACGCAGCAGACATTGCTAACATTATTAGCAATACAGATCCTGCAGCTTTGGATTCATTAACAGAAATCGTTACTGCATTCCAAAATGGTGACAGCGTTTTAACAGCTACACTTAATACACAAATCGCAGCATTAGCAACAGAAGTTAGTGATCGTACAAACGGTGACGCAACTAATGCAACAGCAATTAGTGCAGAGGAAACTCGTGCATTGGCAGCTGAAGGTGTGTTAACAACAGGCTTAGCAAATGAAGTTACTAACAGAACAGCTGGCGACACGGCAACACTAGCGGCGGCAGAACTATATGCTGACCAAGCAGAAGCAGACGCAATCACTACAGCGGCAGCAGATGCAACTACTAAAGCAGACGCAGCAGAAGCAGATGCAATTGCATCAGCAGAAGCTAAAGATGTAGTTCGTGCAACAGCAGCAAATGCATACGCAGACCAAGCAGAAGCAGACGCAATTACAGCAGCAGGTACTTACACTGATGCAGAAGTAGCAACTGAAAAAGCAAGAGCAGAAGCAGCGGAAGCGGCTAACACTCTAAACATTACAGCAAACGCAGGTAACATTGCAACTAACACATCTGACATCGCTACTAATGCAGCAGCGATCTCTACTGAAGCATCAGATAGAGCAACAGCAGATACAACGTTACAAGGCAACATTGATGCAGAAGCAACAACAGCAAGAGCAGCTGAATTAGTAAACGCAAATGCTATATCAGCAGAAGAAACTCGTGCTTTAGCAGCTGAAGGTGCCAATGCACTAGCTATCTCAAATGAGGTAACTAGATCAACAACAGCAGATACAACACATACAAATGCTATCGCAGCAAATGTAGTTGATATTGCAACCAACGTAAGCAACTTAAATATTGAAATTGCTAGAGCACAATCGTCAGAAGCTACTCTACAATCAAATATTGATGTTGAAACAGCTAGAATTGATTCTATCTTAACAAATACTGATCCAGCAGCTTTAGATTCATTAACAGAAATTGTTAGTGCATTCCAAACAGCTGACTCAACTATTAACGGTGCAATCACTTCATTATCAACAACAGCCTCAACAGACAGAGCAGCAATTCGTACAGAATTTGCGGCAGCTGACACAGCGTTAGACACACGTTTAACAACTGAAGAAGCAAACGTTGATGCTCTTGAAACTACAATGGGTACTGCAACATTAACAACAACAGCACAAACTGTAACAGCAGCGATTAACGAATTAAATGCAGCGTCCACAGCGGACTTATCTGCAATTAATGATGAAATCACTGATACACAAACAGGTGCTGGTTTAAATGCAGACGGTACGTATACAGCAGCAACAGGCTCACATGCAATTGATTCAGCTACATCTTTAAAAGATGCAGACAATAAATTGGATGCGGCAATCTTAGCTGAAAAAGTACGTGCAGAAGCAGCAGAAGCAACGTTAACAACTAACGTAGCAACTAACCTAAGCAACAATACAGCAAATGCAACAGCAATTTTAGCTAACACTGGAAACATTACAACTAATGCAACAGATATTGCTACTAATGCAGCAGCCATTACAACAGAAAGCGTAAGAGCTTTAGCAGCAGAAGGTGTAAATGCTAACGCAATTACAGCAGAAGCAACTACAGCTAGAGCGGCAGAACTTGTAAATGCTAACGCAATTGCAGCGGAAACTACTCGTGCAACAAACGCAGAAGCAGCTAACGCAACAGATATTGCGGCTAACTTAGTTGAAATTACAGCAACTCAAGCAGGTGCAGGTCTGGCAACAGATGGTACATATACTGCAAACGGTTCAGCTAACTACACTAGTACAGCTTCAAGTCTCAAAGATGCAGATGATAAACTAGATGCGGCAGTAAATGCAGAGGAAACTCGTGCAACAGCAGCTGAAGGTATATTAACTACTAACTTAGCAGGCGAAGTAACACGTGCAACAAACGCAGAAGCAGCTAACGCAACAGCTATCTCAAACGAGGTAACTAGAGCAACAGCGGCAGAAGGCGTAAATGCAGCAGCGATTACAACTGTATCTACTAACCTAGCAACAGAAGTAAGTCGTGCAACAGCGGCAGAAGGTGTAAATGCAACAGACATTACTAACCTAACTGCAACTGTAAATAACATCATCAGTAATACTGATGCAGCAGCTTTGGACTCTTTAACAGAAATCGTTACAGCATTCCAAAATGCAGACAGTACTTTAACTGGTGCAGTAGCAGCCAACTCAACAGCAATTGGTGCAGAGGAAACTCGTGCATTGGCAGCTGAGTCAGCACTATCAACAGCACTAGCAACTGAAGTATCAGACAATGATACAGACCATGCAGCAGCAACTACAGACAGAGCGGCAATACGTACCGAGTTTGCAGCAGCTGACTCAGCTCAAGACACAGTAATCGCAACTAAACTACCACTAGCTGGTGGAACAATGAGCGGTGATGTAGCAATGGGCGGCAACATGGTATCAGGTTTAGGAACAGCAGCCAACCCAGGTGACGCAGTTTCTAAAGCAGTACTAGACGCAGCAATTCAGTCACAAGACATCTCAGTTTACACTACAGATGACTTAACTGAAGGTAGCAACGAGTATTATACTCCAGCAAAAGCAAGAGCAGCTATATCTGTTACAGATACAGCAGGCAACGGTTTAGCTAGCTACGATAGCTCAACAGGTGTTATTAGCATTGATACAAACGAATCAGTTCTAGACCTAACAGATGTATCTGATACAGACTACACAGGTAAAGAAGATTTCGTATTACGTGTTAACGCAAATGAAGATGGAATGGAGCTAGTAAGCCCATTAGATATCTTTACAAGTAACCAACGTCAAACTATACCAGGTGACGGTGTAGCGACTACTTATTCACTTAACTTCGTAACAGACCAAGCAAACAGCATGGTATTTGTTGGCGGTGTTATTCAGGATCCAGTATCTCACTATACTATTAACTCATCTGCACAAACAATTACATTCAACAGTGCCCTACCAGTAGGAACTGCGGCAGTAGTTGTTGCACACATTTCAGGCTTACAGCCAGTACTTGTTGCAGGTCAGGTAACGTTTGATAAGTTCTCAGCAGATATTAAAGCATACGTACAGAAGTCATCAGTTTCAGCAACTGGTTCAACAACTGTAGATAGCTTCAATGGTACATTGTATCGTTCAGCTAAGTATGTTATCCAAGTGGGTGACGCAAATGGTAACTATGAGACACGTGAAGCTTTAGTTGTACATGACGGAACAACTGCATACATTACAGAGTACGCGATGGTTTATACCGGAACAGACTTAATTGGTGATGCAAGTGTTAACATGAATGGTAACGCAGTAGAACTAACTTATACACCAACATCAGGGACAGCAGACGTGAAAGTTATAGCAACTTACATCGATGTTTAAGAAACATAACGCTTCTTAATACCTAAATTGAGAGGCATAGCTTGGGAACAGGGTATGCCTCTTTTAACTAAAAATTGTTATAAAAGCAGTTAATAGTTAAAAAAAAGCAATAAATACATTGCTACTCAATGTAGCAATAACTTTTTTGATCAAAAAGGAGTCATAAAATGGCACAAAGAAAATTTATAATTGATGGTGGTTTTAAAACTGATGACGCATCTGAATTATTAGCAAACTTAACAATGGGTGGACACATTCTACCTGATGTTGATTCTGATGGTACTACAGGTTATGATTTAGGTTCTACTACAGCAAAGTGGAGAGACTTATATCTTTCACAAGGATCACTATTCATTAATAACCAAAAAGTTCTAGAAGACGATTCTGGAACAATTATTGTTAGATCTGATATTGACCAGGGACTTACCATTAAAACAGAAGGTACAGGTGCCCTAACACTAGCGTCACAAGCACCTCTAGCAATAAACGCAACACTACAAATGGCCAGCGGTAAAAGAATTACTGACGCAGGCGGCGCAGCCGTAACATTTGGTGATAAAATTGATATGGATTCAAACAGAATCATTAACGTTTCAACACCAACTGATACAACTGACGTAACTAACAAAGCATATGTTGACCAACAGATTGCTAATGTTATCAATGGTGCACCAGGCACATTGGATACACTAAACGAACTAGCTAACGCCTTAGGCGATGATGCTAACTTTAGTGCAACAGTAACAGCTAGTATTGCAGCTAACACAACTGCACTTACTACAGCTAATACTAACATTGCAACTAACACATCAGACATTGCAACTAACCAAGCAGCGATAGTTTCAGCTAATGCGTCTAGAGTATCAGACGTAGCATCTTTAAACACAGCACTAACACAAGAAGAAACAGATCGTATTGCAAATGATGCAAGCACTTTAACATCAGCACAAACATTCGCTACTAATGCAGCTAACACTGCACAATCGAATGCGGCAATTGATGCAACTACAAGAGCAGATGCAGCACAAGCTGACGCTCAAACTTATACTGATACCAGAGAAACTGCAATCACAACTGCTTATCAAGCAGCGATTAGTTCATCTGCAAGTTCATCAGGTAGTACTGCAAGCAATTACACAGATGCAGAAATTGCTACAGCAACAGCTTCATTACAGTCATATGCAGACACAGCAGAAGCAGATGCAATTAGTACAGCAGCGGCAGACGCAACTTCTAAAGCAGACGCAGCTAAATTAGCGGCAGAAGCAACAGCAAGTGCAGATGCAACTTCAAAAGCAAATGCAGCTCAAACAGCGGCAGAAGCAACAGCAAGTGCAGATGCAACAGCTAAAGTTGGCGCAGCAACTACTTCTATTACAACAGCTTACCAATCGTATGCTGATACAGCAGAAGTTGATGCAGTAGCTACAGCGGCTACAGCAGCACAAGCAAAAGTTGATACATTGGAATCAAGTTTAACTCACTTCCATAGTGCAGTAACTGATATTACTGATGATACTGATAACACATATACATTCACTGAACTAACTAATGCAAGACATTATGCAGTTTATCTAAACAGATTAATACTACGTGCAAACGAGTATTCAGTAAGTGGAACAACAGTAACTTTAGTTTCCGGAGTACATGCAGACGGCGACGAACTTGAAGTCACAGGCTTTAGTTCATAATATAACTAGACAAAAGTAGGGAGTGGTCAACTCCCTACCTAGTCACTCATAGAGTGGCATTGAAAGATACAGAGTATTTTTTTCGTTCTAGTAACAAATCTTAAGGAGATTTAAAATGGCAAAAAGAAAATATAAAAAGAATGGTGTTGAGGTATCAACAGCTCTAAATAAAAATAAAAAATACAAATATGATAGCACAGGTGACCTTGTTGAATTTACAGGTGATCCAGGAGTAAACGAAATTACACTTGCAGGTTCGAAATCGTCTCTTAGACGTATGGCTGACATGGAACGTAATATTTCAATTCTAGCTACTACACTAACAACAACAGATGATGGTGTAGCTGACTCGGACACTACTACATTCGATTCTAACGTAAACAAAAAAACACGTTTTAAGAAAGAAGTACGTATTGATACTACATTAAATATGCAAGCAGGCATTGATATGAATGGTGATAAAATTACTGACGTTGGAGCTCCAACATCAGGTGGTGACGCAGCCAATAAAACATATACAGATGCAACAGCGGCTACAGCAAAAGCAGAAGCAATTTCAGAAGTAACTAACGGTGCAGGCGCAGCGTTTGATACACTAAAAGAAATTCAAGATGCAATGGCAACAGATTCAGAACTAAGTTCAGCAATCTCAAGTGTTACATCTTCAGCAGCTTCTACAGCGGCAGCAGACGCAACTTCAAAAGCAAACGCAGCAAAATCAGAAGCAATTACAGAAGCAGTAGCAACAGCAGCAGCAGACGCAACTTCAAAAGCAAATACAGCTCAAACAACGGCGATTAATACAGCGGCATCAGATGCAACTACTAAATCAAATACAGCTGAATCAAATGCTAATACATATGCTGATACTAAAAAATCTGAAGCTATTACTATTTCGTATAGCTACACAGATACAGCAGAAGCAGACGCAATTAGTACAGCAGCAGCAGACGCAACTTCAAAAGCAAATGCGGCACTAGCGTCAGCAAAAGCATATGCTGACAGCGGTGATGCAGATACTACATATACAGCAGGAAATGGTATGTCACTAAGTGGTACATCATTTGCAATGAGTGGTTCATACACAGGTAGCTTTACAGCAACTGGTGATATTACAGCTTACTCAGACGATACTCTAAAAACAAACGTACAAGTAATTGACGGTGCTTTAGGTAAAGTTAATGCAGTACGTGGTGTAACTTTTGATCGTATCTCAGACGGATCAACTTCAACTGGTGTTATTGCCCAAGAACTAAAAGCAGTTCTTCCAGAAGCAGTACACACAGATGCAGAAGGTGTTCATTCAGTAGCATACGGAAACATTACAGGTCTACTAATTGAAGCAGTTAAAGAATTATCAGCTCAAGTAGAAGAACTAAAAAAGAAGTAATAATTATTACTAATTAAACTAAAGCAGGGTATATTTACCCTGCTTTTTTTATGGCTAAATATTACTGTATGTAGATAAATACTACTACATACGTAAGGAACACATAAAATGTCTTTTAGAAAAATTCAAACGTCAAACATTGACACTAGCGATGCCGCATTTTCCGATCCTATATTAATTTTAGGCAAGGATAACTCTGGAATATCTGATATAGGTTTTTTAGGGAAAATTGGCATTAATAATTATGCAGGTTTTGTTAGAGATGCAGAAACACAAACATTTTATGTAATTGATGGATATATTGGTTCAGAATCAAGTAATCAAATTGAAGCAGCACAAATAACACAAAAAGGAAATTTAACAGTTGGAACATTAACTGCAGATACAATTATTGCAGGTAATTTACCAACACAATATACAGATGCAAATGCGAGAGCAGCTATTTCAGCAACTGGTAGTTTATCTTATGATAGTGCAACAGGTGTTATTAGTTTTACTGATACAGACTCTGCATATGCTACTAAAGTTGGTTATAACTTAGCAGACGAAACAGACGCAACATCAATTGTTTTAAACCCAGGAGATGCAAGTACACCAGCAACATATCGTGGAGATGTAGTTGATAATAGTGGAAACGTTATTGTTGATGTATCAAGTACAAGTACTACATTTACTGGCGGATTAGTGGGCAATGTGTATGGTGATGTTTACAACCCAACTGGTGCAAATAAAATTTTAGAAAGCGGAACTG
>OBMK010003114.1_pt1 | contig 11820 bp, 19 predicted proteins | sample 1539081 | NCBI WGS metagenome assembly OBMK01 (sample SAMEA3355528, study PRJEB22509) | marine metagenome | biome: marine; feature: river plume; material: water | place: USA | collected 2010-08-07 | depth 0.5 m | reverse complement strand
ATTTTATTATTTATAACTTCTATACTTGTAATTTCTAAAGAATCTGCATTTTTATCAAATAATCTATCGCCAACTTCTAATTTATCTACATCAACCCCATGCAGTTCTTTCGTTGCTGATGGGTTTATACTTACCCAACCTTTCTCAATGCAATACAAAGGGTGACACTGCGTTGTATGTAGTGAATTATCTTTATAGTTGATGATATAAGTTTCTTTATTAGATGTTTTGTGTAATTTTTGTACACTTGATTTTACTAATAAATTATTGTCAATGTCATAAGACATAATTTCATCAAGCATTTTTATATCTTCAATATTTTTAGTTGTATTATCACCCATGAGAATTTGTGTACCTGCAACGAAGCAACCACCCCCACCACCACCACCAGTGTTAGATGATGATCTCCCCCATATAATCTCTTTATCTTGTAAAGACTGAACTCTATCAAAACAAGTATCACCTGCACTTATGTATTGCTGTGATTCTTTGGTATATCTTAGGTTTGATGGTCTTTCTAAATCTATTAGTCTATTTTCAGCATCTACAGTAATTGTAGAGCCATTAGGGTCATCATTTACCACCATTGATTGCATACGACCTTTAAACAAAGTCATAGTGCCTACAGTAGTATCTGTTCCACCTGAAAGATATCCTAAGTAAACAGTTAGAAATCTATTTTGATAATTTTCTGTAAGTGCTAAATCTAGTACAGTTGCATCCATACCTGCTAAAGCAACAGACAAACCACTGGATTTTAATTCTAAGGTATCTTCTATATTAGATACAGACAATAAAGTACCAACACCAGTATATGTTCCACCATCTATAGTAAGGTCATAATCACCTGACCATAATCTTATGGTTTCTGTGTCAAATTCAGCTTTGACTGCTAAGAATAATACTTGATGGTCGGCTTCAAGGTAGCTAGTAATAGAACTATCTATTCCACCTCTATTTGACATTTAAACTACCTCAATACAAGAGAAAGACATTCCATAGTTAGAGATATTATCAGCATCCCAGTCAACATCTTTTGTTGTCAATCTAAACAATCCTTTTGGAGTTGCGAATCTTACTAAATGATTTTGTGTGATAGCAGTTCTTAGTTTCGGTTGTATCTTAACCCCATAAGTATCTTCACCACCTATCACATTTAATGTTGCATCATCTGTAACCATTACATATTGAACAGGATTTGCACCTGCTGTTGAACTTGATGTTATTTGTAAATAATCGCCTTTTTTTATAGTTCCTGTAGCACTGTTAGAACTTGCTGATAAATTAATTCCTGTAGCACCCTTTTGATTAGATTTAATTGTGCATCCTGTTTTATCTGCTTCTGTTACTAAACCACCTGATTCAGATTCTACGACTACTGTATATGAATTAGTTTTTGTAGTTATTTTATGTGTTCCATTGTTTTCAGGATTAGCTGAACCTGTAACTACTATAAAGTCTCCAACAACTGCATTAGCAAAAGGTGTTGTATTAGATGGTGCTGTTATTGTTTGTGTTGTAGATGAGAAGTCTAACTCTATGCTTCCTTGATTGATTCTATCTTTTGCCTTGAGATCATTAGCATTATATGTACCTTGATTAAGTAAAGCATCAGGGTCTGCAAATTTAAAATGATTTACAGGACCATTTAGCTCTAATAAGAATGACTGCCAATTTTTAGCAACATCTCTACGCATTGGTGGTAGATTGACTGTTGCTTCCCAAAAAACACCATCATATTCTTGTGTTCTTATTTTTCCTGTATATGGAGAAGCCACACTACCGACTGCCCTTCTTAAAACAAAGTTACTCCTAATAAAATTAGGGGTACTTGGCATTGTTACTATTTTAGCCACCTAATAGACTCCTTCTAAATGTACCACCACGCATTGCTGATTCTTGTACTGCCGCTTTTGTTACATCTGCTATCTGTGGCATCATCTGCATAACCTCTGCTCTTACAGTTGGAACAATACCTGTAGCAAAGTTAATAGATTGATTTATAACTGTAGTTCCACCACCACCCATAGCGTTTTTACTATTCATGTTATTCATTACAGTGCCACCAGTGTTAGGTACAAATATCTCAGGACCTCTTTCACCTACTACAGTAGCTTGTCCACCCTGCACTGTTCCACCACCTGCTTTGCCTGTTGGCATAGTTGGTAAACCTACAGCAGTAAATAATGCGTTCATCATAGGTTTAATGACTTGCATTTTCAAGAACTCAGCTATGACTTGTTGTATCATATCACCGACTAAGTTTCTAAATGATACTAAAGCATTTTCACCATTTTGAAGTGCGTTTATAAAATCATTAGCAAACTGATCACTAGCTCGTTCAAGAGTTTCTGCCATAGCATCTGTAACTTCATCAGTTTTACCCATTTCTTCTTTTAATAAACCAAGACTATCAACAACTGCTCCAATCTGTTCTTCTGTTAAGCCATAAAACTTTAACAATTCAGTTTTATCTTCAGATTGTAATATTTCATCAATCAATGCTAATTGTGCATTGATTTCTTTAAGAGGGTCTTCTGCATCTTTTGCTAATTTTTGTAGAGGACTTAGAAATTCTATAAATTTTTGTTCAGGTGTAAATTCTTCTGTTACCTTGTCATCTTTTTTTTCTAATTTTAGCTGTCTTTCTGCTTCTATTCTTGCATTTATTTTTTTATTTACCTGTTCAAGTAATTTTACTTCACGTTGTAAAATTTCTAATTCCATTTGAGATTCAACAGAAAAATCTACTGGTGGAAATGTGCCATCTTCTGACTGTGTTTTTAATTGTAATAATTTATTTATATCTGTGGTGTATTCTCGTATGATATTTCTTGATAATTTCAACTGATCAACATCTGAAAGTTTGTCTGTTTTACCAGTTCTGTCCTCAACTATATCGCCAAGTGTTGCTTGACCTGTTGCTACTCTTACTGATCTTGCAGACTCATTTGCAAACGCTGTTAATCTATCTGTAAGTTTTTTTAACCTATCTCCTAAACCACCTGTAAAAACTGCATCTGCTAATTGCTTAAAAGCAATACCCATATTTGATGCTTTGGTAGAAAGATTATCCATTTTATTAGTCATTGCACCACCAAACTGCTTATTCAAAGCCGCAACTAATGTGTCTATCATTGTTGCCGCACCTTCTGTGGTTTTACCAAATTTTGTCAGTTCTTCTTTGGTCATGCCTAATTCTGTTGTGAGAATTTTTAAAGCAGGTATTCCTCTCTCATCTAATTGATTTAGTTCTTCTAAGCCTAGACCACCTGAAGCGGCTCTTTGTGTAATTCTGACTAAGGCTTGGAATGCTCCTAATTGATCTACTGAGGTTGAAGCTGTATCTGCAAATGTTTGAAGCATATCCATACTAGGTTCAACACCTACTGCTTTTAATTGTATAAAGGCTTTCGTTACATCTTCAATTTGAAAAGGTGTTGTTTGTGCAAAAGTAAATATTTTTTGCATTGCTTGTTCGCCTTGATTTATACCACCAAATACAGTATTAATAGAATCTCTAAGGTCTTCAAAGCCCATACCAACTTTTGCAACCTTGCTGATAGTTGCACCTACAACAGCTAAAGCGGCAACTAAAGCTATAGCACCACCTTTTGCTTTTGACATAGCACCTGCCATACCACCAAAAGCTACACCACCAACAGCACCTGTTGTTTTAAGTTTTCTTTGTATTTGATTTAATTCTTTTTGAAGTTGCCTAGTGTCTGCTTTTATCTGTACAACTAGTTCATCTATAGGTTTACTCACTTGGGTACAACTCCATCATTTCATTAAGACGTTCTCTAGTCATAGGTTCTTCTTTCTGCTCTGCTCCACCATTGAACTCAGTAAATCCTTCTATAGCCATATAGACTTCTTTAGGACTTGATTGCCAAAAATCTGTAGGAGACATACCCATCATGCCGACACAAATAGAAAAGTAGCGTTTGATGGGTAGGGAATCACTAGTTAATCCCCCTGTTCTTGCTTTCCCTCGTCTGCTTCTTCCTCTGAATCATCAGTTAGAGATTGTGCAATCAAGTTAGCAACTGCGGCTGTTGATTTAACTATTCCTGCATCTTGTACTATTTTAACTACATCTTTTCTTTGAAAATCATTACCACCACCTCTCAAAGCAGGTAATAGTACATGGATTACCTCTGACATTCTTATATCAGCTTCACCCATTTTTGTAGCAAGTTTTATAATTCCACAATCACATGCATCTTCAATTTGAATAATTGCATCAATTGTTAATCTAGCTTTGTAGTCTTTACCTGCTAAATTTAATGTGGTTTCACCCTTTAGTTTGTTTGTCATCTGACTTGATCTCCTTTGATTTACTTGCAACTGCAAGATTTATTATTAATGCATCACTTAATGGATGCTTATAAAAAGTGTCAACCTTTCTGTCTTTGCCATCCATATTTATTGTGTCTCCAACTTCTATAACATTACCAATAGTTAATTCGTTTTTATTTAACAAACCTTCTATTAATTCTTTGCCAACTTTTATTTTAACTACTTTCATTATGCAAAAGTAACGTAACCTGCTGACTCAAAAGACATTGAGTAAGTAGCTTCACCATTATATTCACCTGCATACTCTATAGATGTAATTTGAAAAGACCCTGTATAAGTACCTAAGGTTGGTACTGTAAACTTAAAGTTTTTATACGCAGGGGTTTGTGATGATGAGCCATCAGATGTATTTTGCTGTGCTTGAAAAGAAGTTCTTACAAGTTGTTCTTGTGTGTCATTTGTAAATACACCTGAACCACTAATAGAAATACTATTTACACCTGCTCCTGCGAGAAGTGTTCTAGTACCTTTGCTATCTTTATTAGTAATATCAACTGATTCGTCATTTAATGTTATTGAAGATGATCTCATGCCACCAACAGCAACAAATGTAGAACCTGTTGTGTTAATTTCAATTAAGACATCTAAACCTTTTTGTGCCGCCATATTTATCTCCTATTTATAAAATTAGTTAGTTCCTAATATTATTGCTCGGAATCGCATGACTCCATGTCTAGTAACACCGTCTGGGTCTCTCATTATATCACTATATTCAAATCTTAGGTTTACCAAGTTAAATCCAGTGACTGTTAAGTTACTATCATGCAATAAATCGTGAATTCTGTCCATTATTTGTTTTGTTTCTTTAGCACCCTTGTATTGTGACCATATATGTATATTAATAGTAGTTTCACCACCATCAAGGTCTTTAGTGCTGTAATCAATAGCTGTTTCTTCACCTAAGGATACAAAAGGGTATGTAGCACCTTCTGTAACCTCATCAAATACACCTGCACCTAAAGTTGATGTAAGTGTATTATCACTAGATAAAGTGCTGTATATGGTGGTTTGTAATGCAAATTGACCAATACTCATTTCAGTATGCCTTTTTTAAATAATGCTTCTATCTTTCTTTTATTCTTTTCTAATGCAGGTTGCATAAAGGGTCTTTCAGTCATATTAGTAGTTCCAAACTCTAAATGCTTTGAATATGGTGCAGATGAAATTATTTGACCAATCACTGTACCATTGGGTTTTGCATCTACATCCATTGTTATGTTACTAGCTAAAAATCCTGTGTCACTTGCAGGTGGTTGATTGGGTGCAGATGCTATATGTGTTCTTCTTGGTTCGTATTTTTGATAAGTCTTACCTGTTCCACCTGCTAAAATACTTTTTTTAGCATCATTTTGAACCATTAGTGTTCCACGAGTTACATATTCTTTAACTTTATTATCTGATAACTTTCTATTTAGTTTTTTATTAAATGCTTTTAAGTTTAATATTTTAAGATTGACACTCATGTTGCTATCCCTTCTTCACACAGAAGTTTAAGGAATCTATCCCTTTCATCAACATTGATAATAGCCCTAATATTAAATAACTTACTATCAAAACTAATCCTAGAACCATTAGTAATATCAGTCCTATAACGCACTGTAATCTCGTGAGACACGCTTCCAACCAGTTTACCTTGTGCATATACCTCTTTCCCACTTTTAGGCTTTATATCAGCATATACAGAAGCAATGGTTGACCAACCTGAACTTATACCACCACCACTATCTCTAGTAGTGCCTTGTCCCTGAAGGGTAATTTGATGTCTTAATTGACCTACTTGGCTCATTATCCAATTGACATGAGTTTAGAAGAACCTAAACCACTATAAACTACATATGGTGCTAGTAATCTTCCTGCTGTAGCAGGTAATGATGTTTTACCTTCATACATATCCCCTCTATGTTCATATAAATAGGTTAATACTTGATAAATTGCAAATTTAATTGGTTCAGGGACAGCATTTGCACTTGCATAACCAACAACGTATTGAACTTCAATAGCATTAGCTACTCTAAGTGAACTAGGGAATGTTTCACCTGTTCTAAGCACTATTCTTGCAGGTTGTTTCGCGTTATCAACATAATAATTAGAACTTGCAAAGGTTGTAGCAGTATCTTCATCATCATAAGTCTTAACATGGGTGACTGAAGTAACTGGTGGCATTGGGAGATCAATATAATTCTTGTAATAGTTTAAGTATGGACCAGTTCTCATACCTTCCCATAAGGGATTATCTATATCATCAAGGTTATCTAAGAATAATTGCAAGGTTTGGGACATGATTGCCCTTTGCATATGTTCTTCGCATAGCTTTCTTGCAGAAACAATCAATGATGTGATTAAAGCATCATCACCTGAACTATCTATTCTTAAATATGTTTTTGCTTCTGCAAGGGTTATAGGTTCTGATGCAGGTTCTGTATGTATTACTAGACCTGCCATTCATTCTCCTAATTAGCTTTCTTTTTATCTGTCTTTGCTTCTACAACTTCCCCTGTTACAGGTTGCTCAGTTCCTTCTTTTTCTTGTAGCCTTTGTACTAATACTCTAATGGTATGCTGTGCATTAGCTAGTTCTTGTTGAGCAGTGTTGTATAGTGCTTCGTAATTTAATTCTTCTGACATAAAATTCTCCTAAATTTAATTAAAAAATACTCGTTCTACGAGTAAGCCAAACATGGAAGTAATAATTAAAGCATACTGACCATAAATAAGATTATCAAGCTTATCAAATCTCTTTGAGCCACTTGCTAATCTATTGTCTATGTTTTCATAACGAATAGCACATTCACGTTCGTGTGCTTCTAATTTGCTTATAGTTTCACTTGCCATAAATATATTCTATGTCATTAATACTATAGATACAATAAAAAGTAATGTTAAGAAGATTTCTTAGTAGTTTTCTTTTTAGTTGTCTTTTTTGGTGCTTCTCCACCATCCCATGCTTCATTAACATCAGGAGTTGATGGGTCATCAGCTTTTAATTGACCTTTTGTGTTTCTTGCTCTTTTTGGATTAACTTTAGCTTCAACTTCAACAGTTTCTTCTACTGCATCAACCTTAACTTCTAAAGCCCATCCATTTTGTACAAATGTATCCATGATTTCTTCTTGCCATTTGCCTTTAGAGATCACAATGTCATCTGCTTTGTGTAAAACCATATCTGCAGAGTTTTCATCTGCTATAGCAGGTTTTGGAACTAATATTTTATATTTTCTTGCCATTATTATTACCCTTAAAAAAGGGGGTTATTACACCCCCTAAAGATTGCTCAATTAAGCGTTATGTTTCACGTTAGAAACAGGAGCTGACCTTGGTCTGCTTTTAACAACTAATCCACTGATAGGTGTACCAGTTGAATGTGTTCCTGTTTTAGCGAGAACAAGTCTCACATATCTCTTTCCGCCTACATAACCAACCTGCCATTGACCACCTGCAGTATCAGGGTTTCCACCTGTAGTACCATCAAGTTTAAGCCAAATACCACCTGCATCAATTGTTCCATTAACGACATCTGCTTGTACACAATCTGTATAAGTAGAATCGTCATCTGAATGCTCTAGTGATAGTTCAAAGTAAACAGAACCTGAAAGTGTATCACCTTCTGCTCCTACGCTTACTACAGCAGTTGCTTCTTCAAAACCTTGTAAGTCAATACCTGTGCCATTGGCGGCGGTAGTCTTTACTCCGTTTATGATTGAGTTACCTAGTTCAATATTATTTGATAAATCTTGCATTAGTTACTCCTTGCTTACGCTGTTACTTTTAGTTTAGTTATAGCTTCAGGTAGAACCACTTGACCACCAACTCTTCTTCTAGCAATGTATCTTACATTTCCAGTAGTAGCTTGTGTGAATGGGTCTCTTAAAACCGCTAATGATACTCTATCAACAATCATATATGCTCTTCTGAAGTCACCATAAGCAACTGGGAAAGCATTTTGTGCGATAGATGCCATGTCTGTAGCTTCCACATAAGGCTGTCCAAGAATAGTGTTAGTAACACCACCTTGTAAAGACATACCTGCTTGGAATACATACTGACCTGCAGTATCTTTAAGTTTTCTTATAGCCGCTAAAGTGCTTCTGTTAAATACAAAAGTACCATTTCTGCCATAGTCTGACTTAATGTTATGAACCAAAGTAATAAGGTTATCAGCAGTTATTGCTGTGTTAGAACCTGAATCTATAGAACTAACAGAACCATTAGTCATAAATCCTTCAGGTTTTCCAACAGCGTTACCACTTACGAAAGCCGCACCTTCAGCTTTTGCAAATTGCTCTGCAAACTCTGACTGCATTTCAGCTTCTAGATCAAATACTGAATCTTCTAAGTCCTGCTCAGAAATATCTACTAGAGCATATTGCTCATGAGCAGGTAATTCTTCTAGACCAAAGTTATATCCAGTAGTTTCACTTCTAGTTCCACTTTCTGCTACCCACTGTGCCGCTAATGTACCAGTTCTTTTAGGAACTTGGATACTTCTAGCACCTGTGCTTCTGATTCTAGCAATACTTCTGATTGGTGATATTTCAGTAACATCTTTAATCAGTTCTCTTACATATTCAGGTGGTGCTAAATAACCACCAGTTGAATCATTACTTACAGTAAGTGCTTTTCTCTCTGCTATATCAAGACCTTCTAGTCCTTTTCTACAGTAAGTGTCAAACGCACCCATATATTCATCTACTTGCTTAGATTCAAAACCTGAATTTGGTCGCGTAACGATTGTTTCAAGTTTCTCAATTTGGCTTTTGATGTTATCAGCGTTAAGTTCAGCAGTTGTTAGTTTTTGATTAATGTCTTCATAAGAATCCATTTTAGCTTCCATCTTAGCTAATTTCTCATCCACATATGCTGTACTTTCGCCTTTTTCTATGCTGTCTAGTCTTTGGTCATTAACTTTTTTAAATTCTGCAAAAGTTTGTCCCATATCCTGTATAGCATTCTTTATATCTTCCGACATAATTATCTCCTATTAAGATTTTAAGGTTTTAGTTAAGTTCTTTATGGCATCTACCAATTCAACATTAGAGTCAACATCTCGCTGACCGAATGCATCAGTGACAGCTTTTGCTGCCATCTTTGCTTCTGAACGAGAAAGACTGAAGGCATCACGCATTCCACTTTCCCACTCTCTAATAGAAATCTCTTCACCTTTCACTGAACGAACAGTTGCCTGAGGGTTCATGGGAAAGGTTACTAACGAAACTTCCATCAAATCTACTTCTTTAATAATACGCTTGTTACCACGCTTATCATAAGAAACTTCTTTAGGGTTTACTCTAAAGCCTATTGATAGACCATCTAAAGCACCCATTTTTAATAATTCATACGCTTCTGCACCTGCCTGTGTTTTTAAAGCCAGTCTGCCTTTTACAACAAGTCCATGATCGTCTTCTCTTATTTCGTCAAACACACCTATAGGCATATCAGACTTGTGCTGATATAAGAGTTTTACATTTTGTGGTTTTCTTCTTTTGAGAGACTTAGTAAATGCACCTGATTCTATGACATCATTTCCTAAATCTTTATTTCCAAAGACAGAACCATATCCCTCAAATGTTCCATAGTTCTTATCTTCATCTTCATCATCATATGCTTTGATGCTTGACTTGATTTCTATTGATTCCTTTTCTGCCTGTTTTTCTTCTTCCATATCATCAACAGTTTCTTCAGAATCAGGTTTGCTTTTTCCAAACTCTATAATAAAAGAGTCATCTGTTTCTTCTACTGCTCTTATGTGTTTTTCATCATTCTGAATAGAATCTTCTTTATTTGAATCGTACTCACTAGTACAGACATCTAATGTTTGAACTGAATCGGTATATTCACTCGTCATAGTGTCATCTCCCATACATCTATTAAAATTGATGCCTAAACTGTAGATATAATATTAGTACAGGCATATTTACATATATAGTATCTTATTGGATAGATTAGCACAATATATAGGTATATATAAAATAAATGAAATAGTTGTTGCTCATATTCCAATATGGGTTTATACTGTGTATATAATAAATTGATAGCCGAAAGGCAAGGTAGAATAAAATGAAAAACTATTTAACACAAAGAGATTACACAGGAGAGAACATTGACACTCTTGCAGCAGCAGGATTTGATGAATCAGATTCTTTTTTAACATTTAAACAAGCACTAAAGATTGATGGAATCACAGGTCAATCCCTAAAAGGATTAAAAAAAGCAGCAACCTTATACTTTTATAAAGAAGAAAAAGATAAAGAGACAGGCAAGAAAAAAAGAATCAGAAAATACTTCACAGTATTTAATGCAGCAGAGATTTTAGCTAGATTAGATAATAAACAGGCAGCCTAAGGCTGCCTTCATATTAAGGATATAAAATGAAAAAATTAACAAGAGAACAAAAAATAAGTAACCTAAAAAAAGCATTCATTGAATACAATAATGGAAAAGGCTATCAACACTTTTTTAAAGATAAAAAACAGGGTGACTGTAAAAAAGACCCTTCTAATACAGAATATAATGACTATGCAATAGTTTCATATTTAGATGATGATTACAAAGGAAAAAAACAATTTAGAATAATTGCAGGTAAAGAAGAAACTAAAAGAACCTCTGATAATAAACTTAGAACTAAACATGAGCCTTTAAATTGGTATTTAAACACTGAAGACGCTGAAAATTTAATATGTTTTTTAGAAGCATTCATTGAAGTTGAAAATCAAAAAGAGGTGACAGAATAATGGCTAGATATTCAAAAGAAGAAAAAGCATTGATGCTTTATGGTTTAAGTCTAATGCAAGGCGAAACACATTTATGGAATGACCAAACACATCAAAAGTTATCTAAATTAATTAATAAAGTAGATATGCCTTTTGACAATGGCACAGGTACATACGATGATTCATACCTTAAATATCAAGAAAGTTGGGAAGCTAAAGGTATATACGATTAAGATTCCATATCTCTTTCATCAGCGTAGATAATCACACATCTACAGTTGATGACATTAGCAACCCCACCCTTTGAATCTCCTGCATATCCCATTGGCATACCACCAACAGTAAAGTCTTCATTCATATCTACAATTTGACCATTAGCTGCAGCATGAGCAGGTCTTGTTCTTCCATCACTGGTTGATACCCATTTCTTTAGCATCTTCAAACCCAAGTCTTCTTCTACTGTCTTATGATAAGAGTGATTTGCAAATGAAGCTGCATTATGTGTTTCTGTTCTAGCGATAAGTGCTGCACGACTTCTACTGATCGGAAGATAAGTATCTGAAACTAATTTAGCTATCTGTGGCAATGTAAGATTATCTGCCCTTCCTTTCTCTATTAATCTACTTATCCTAGTAGCCATTCTTGTTGTTATACCTGCCAGTATTAATTGCCTTGAATTAAAGTATTCATTAACCACTCTTTCAAAGTCTGTGCTTCTACCAAATACAAATGCTTCATCTGCCTTTTGTGAA
>OBMK010003113.1_pt1 | contig 11822 bp, 15 predicted proteins | sample 1539081 | NCBI WGS metagenome assembly OBMK01 (sample SAMEA3355528, study PRJEB22509) | marine metagenome | biome: marine; feature: river plume; material: water | place: USA | collected 2010-08-07 | depth 0.5 m | reverse complement strand
GCTTTTTAAAATTGATGAAGGGAGCGAGATTGTGCGGAGATCGTGCGCTGGCGATTTTGTTCCGGAAAAGGTCCGGTTGGTGCGGCCGCGTTTGGCCGCGGCGAGTGCGGGGCGGGAGGCACACAACGCCCGTGACTCAAGGTGGTTGTGCTGCTGTCGGCCCAAGCTTTCACGGCCATGCATCCGCGTACCGTAGCCTTTGTGTGGCGCAAGACTCTTCTGAGTTCTCGTTTTGTAAGCGAGCGACAACGCGGGACACAAACCGGCCACACGCGCTCGCGCGCGCGCGTGTCAAATTTGCACGCTCGCGTTCACCGACACGTACCACCCGGCGTCCTCCTTGTTGGCGTCGGTGGCAAAGTCCCGAATGCGCAGCTTGTCGATGTGACCAGAGCCCGAGACGCGGCTAACGGCGTCCACAAATGCGGCAACGCCCTTCGGATTGTGCACCAGCGTGCTGTATGCGACCTCGTACGAGACCACGTGTTCCTTCGCGGACTTGTTTGTCTCGGCAGCCCAATGTGCGTCCAGTCGCTGCAGGTGGGCAAGCGAAGCCTTCAAGCAGCCAGTCTCAAACGGACTCAGCTTTGACGGCTGCCTGCGGCGCGGCGGCATGATGTCCTTGGCTGCAAGCTCGGAGGCGACGTCGAGGACGTCGGATGTCTCCGCATTCATGCAGACCATCGGCACCAACGCGTACTCGCCGCTCGCCATGTCCCGCGGCGTAGCGCCCGCTGCTGCAACATGCACACCGTCGCAGCGGGCGTCGCTGGCAAACACGAATTGCGTCGCGGCGGCGTTGTGCATCCTGATGGCCCTGTTGGTGTACAGCGGGGAGGTGCGCGGCAGCGTTAGCTCAACAAAGTCCTTGTAGAACATGTGCACGTCGTTCGGGCCGGTGTGCAGGGCCTTGACCGCACGGAACACGCTTGGCCCAACCCGTCTGAATCCGGCCTCGTCCATGCGCGCGCTGACTGCGGCACTTGCCCGCCTCGTGTCGTCGAGCAGGTGCATCTGCACCGACATGGGCGCCGTTCCGTCAATTGCGTAGGGCATCAAGGGCTCAAGCGAGTGCTTCGCAACGTGGTATGTCTGCGTGCGGCTGCGCTCGTCGGCCGGAAGGCCAATCTGCTCCATGACGTGCGAAGGGAAAAGTGCCGCAAACCGTGCCTCCTCAACAAGGGCCCGCGTCTTGACTGGCGCCACCGTCTGCTTCGTCGCTCCGACTTTCATCGGCATCGCCTTCGACAGGCTGTGCAGCAATTGCATCGTGGGAATGAGCACAGCGACGGCATGGCCCGCCACCGGCGACGCCGCGTCGCCCACGTGGCTCGCCTCTGCGGACGTTGCGCCGACGATGGCGATGCCGCGCTGGTAGTACGGGAACATTGCGTTCTTCACGGCGTTGAGGTGCGGATATTCGGCCGCTGCGTCCGCGCCGATCTCCGACGCGTGCTGCAACAGAGAAATTGCGAGCAGAGCCGAGCCATCGCAGTCGTTGAGCGTCTTTCCGTCCCGTGCGGCCGCCGCCTGCCAATTCTCGGCCACGGCAAAGTCCGCGCCATTTGTGCCGATCACGTTGCGCCCGTCCGCACGATACGCCATAAGGTAGTTGACGGCAAGGTTGGTGGCGCTTGCGACGGTGCGCGCGCACCGTGCGGCCGTGAGGCCTGGTGCCTTTGTGTCGCGCATGAAGGCATCCAGCGTCTCCGAGTCGTGCAGCAGGTCGTTGGCGATCGTGGCCTTGTACAGCGATTCCAAGGCCGCCGTGCCGATTGGCGAGTCGCGCACCAGGATGTCGTGCAGCATGCTGTAGCCGTTGCCGGCAATGCCGACGGGGGCGCAGAACACCGTCTTCGTCAACATTGGCGACGGAGCGTACTTGATGTGCTCGCGCATCTGCAGCGCGGCATCGACGTACTGCTGCAATAAGCCGTCCGCGTTCTGCACCGCGCTCGACACTTCGGCGGGCCGTGCCACGAAGGTGACATCCGCAGTCGTCTCCGCACCGGTGGCGGCGTCGACCCTAAGTACGCGAGCGTTGTGGATTGCCACGCATGCCGCGTGCGCCAGCCACGAGCCGTACGCCATACCGACCTGGCCGTGACCGCCCTGCTTCAGAAGGTCGTAAAGGTGCACGCTGCCTTCGCCAGCAACCGAAGTTCCCATCGTGCCGTTCACCGCGGTCGCCATTCGCGACGTGCTGATGTTGATGCGCGTGTCGGCGGCGAGGTGCAGCATCGGAGCCGCCGTGGCTGGAACATGCTCGCCCCCGGCTTCGCCAGCCACCAAGATGCCCGGTTTGCCGCCCGCTGCAATTCCTGCGTGCTCGCCGACGATCTGACTCGTCGGGATTGGGAGGCGGATGTGCGTGTCGCGATCCGAGCCGTGCAGCGTCGTGCACAACGATTCGCTTGCACCGGTCAGCGCAAAGTCGGTGTCCCCCGGCGCGGCGGCCGCGTCCAGGCTGCCGCCCGTGGCCATAAAGTTATCCTTGTACGGCGGCGCATGCTGCGATACCTCGCCCACAAGGACGTATTGCACGCCCGCTCCGACGGGGCTGACTGCTTCGTGTGGCTCGGTTGCCATGCCGAATGCACGCTCTGACCCGGAGGCCGCTCTCGCTTAGTCGAGGCGTTCATGCGTCTTATCTGCGCCTGTCGTCATCGCGGCGAGTCATAAGTGGCGGTGTGTGGCGTAAGGGCAGAGCACACGCGGGCGGTCGCCGAAGCTAGGACCGCGCGCGCCGATGTCGGCGCGCCGGACGGTAGCGCGGCGCGGTGCTGAGGATGCGCCAAACCTTGAAGTGTTGCTGCCGTCCATGACGGCTCTCTGCATTGGCTCAACCGGTGTGCAGCGCGCGCCTCAACCTTTTTGCTCAAATGGTTTAACGTCGCTTCTGCAAGGCATAGAGGCGATTGCAATGAAGAGGAAGACGCAGGATAGGCAGTTTCAGGGCGCGACGCTTACGAAAGATGCAATCCTCACTTACTTTGAGGACAAGGCCAAGCAATGGATACGCGCGTATCCACCGTTGCAGTCTGTGTCTCCCAACGACTTACAGGCTAACGTGTTTTTGTGCAAGACGTCGTGGTATCCAGTTGGGGCACGTGTCGCCCCCAAAACAAGGAACGCGCTCTCTTCTCTCCCTTCTCTTCCACCAAACGTCAGGTACCACTGGGAAAGCGAACCCGCGCCTGCGCGGGTTAATCTGCAGAAGCCGTTTGTTGATTGGATTTTACACGCCTCAAAGCCAGGTATAGAGCTGAAAAAGCTAGTTACTGACGATGGAGAACTAAAGCAGATTCGAGCGAAGGTTGCTTCTTATGCGAACAATGTCTTATCAAAAGAATCAAGAGACCCGTATATAGCTACGGCCGAGAATGCCATATTATTGACCTTGCTTGGCCAAATGGTTACAGCGGCAAATGCACCGCAGTGTCCACTGCCACCAGGATGGCTTGCTCTTTCTACGTTTAGATCCCCAACAACAGAAGAATCCATAGAAACTGCAATACAAGGCGCAAAGAGCACTAACGATACAGAGTGCACTTACACCAGTGGTCTTTTCCAGATGAAGGCAGTTGGGCCGACTTATGATGCTTGGGCATGTGCGTACGTTCTTTTGTGGGAAAGCATTGGTCCTTTAGCTCCCAAAGGCGACGAGCTGAAGAACGGAAAGCTGTCAGAGGCTTTGCCAGACAAGACAGAGTTTACACTTGAGGAGTGGGTGGCCTTTCAAATTGATACGCCACTTCGCACAAGCCATTTCATACGGGCAAATGATGCACGCTACTTCAAACCCAAATACGCAGTATGGCAAGTGGCATCTGGCCTTAAATGGCGTGAGCTTGAGGACCGACCGGGTGACGGCAAGGAGTTGCATAACCCACAACTGGCAGAGACGCTGATGTCAATGAGGTGTACCGACCAAGCGGGGACTCTTACACAAGACGAGTGGGACAGTTTTTCTGTTACGACACCAGTGTTTTACACGGACTTTGTTGCTGGGGAAGGCGTGTACTTTGTGCCTGTTTGTGCACAGGTAACACCCATGCACGCCAAAAGCAATATCAACGCCTGGTGCCTATTTCTTGCGCTTACAACAACCAATGATAAGGTTGACAGACTCAAGCAGGAGCCTATAAGTGAAGACGCTATAACGTTTATGCAGCAAAAAGATATACCCGAGGATGAACAGGACAAAGATGTTATCAAGCTTGCAGAAGTTTCACAACGCGTAGCTGCGGCAAAGGATGTAAAAAAGACTGCAACGAGTGCAAAGCGCAAAGGCAAGGCCCCGGCGGCCGGTGCCGCGGGTTGTAGTGGTTCAAACGAGATGCCTGCACAAGCGGCGGAGCAAGGAACGGCTGACGCACTTATGGACCCAGACCCGGCGACACAACCAATTGAAGAAGCTGGTCACTCATTATTTCCAATGCATGACTTGACTAGATATGCTCAAGGTGAAGACGGCGATACACCACCACGCACCCCTGAACGTGACCCGTCAAGTCCAGCCTATAGGCTCGGCGCAGACGAGGTTGCAAATCTACAGGCATCTAGTCCTGCAGACCAGTCTGGAGCTACAAATGTGTATGGTTCTGCTCGAAGTGCGTTGCCACCGCTGCCTGTAAGGGATGTCAACATACTCGAAGATGCACGCCGGCCGGAAGCCTAAGCGGCCGGGCTGGAAAAGAGGCTGAAGGCGCAGGCGTTCGCCGTGCGCTCCGCCGTTGCCTCGCCTTCCGGCACGGCGGCCTTCGGCTTCTGCGGCGGCTTGGGCTGCACTTTGATCGCCGCGATGGCCTCATCCGTGTCCTCCTTGCAGGGCAGGCACGTCGCGCTCAGGCCGCTCAGGCCGCGCAGGTCGTCTTCCAGCTTCTTCATGATGTTCGGCAGCATGGTCTTGTCCAAGTGCCGCACGACATTGAGTTCGTACTCCTCGCGAGAGACGCCGGCGCGCTGCTTTGGGAACATATGCATGTGAGCGAAGGCGCACGCGTCGATTGAGTCCAGCAGACAGTTGCGGTTCCTGCACAATTCGGTCTGGTACGTCGAGGGTCTGTAGCAGTGGTTTGCCTTGTTCCTTTCGTTGCCGTTGCCGTTGTTGTGCTTGGGAGATGCGCCCCAACTGACAGAAACGCAATCGGCATCATCGTGATACCCGGAGCAAAGCCTGCGATTGTGGCTTTTGCTCAGATCGAAACATTTGTGCCTCTTGTGATTTTCCAAAACTCGCATTTTTTTCTTGCAGAATGTTTGCGCGGGATTGACGATGTGGGCGACGTCCGCGCCGGGAAGCATGCTGCCTTGCACGCTGCTCGCGCGACTGGTGTGGCAGTCAGCGAGCAGAAGCGCACCGCAACACGTTGCCAATCCTGCACGCGGCGCCGCAGCTTGTGGCGGCGCCGCTTATTGGCGCGCGCTCAAGCGACGCTTGTGTCGGGCGGTGGGGCGTGCGTGCATGCTCGCGCGTCTGCAGTGATAGGCCGAGCTTGGACATGTTGGTCAGCGCGTCGTACGCGCCTGCGCACGCCGACCAGCTGCACAGTGGAGCGGTGGTGGTGGCCACAGTCGGCATGCGGGTTCGGGCGTGCGATCCGCAGATGGCACGCACATCGTCTGGACGCGTACTCGACGGCACAGGCGTGGTAATCAGCGCGGACGACGCGCTTGGCAATCTGTCCGTCGTCTGGGAAGGAGGGGACCGAACCATTTGGACACGCGCGGGCGCGGACTCGACGTTTGACGTGCAGCGTGAGACGCGGTAGGTATGCCTTATACCGCCGGGCCGCAGTACTGTCGCTATCGGCAATAACGAGCGGCATATAGCCTTCGCAGCTCTGTTACAATCGTAGCACACCCGCACAAAATCAAAGGCTGCTCTGCCGTCTCGCTAAGCAGACGGCGGTTTGCTGACTCGTACGTAGCACACGAACCTCTGGCTGACGCGCAGCCCGCACAATGATGCAGGCAATAAACATGCAGAAGCCCGCACCCGCCACGATCGGTGCTACCAAGGAAGGCGTGCTTGCCAACCTCGCGTTCTTTTTTGGCGACCCTGTCGTCCCGGAAAAGCTGCGCGACTACTCCGAGCACCATGCGATGTGCGTGTCGGCCGCGTGCCCTTGACACACAGAGCGAATCTGACGAGCGTTACGCGCTTGCCCGCGCAGGACCTACCACTTTCCGGGCACGTGCTGCCGCTGCCTGCGCTTCCAATTCACACACGCAGCCGCGCACGCGCCGCTGCGGTGCGTGCACCACCCCTGACCCGTCGCTTGTCGCTCGCAGATGCTTACTATGGCCAGAACACCAAGATCCGCGACACGCTCAACAACCTAATCACGAAGTCGCCTCAGGAGTGGCACACGCAGGTCGCCCTTCCGTTCGTCAAGATCGTCGGGACCACCGTCGAGTGGGACGTGCGCGCTCCGTCTTCGGACCCGCCGAATGCTGGCCACGCACGCGCGCGCGCCGCAGCGATCTGCCCTGTTCCGCCCTGCTGATGCGCTCGCTTGCGGCTGCAGGAGATCCGCTTTGACGTGCGCCTTCTTCAGCGTGTGCCGGTGCGAAGCTGCGTCTCGGGCCATGCACCCGCACCGTTTGCGCCTGGCTTGGCCGACCGACGCTCTGCTTCTTGCGCGCGCAGTACGAGGGCGTGTCGCGCATGTCGACTAGCCTTCGCAGGCGCCACAGAGACCGCGTGGTGCGCCGCGGCATCGGCTTGACCATTGAGTCCGACTTCTACGCTACGGAGGCCGGCCGCGAGCACTTCTCCGACCAGCTCAAGTCCATACGGTACTGCGTGCAGGAGACCTGGTGAGCGCGCGCCGCCGAACCCTGCCCCTCTCTGTCTGCGGATGTGGCGATGGCGACGTCTCGGCTATGATGAGACAGACCCTGAGCCCGAGGGCGATGAAGCGCGTCTCAGCCACCGCGGAGAGCAAGAGCGAGAGGCTCGCATCCACATCACAATCCTGTCTTCTTGCGCACCTCTAACCTGTCTGTCTGTCACCACAGCAACTTCGACGCGATCTTTGCCTACCTCACGTGCGGCAACTACGACTTCCGCTACGACTTGCAAAAGGGCCTCCGCCCGCGCCGTTCGGTGCGGACCGCGATGGCTCACGAAATCAACATGTTTGCCATCGTGCAGAAGGACCAGATGGGGCTGGACAAGGCGGTCGAAACGACCAAGTACCGCATGTCGCGCTACTCTGTCAACCCAAACGCGAGCGCCACTCGCCTTGCTTTCCTCGCCATGCCCTCGCGCGGCGACTCTGCTTGACGCCCTCGCGCGCTGCTGCTTGCAGATGCTCATCATTCCGCCGCAGCTGGCACTGTACGTTAGCCTTGCGCCGGAGCAAAAGCTCACCTACCCGCTCGCCGGCCCCGAGGGCAGCGCCGCTTTTGCAGCTGGCACGGCCGGCTTTGAGGCAAAGGCCTTTCGAGGCCTTGGCGTCTTTACGTCGTCCCCGGTACGCCTTGCTGTGCACGCATTCAGCTTTTGCGTCGCGCCATGCGAGGGCGTCAAGCTTGACTTTGTTTGTGTCCGCAGTACGAGGTCTCCGATGACCAGGACTCGGTGCAGATGCTCCAGCGCGGCGTCCAGGTTGGCGAGTTTTATCGCATGACTCCTCCGGCAGTGTTCAACGTGAACAAGAAGCTTCCTTCCGCGTACATGGGTGCGCCGCGCCCTTGTGTCACGAGGCACCGGTGCAGCCTTGTCTGCAGATGTTGCGTGTGCGATGCTGCTGCGTCTGCGCGCGTGCAGACATCATGATCTACGACGAGGAGTCCGACCGCCACGTGCACATTTCCTTTGAGGAAGCGCTGCATGCCACGACCTTAGGAGCAGCCGACGGCGTCAACGGAGCTGCATTCCAGTTTGGTGCTCTCCAGAAACACGAAGTGAAGCTCTTTCTGGATCATTACGCGACGTGCACTGGGAAGGCCCGAGCGCCGAGTGAAGAAGCAGAAGACGAAGATGAGGGCGAGGGTGGTTCGGCTGCACCAGAATCTACCCTTGGTACAGTGGCGGAAGTGGATACATTGGACTTGGCTACGAAGACTGGCCAGCAAGTGCTCAATATGCTAACCAAAGTAAGCGCGGAAGTTCTCCGCGCTTTGCTTCTGAAGCTTGTTGCGTTTGGCATCTACGTGCCCATCAGCATCGTGATTGCCCGTCCTTTCATTGAGCATCTCATGCTGTCCGCCATCGTCACCGTTGCGGGTCGCGACACTGGAGCCACACTGTTCGGCCCCGCCGATATGCAAATCTCTGCAAATACGTCCGTCAAGACGATTGAGGGTCACTACACGTGCCACACGAAGTCTGTCATCACAAAGCAGCAAAATGTCTGCGTAATGCGGGACATCATGTGCTCCGGATACATCGCCGGGTGCAACACGCGCTTCTTTGGGAGCAATCCTACCGAGGGTAACAAATACACCCCTAAAGCTATCAAGGAGGCAATCGCAAAGCGGCTTGCCTTTGACGAAGACGACGATGGCGGCTATGACTCGATGCTGGCGTTCTGCGCGCCGCTGAACGACGCGACGCTACACTCGCGCGATCAAGTCATCAGCATAACTTCGCGGGTGCTACCGTGGGAGACGAACCATACAGACTCAAAGCATTTCCCAGGAGGCTCAAAAAACTTTGACGCGTACAACGGTAAGCTGGGTCTGGACGACATACATTTTGGCGAAGACAACCGCGCGCTTGAAAACAACGACTACATGTCACAGGGCGCAATGAACAACTCGCTGTGCTTTGTGGGCCCGCACCGCAAGTACAATCCGTATGGCAGTCAATACCACGAGCTCGTGCCAGGGCAAGGCCACTTCGGACCCGACGCAATTCCTGGGGACGCTCGCTGGCGCCGTGGCGAGACCGTGTCACTTAAGGCGGCGCGCGATACGATGGTGTCGCTTGAAGTGGCTGCGCACTCGCAGCTATACATGTCCAAGAGCACCATCGACAACGACCACTAAACGGGGCGAGCGAGCGCGCGGCGAGGTGAGACGGCGAGCGCGAAGACATGCGCGCAGCGCCTGCCTATCTTCCATAAACGGAGTGGTTGTGTAAGGCGCGGTCTTGCCTCGCCTTTGTGCGAGTACTCGCCGCGTCTTGTTCGGCCGCCTGTAAGAGTGGAGGCAAGCATTGTATGATGCGGCGGTGTAGCCCGGTGTGGTCGGATGCACGCAGCAAGGTATCCAGACACTGCACCTTGCGCCTTAGTTGCTTCGCGTCGCCAAGGTCGTGTATTGCAGTCGTACGCCGCACGACCGGCAGATGCAACTGAGTGGCACAGTCATCTGACTCGACCATTTCCGTAGTCATGCCCATGGACTCGTGCAGCACCTCGGCAAAGTGAACCCAAGACATGGCGTGTCGTGCCGCCTCTGTGGTAACCGTGTAGGTTTCGTTGAGCTCAAAGAACGCTTGCTGCCCGAGCGCGCACGACCAAATAAACGGGTTTGCCGTGCTTAGCAACCGACTGTTTATAGACAGCACCGCCTGCCGCGCGGCAAGTATCACCAGCTCGTCCACGCGACGCGCCATTGCCTCTGTAAAGACTCCGCCCTTAATACTCACCGTCTTCAACTCGTTTCTGCTGCCAATCGTCAGCAGCGACGTCGTGTGCAGACACTGCAGGCGCCTCGTTTCGCCCCAATGTGGGGTACAGTCGCGTTGGCTGTGCCGACGCACGCCCGCCGTGATGGGATGCAAAAGGCGACGCCGCATACGCTCTATGCGCAACCGTGCCAACAGCTTCTTGGCAATGCACGCGGCCTCGTTCTGTGTCGCATCCAGCAGCTCAGAGGGCCGCATCTCGTCGTCGTCGTCGTGGCTTAAGGCGGCGCGCTGAATTTGCGCCAGCGGAGCGTCAATTTGTGCACCGCCAATTCCAGAACACATCGGAGTCGCAAGGCTCGGGCACGAGCTGCCGATTGTGCGGCGTTTCGCGTGATGCGCCGGAGGAGCGACTGGTGTGAGCTCTCGAGACAAGAGGTCGATCTGCCACGGCGACTGGTCGTGCCGCGTGCAAGGTACGTCATTCTGAGGCGAAGCAGCGTCTCGTGCGCATTCAAACTGCACCACATGCATTGCCGACGGAGCAATCGGCACGCGACCCGAGAGTCAGCACGATGGCCAAATGCAAACCTTGCGCAGCGCTCCGTCAGACGAAAGCAAGACGCGGCGCCGCACACCTATCGCGTCAGACGGCCGCAGCAACGCGGCGCCGCACACCAACCGCAAGCGGAGGAGCGACGCACCACACGCGCTGCTCGTTGCTTCGTTAGCACGGCCTGCATCGCTCGCCATGTTTCTCGCATACGAAGCTAACGCGGACGAGGTGCTGACGGATTGTGTGCCGACCGGTCCGCCACAACATCAATCCGCGCTGACGGACGCCTGGACGTTCATCGACCCCAACGGCATGACTGTGCCTTCTATGGAGCCAAGCAAGGGCAAGTGGAATCCGTTTGAAGACGCGCAGCTTGTGGATGCGATTGGGCAGCACGGGCCGGGCAAGTGGTCAAGGATTGCAGCCTGTGTCCACTTGCGTACAAGTAAGCAGTGTCGCGAACGCTGGTGCTCGCAGCTCGATCCCCGAATTAACAAGGAACCGTGGAACATGGAGGAAGACAGTACGATTCTGCAGATGTACAACGAATCCGGCTCGACGTGGAGTGCGATTGCGAAGGCGTTGAGCAATGGGCGCACGGACTGCGCAGTAAAGAATCGCTTCTACTCGCGGCTCCAACGGGATCCGAGATGCTTCGCGAATGAGCATAATAATAATAACCCGGCAAGGGCATGCACGGAGCGCGAGCGCAGTTTGGAAGGCACGACTCGCTTCCGAAACAGCAAGAAGTTGCGCTTCCGTCTGCAAGCGCTTCCTCCTAAAAGGCTCGACTTTGCGACGACGCCGCACGGACCCGACAGCGGCTACGCCAGCTCAGACAACGACGATTCCAATTTTGCCGACGCTTTCTACCACTGGTTAAACGGCGACGAGCGCCATGTTGGGCCAACGACGGACAAGCCAGGCCTGCATTGCCGCAAGATGGATTCGGCGCGCCACTCGCCCTACACGCGGGCATGCGCAAAGTGCGTCTTGGGGTGCGCCACGTGCATGCCCTGGCCTTCGTGTTGGGTGTGGATCTGACTTGCGCGCGTTCGGCAGGCCCGCGTGGGACAGGCACGAGGCGCAGGCGGCGTTTCGCGCTGCAAACAAGGCGATTGGTAGCGCGTGAGCCGGATGCCGCGCGGTGCGCGGCATTCTACGCTTCGGCGTTTGGCTGCGTTGCACGCAGCAGCAACGCTTGCGACCACACCCACTCGCGCGCCCACTGCAGCAAATCGGTCATGTCCGTGGCCGCGTCGTGCGGCTGCACACCAGACGGCGCGTGTTGCAAGCTTCGGGACACGCCGATGGCCGCTTGCGTCATGCTGGCGGCCAGTGCGGCCGTCATTAGCACGCCGCCGACCGTAAGCGGCTTTGAGGAGACGAACAGACCACCCAAGCCCAGCACGCTAAATATTGCGCTTGCAAGCGTCAGCGGGTCCTGCGTCAGCATGTGCGCGTGTGTGGCCTGGCGAGAGCTTGTATTATACAAGCCCAAAACACGCTGCAGCGCATGACGATCCTATTGTACGCCGACGCTGCCCCTTAGCGACTCTAGCCACAGTGCGCGCAACGTCAATGCCAATCCCGGCTAAACTGCTGCGTCAATCTGTTTGGCCCACATTCGGCCTCGCGGCGCCGCGCGGCGGACACCCACCCCGCATCAGCAAGTTGCAC
>OBMK010003110.1_pt1 | contig 11832 bp, 6 predicted proteins | sample 1539081 | NCBI WGS metagenome assembly OBMK01 (sample SAMEA3355528, study PRJEB22509) | marine metagenome | biome: marine; feature: river plume; material: water | place: USA | collected 2010-08-07 | depth 0.5 m | reverse complement strand
CGATAAGGGCGGCGATATTTTGCCGATGGCCGATCTTCGTATTGAGCTGAGCATGGTCGAGGGAGCCCCCGATAGCCGCCACATAAAACTATCGTCAAACGACCCGTCCTGTTTGCAGGGTCTAGAAAAAGCTCGCCAGCGCGACCAACAAGTCGAAGGGTTTTTGGCGACCACACCGTGGTCGGCACACGCGGCACATCGCGCCCCCCTGGCCGGCGACGCGTCGACGCGACGCTATGATCGCCTGACCCAAGCCGATGGCGCGCGTGCCGTGTTGATGGATTGGCAAGCCGGCCCAGATGGCGCGGCCCATTATGACGGCAAGCCCTATTCGCAAGTCGTGCATTTGGCCGAAGCCGCGCCCGCTTATCTTCAGATCAACCAATGGTTGCAAGCCCATGATTTGAGCGTCCCCAATGTCTTGGCCAGTGACCCAGAACAGGGCTTGGTTTTGCTGGAAGATTTAGGGGATACCACTTTGGCGGCGCTAGATAAAGCCAGAGATAAGACCAATGACGCGGATTTGAGACCGGTTTTCTACGCGGAAGCCGTGGCCAATTTGGTGCATTTACACGCCCAAGATGCGGCGGATTTTTTGGCCGATTACGACGGCCACGTGCAGGCCATGGAGAGTAGTTTGTTTCTTGATTGGTATTTGCCATGGCGCGGCATGGAGGTCGCTGCCGAGGCGCGCGCCGACTGGATGGCACTCTGGCAGGGCTTGGGGGACAGCTTATTGGACGGCCCGAAAGTGACCGTCTTGCGAGATTTTCACAGTCCGAATTTGCTATGGCGCCATCACCGCCAAGCCCGCTATCGGGTCGGGTTGATTGATGTGCAAGACGCTTTGGCGGGCCATGCGGCCTATGATTTGGTTTCGCTTTTGCAAGATGCCCGCCTCGATGTTGGCGCCTCGCAAGTGGAATCCAGTTATCAAGCCTATATCAACGCACGCTTGGATGGCGACGCCGACAAGGCGCGTTTTGCACGCGCCTATGCGATCGCCGGGGCCCAACGAAACCTAAAAATCGCCGGTATTTTCGTACGCTTGGCGCAGCGCGACGCCAAGCCGGCCTATCTCGATCACCTGCCGCGGGTTTTGGCATATATCGACCAAAACCTCGCCCATCCGGCCCTCGCCAATGTGGTGGCTTGGCTCGAGCGTCACGCGAAAGCCTTTCGCGCATGACCCAAGCTCGCATCCATACCGCGATGATTTTGGCCGCCGGGCGCGGCACACGCATGCGCGCCAAGCCGGGTGATCCGCCCAAACCATTGGTGGAAGTGGCCGGCCAAAGCCCGTTATCGCGACTGCTCGATCGGCTGGAAGCGGCCGGAATTGAGAGAATCATTGTCAATTTGCACCATAAAGCCGAGTGGATTAAGGCGCATTTGGCGGCGCGTGAAAATCGCGCACAAATTATTTTTTCCGACGAGACCGACCGCCTGCTGGATACTGGAGGGGGGGTCAAAAAAGCCCTACCTTGGCTCGGGGAAGAGCCATTTTTGGTCTGTAATTCTGACGTTTTATGGCTCGAAGCGCACGACAATATCAGCCGCTTAATGGCCCATTTCGACGCCGAAAAAATGGATGTTTTATTGCTGCTTGCCGATATTGCGAGCAGCACGGGCTATGATGGCGACGGCGATTATTGCCGGTCTGCCAATGGCACATTGCAGCGGCGCAGCGGGCCATCCAAAGCGGCGATCTTTTCGGGCGTGCGGGTGGTGACGCCCCATGTGGTCGAGGCCATTGCCGACACCGAGTTTTCGTTTAATGCGGTGTTTGACGCGGCTGAAAATTGCCAACGTCTGCACGGGCTGATGTTGCAAGGGCGCTGGATGCATGTCGGCACCCCCGAACACCACGCCGAGGCCGAAGCACTTATCAACGCTTCTTCTTAGTTGCCAAATGCCAATCCGCTTGTGCCGTGTTAGACTAACACATGTCCGATTCTGCACGCCGCAACCTATACAACATCGCTGCGGGCCAGCCATTCCTAACGGTGCTGGCCGATAGTTTGAGCGATGCGCAACGTCGCCATGCGGTTTTTGGGGCGTGCCATTTGGAAGAGGTGACGGTTCTTTTGCCGACCCGCCGCGCCGCTCGCGAACTGGCCCGTCTATTATTAGAGGCGGCCGAGACCCAAGGCAAAAGCGCGGTTTTATTGCCCCATATTGGAACGTTGGGCGATTTGGATGATGCCGGTTTCGAACCGGCCCAGCTCGACGGCGCCTCGGCCGCCGCTTTAACCCTACCGGCGGCGATTGACGCGCGGGCGCGGCATTTCGAATTTTTAAAGTTCATCGCCAAATGGGCGGAAGTGACCGAGCAGGAAATGAGTGCGGTTCGCCTTTCCGCTTTGGCCTATGACCTCGAGCGGTTTCTCGATCAGGCCCAAAATGAGCAGATAGACTGGTCGCAACTGCCTCACTTGGTGGACGGAGATTTGGCCGAGAATTGGCAACAAACCGTCGATTTTTTGAAAATCATTACCGAGTTCTGGCCGGCTTATTTGCAAGATAATGACATTATCGACCCGGTCGACCGGCGCAATCAATTGCTCGGCGCGCGCACCCAAAAATGGCGCGAAACGCCGCCGCCAGGCCCGGTAATCGCCGCCGGGTCGACCGGTAGTATACGTTCGACGGCAGATTTGCTGGAGGTCATCTCGACCTTGCCGCGCGGCGCGGTGATTTTACCGGGGCTTGATGTCGAGGCCGATGCGGGCTGTTGGCAAGACATTCAGCAAGACCCGTCTCATCCGCAAAACCTAATGGCAAATTTATTGACCTATCTGGACGTCAGCCGCGAGCAAGTCGAGCCATGGCCGGGCAGTGCGGCGGCGACGCCGATGGCCAAATTGGTGCAGCAGGCCTTGGTGCCAGTGCCGCAAACCGCCTTATGGGCGCAAACGATTGGCGCCCAAAGGCCGGCCTCTTTGGCGCTGACCCATTGCCAGCTTATCGAAGCTCCCGATCCGCGAAGTGAAGCTGGGGCGGTGGCTCTGGCGATGCGCGGGGTCTATGAGCAGCCCGGCCAAACCGCGGCCTTGGTCACTCGCGACCGAAATCTAGCGCGTCGTGTGGCGTCGGAGTTGCGGCGTTGGAATATCGAGGTCGATGATTCTGCCGGTCAGCCGCTTACCCAAACTCCGGCCGCTAGTGTGTTGCGCTTAACCCTTCGATGCTTGCAGGAGGGCTTCGCGCCTGTACCTTTCTTGGCGTTGATGAAACATCCCATGGTCTGTTTGGGGCTGGCGCGGGGTCGTCATCTGGCCGAGCTGCGGGCGCTGGAGATGGCTATTTTACGCGGCCCGCGTCCGACGCCGGGCTTGGCGGGCATGGCGCGAGCTTGGCAGCTAACCGGTTCAGACGACACAAACCCTTTGCTGGCGCGCGTCGAAAGCGCCTTTGCCGGCCTCTTGGCCTTGCCCGACCCGGTGTCCATTGCGGCATTGGCGCCGGCCTTGTTGCAAGCCGCGGACGCTTTGCTGGAAACCCCGGCAGGCGACACGCTGGCCTTGTTTGAAAATGGCGAGGATGGCCGCGCGCTGGAACCGTTTTTCGAGAGCCTCCTGCGCCATGCGGATTTGGCCCCCGCGGTAAGCTTGGCCGATTGGCCCGATCTGTTGGATTTATGGTTGTCGCAACATTCCGTGCGTCGCTTGCCACGGGCGACGCCGAGGCTGTTTATTTGGGGGCCGTTAGAAGCCCGCCTCATGCAGCCCGATGTGATGATTTTGGGCGGGCTGAACGAAGCCAGTTGGCCACCCTTGCCTGAAACTGGGCCTTGGTTGTCGCGGCCGATGCGCCAACAAATCGGCCTCAGCCAACCCGAGCGTCAAATTGGCTTGGCAGCGCATGACTTCGCCCAAGGGGCGAGTGCGCCGCGGGTTTTTGTCTCGCGGTCGATGAAAACCGACGGCTCGCCCAGTGTGGCGGCGCGTTGGCTGCGGCGCTTGGAGACCCTATGCGGCGGCCTACCCAGAGAGCAAGGGGAGCAGTATTTGGCGTGGTGGCAAAAGCTCGATGCTTCGCCGGATGCATCGCAAGCCAGTGGGCAACTCGTCTCCCAACCGGCGCCCCGACCTGCCCCATGTCCGCCCGTGTCGGCGCGTCCGACCTCGTTATCGGTGACCCAAATCGAAACCCTATTGCATGATCCCTATAAGATTTATGCGCGCAAAATTCTTGGCTTGCGAGAGTTGGAAGCCGTCGATGCGCCGGCGGGGGCCTCGCATCGGGGCAGCTTATTGCATGGTTTGCTCGAGCAACTTATTCGGGATGGGCGCCATTTGGGCGATAGCATCGCCGCCGATTTGCTGGAATATTCGCGTCGGGCGGAAACTGAATTTCCAGGCGGCGCGTCGGTGATGCAATTCTGGCAAGCCCGATTGCAAGCCATGGCCGACTGGTTTGCCGGTTATGAAGTTCTCCGCCGGGGACAAATCGCTGCTAGCGTGGTCGAAGAAACCGGTCGCATGGTGGTGCCGATTGGCGGCCAAGATTTTACCTTAACCGCCAAGGCAGACCGGATTGATCGCTTTAAGGATGGCAGTTATGGCATCCTTGATTACAAAACGGGCGCCGCCCCATCGGGCGCTGCGGTGCGCCAGCATTTGTCCCCACAATTGACGCTGGAAGCCGCGATTTTGCAGGCGGGTGGTTTCGCCGACGTTGGATTGCCGGCCGGGCAGGTCAAGAATTTAGATTATCTGCAGCTAACCGGTCGCACCCCGCCGGGCAAAATCAAGCACATCGAGGCCACCCCTGAGCTGATCGAGGGGGCGGTCGACATGCTCAAGGATTTGCTGGCCAATTACCAAAATGCCGACCAGCCCTATACGTCGCACATTCGCACCAAGACAGTGATTTTTGAGAGTGCCTATGACCATTTGGCGCGTTTTGCCGAGTGGCGCAGCGTTTTGGACGAGGGGGGTGGCGATGCGTGAGCCGCATATACAGCCCGCCTTTGCGGCTTCCGACCCGACGTCTTCGGCTTGGGTGGCGGCCAATGCCGGGTCCGGTAAAACCTATGTTTTGGTGACCCGTCTGGTTCGTTTGATGCTGTCGGGTGTGGCGCCAGAAAAATTGCTGTGTCTCACCTATACAAGAAGTGCGGCGGCCGAAATGCAAGACCGCTTATTCACCTTATTGGCGCAATGGGCGCTGCTCGATGATGCCGCTCTGCACGAAGAAATCGGCCAACGTCTCGGCACGCCTGACGACCAACATGATCTGGCTTTGGCGCGCATGCTTTTCGCCCGCGCGCTGGAAACTCCGGGCGGGTTGCGGGTGCAGACCATTCATTCGTTTTGCGAAAGCTTGCTGAAACGCTTTCCGTTGGAAGCCGGCTTGTCGCCGCAATTTGATTTATTGGATGAGCATGAAACCAACGATATTCAAGCGCGCTTGGTGCGCCGCCTTTTGGTGCGCCAAGGCGCCCCCGCTTTGCGCGGCGCGCTAGATGCTCTGACCCGTCAAATTAGCGAACCCGATCTCGATAAATTGGCGCGGTCTATTCTGGCACAGCGTGACAAGTTTTCGCCAGCCGATGAAAGCAAAAACCTGACGGCGTTAAGCACCAGCTTAGGGCTGGCCGATTTACCCGAGGCGGCGCGCGCGCCAGATGTCATCGCCGCCTCCCATATGCGCCAGCATCTGGACGACGCGAAGGCCTTAGCCAGTTGGCTCGGCGCGTCATCGCAGGTTACCAATCAAAAGCGCAGCCAAGAATTGGTAGGGTTTATCGACGCCATGGCAGCGAAAAAATTCGAGTTGGCTTGGGCAACGCTTTGCGATGTGTTTTTGACCCAAAACGGCACTGCGCGCACCGCCTTGGTCACCAAGACATATGCCAAGGAAAGCCGGTCCTTGGCGCAGCGCCTCGAAAGCTGGACGCAAACGTTTACCGCGGCGCTGAGCCAGTATCGCGCCGCCCATAGCTATCAAATGACCGGCGCTTTATATGTTTTTGCCGGTCACTTATTGCGGGATTACGCCGCCATGAAAGAGCAGCGCGGGGTTTTAGATTATGACGATCTGATCGCTTGCACCAATAAGATGCTGGCCCAAAACCGAGCTGCGGCTTGGGTTTTGTTCAAAATTGACAGCGGTCTTGAGCATATTTTGGTCGACGAAGCCCAAGATACCAGCCCGGCGCAATGGCGGGTTATTCGCGCTTTGGCCGATGAGTTTTTTGCTGGTCAGACCGCCAATCCCAAGCCCAGAACGATCTTTGCTGTGGGCGATGAAAAACAATCTATTTTCAGTTTTCAAGGTGCCGATCCGGCGGGGTTTGATGCCCAATACCGTCATTTTGACAAAATGCTTGCCGATATTGGCGGCGCTGTTCGCTATGTGCCATTGAAGATGTCGTGGCGCTCGGCGCCGCAAATCCTGCGCTTGGTTGACCAAGTGTTTGGCAGTCAAGAAGCGGCCAGAGGCTTAAGCGCGTCGGGCGATGTGCCGCATCATTTGGCCAAGCGCGACCTCGCTACGGGCTATGTCGCGCTTTGGCAGGCCGAAACCGCCCATGCGGCGCCAGAGCGGGTCGCGGCGGGTGCCTTGCCGACGTTGGATTTGCCCGAAACCTCGCGGCAAAAGCTGGCGCGCCGCATTGCCGATAAAATTCAATCATGGATGCTGGATGCCGATTGCGATATCCGTCCCGGGGATATTCTCATTCTGGTGCGCAAGCGCGACGCTTTTGTAGACGATATGATACGCGCTTTGAAACGCCGCGAAATTCGGGTGGCCGGTGCCGACCGGATGGTGCTGCTGGAGCAAATTGCGATTATGGATTTAATGGCGGCGGCCGAGTTTGCGCTGAACCCGGAAGATGATTTGACCTTGGCGTGTTTCTTGCGCAGCCCGCTCGGGGGGTTGGACGAGGCGCAATTATTTGAGCTGGCGCATGGCCGCACGGCAAGTTTATGGGCCGCTTTGGTCGATGCCGCCAAGACCAGCCAGAACGCGGTTTTGATCGCGGCGCATCAACGCCTGTCTTGGTTGCTGGAGAATATTGACTATTTACGGCCGTATAATTATTTCGCCGAGCTTTTAAGCACGCAAAACGGGCAGGCGCTTCTGCGTCGCCGCTTGGGGCATGAAATTGAGGATGCGATTGGCGAGTTTTTGCGCCTCGCCTTGGCCTTTGAAAGCCGCCATGTGACATCGATGCAAGGGTTTTTGAACTTTTTGCGTCAAGGCGAGCAGGCCATTAAGCGCGATATGGAAAACCGCCACGACGCAGTTCGAATTATGACCGTGCATGGGGCGAAGGGCTTGGAAGCGCCGATCGTATTTTTGCCCGATACGTGCAGTCCCCCAACCAGTGGTTCGCAGCACCGCGGCGTCTTGCAACTCGCCGGCGGCACCAAGCCGTTATGGCGGGCTCGCCGCGCCATGCGCGAGGCCTTTGGGGCACAGCAAGAAGCGCGCGCCGAACAAGGCGAGCAAGATGAGGCCAAGCGGTTGCTCTATGTGGCGATGACACGGGCCCGGGACCGGCTTTATATTGGTGGGTATTTGAACCGAAGCGCGAACAGCGCGCCAGATGGTTCGTGGTACCAGATGATTGCCGATACGCTGGGCCAAGACGCGCAAGAAGTGGAAGAGGCGGGCCGCAAGGTGTGGCAATTGGGCGACGAAGCCGCCGCCATGCCCGAGCGCACCGAGCAAGATAAACCGGCGATAGATCCCGGCCCGGCGCCCGATTGGGTGACGAAAAAGATCTCGATCGAGGCCGCGCGCGAGCATGTGCAAGCCGAGAAAGTATTTGCCCCCTCGGCCATGGGGGTGCGTCAACGCCAAGGCGATGGCGCGGTTATGGAGAATCACGAAGCCTTGCTGGTCGGCACATTGAGCCATTCTTTGTTCGAGCATTTACCGTCTTTACCCGAGCCCCAGCAACACCAAGCGGCAAGCGCGTATCTGGCGCGCCATGGCAGTGGCGTGCCACAGGCGACGCGGGACAAAATAGTTGAGGATGTCTTGGCGGTTCTCGGCGATGCGACGATGGCGTCGCTATTTGCCCCCAATGCGCGCGCCGAAGCCCCCATTGCCGGTTTCCTGACCCGTGATGATGGCGAACGGATGCAGTTTAACGGGCAGATTGACCGCTATGTGGAAACGCCAGAGATGATTTATCTGGTTGATTTCAAAACCGGCCAAGTTCCCGATTCCGATGCGATTCCAGAGGTTTACCTTTTGCAAATGGCGGTTTATCAAGCCCTTATGCAAGCGGCTCGGCCAGAAAAACGAGTGACATGTGGGCTCGTCTGGACGCAAGCGTGCCGCGTCGACTGGTTATCCGACGCCGCTCTCGACGCCGCCAGAGATGCCATGTTATCGCGCAAATAAGGGGGCGAATATTGCCAAGCCGGCGCTTGATTATCTCCAAAGCAGTTCTTACATTAAGCCCATAGACGCATTTGAAAACAGGAGAATGACATGGGCGTAGAGCATATCAATGATGGCGATTTTGAAACACAAGTCTTGAATGCAGATGGGCCGGTTCTGGTTGATTTCTGGGCGGAATGGTGCGGGCCTTGCAAGCAAATTGCGCCGGCACTCGAAGAATTATCAGCCGAATATGACGGCAAAATTTCTATCCTTAAAATCAACATTGACGAGAACCCGGAAGCCCCCACCAACTATGGCGTGCGCTCCATTCCAACCATGATGATTTTCCAAGATGGTCAGGCCGCGGCGACCAAAGTCGGGGCTGCACCGAAAAGCCAAATCAAAGAATGGATCGACGAAAGCCTCTAAGCGGTTTTCTCATTGGCCCGTAAAACCTCACCGGCGAGATAAAGCGAGCCAGCGATGAGGATAAGGGCGTCTGGATTTTCAATGGCGCCAAGCGCCGCGTCCAAGCTGTCATGGCATGTGCCCGACAACTTCAATTGGGCCGCGCTGTCTTGCAAGGCGTCGGGCGCCAAGGCGGCCGGATTGTTGGCGATGGGCACAAAATGCAGATTGAGATTTTCCAGCAGGCCGGGATGGGCGGCGAAAGCGGCGAGAAAATCATGCTTGGATTTACTGGCCAAAAGGCCCAAAATCAGATGTAACGGGCGCTCCTCTTGGTGCTTATTCAGCCAGTTTGCGAGCATTTTCGCGGCCGCCTGATTGTGCCCGCCATCTAACCATATATCGACATTGGCCAAACGTTGGCGCACCGCCTCGACCATAGGCCCGGCGGGTAATTTTTGCAGCCGCGCCGGCCATTTGGCGGTTTGCAGGCCTGTGGCGATGGCTGCTTGGCTGAGGTTCAAGGCGCGCGCAATGGCAATTGCGGTGCCGGCATTGGTGATTTGGTGGGGGCCGATAAGGCCGGGCAAGGGGAGGTCTAACAGGCCGTTCTGGTCTTGAAAGATCAAACGATCGGCTTCCAAATCGACGCTCCAGTCTTGCCCGCCAATGGCCAGCGGGGCGCGATGTTTTTGGGCGGCCTGCTCGATCACCGGCCGCACCTGCTCGGCTTGCGGCGCGCTGATAACCGGGCAATTGGGTTTGATGATGCCGGCTTTTTCCGCCGCGATGCCGGCAAGGTCAGAGCCAAGGAAATCTTCATGATCGATGCTGATCGGGGTGATGGCGGCCAGAATTGGGGTGATCAGATTGGTCGCGTCCAAGCGCCCACCTAAGCCGACTTCCAATAATAAATAATCGGCGCGATGTTCGGCAAAGGCACAAAAAGCGGCGGCCGTCGTCACTTCGAAAAAGGTGATATCTTGGCCGTCATTGGCGCGCTCGCAAAGGTCGAGATAATGCGCCAGCTTGTCTTCGCTGATAAACGCGCCATTCAGGGTTATGCGCTCATGGAAACGCACCAGATGCGGCGAGTTATAGACATGCACGCTGTGGCCTTGCGCTTCCAACATGGCGCGCGTAAAGGCCAGCGTGGAGCCCTTGCCATTGGTGCCGGCGACATGGATGATTGGCGGACATTTATTTTGTGGGTTGCTGAGGGCTTGCAATAATCTTTGCATACGCCCTAGAGATAGGTCGATGCGCTTTGGGTGCAATTCCAAAAGCCGCTCTAAAAGAGCATCACTGTGATCGCGCGATACACTCATCTATTTATTCGGCGGGGGTTTTTTCCGGTGGGTTGGCCCCCATTAGGAGATCAAGAATATTGCCCAATTTTTCGCGCAATTTGTGGCGATGCACCACCATGTCGATCATCCCATGCTCGAGCAGATATTCGGCCCGTTGGAAACCTTCGGGCAGACGTTCTTTGATGGTGTCTTGAATCACGCGGGGCCCGGCAAAGCCGATCAGCGCATTGGGTTCGGCAATATGCACATCCCCCAACATGCCATAGGAAGCGGTGACGCCACCCGTGGTTGGGTCGGTTAAAACCACAATATAGGGCAGGCCGCGTTCGCGTAATTGCTGCACAATGACCGTGGTGCGCGGCATTTGCATGAGCGATAAAATACCCTCTTGCATGCGCGCGCCGCCAGCTGCCGCCACCATAATCAGCGGTGCATTATTCGCCAAGGCGGTCTGGCCTGCGGTCACCACCGCCTCGCCAGCTGCCATACCCAGCGAGCCGCCCATAAATTGGAATTCCTGAACGGCAATAACGCTGGCTTGTCCCTTAATCGTGCCAAGGCCAATTTGCACCGCGTCTTTTTCACCGGTCTTGGTGCGCGCATCCTTCAGGCGGTCGGCATATTTCTTTGAATCTTTGAATTTCAGCGGGTCATGGGGAACATCGGCGACCATAATACGTTCGTATCTACCCTCATCAAACAGCGCTTCGAAACGCTGCTCGGCGCCAATGCGCATATGGTGGTCGCAGCCCGGGCAAACGCTTTGCAAGGTGATGAGGTCGCGGTGGAAAATCATTTCACCGCATTTTTTGCAGCTATCCCAAAGATTATCCGGCGTGTCGTCGCGATCCTTAAAGACGCTGGGGAAGCGCGGACGCACAAAGTTTTTAATCCAATTCATGGCGCGATCTCCAGTCCGACACGCAAGCGCTGCCTATTTGATCGGTCAGCTAGCTTTATTTACACCCGCAGCGAGCTGAGATGCAAGCAAAAGCACAGTGTCGACACATTCCGGTTTGGCGTTGCCGTCGGCATCCAAACTATTGGCCACGGCCTCGACCAGAACAGAACCGACCACCGCGCCATCGGCAATGGAGGCAATTTCTTCGGCTTGTTCGGGGGTGCGGATGCCAAATCCGACGACTACTGGCAAGTCGGTGTGACTTTTAATGCGCGCAACATTGGCCGCGACAGACGCTTTTTGGGGGGCCGCAGAGCCGGTAATGCCGGCAATCGAGACATAGTAAACAAAGCCCGATGTGTTTTTCAAAACACTCGGTAGGCGCTTATCATCGGTGGTTGGGGTTGCGAGGCGAATGAAATTCAGGCCGCCATGCAAGGCAGGTAGGCACAATTCCTCATCTTCTTCGGGCGGCAAGTCGACGACAATCAAGCCGTCAACGCCAGCTGCTTTGGCGTCGCTGACGAAGCGCTCGGAACCGTAATGATAAATCGGGTTGTAATAGCCCATCAGCACAATCGGCGTGGTGTCATCCGTGTCGCGAAACGTGCGTACCATGTCGAGCGTGCCGTTCAGGGTTTGGCCGATTTTCAAGGCGCGTTGCGACGACGCCTGAATGGCCGGGCCATCGGCCATAGGGTCGGTGAACGGCATGCCAATTTCGATAATATCGGCGCCGGCTTTCGGCAGGCCGGCCAAAATAGCGGCCGAAGTGGCGGGGTCTGGGTCACCGGCCGTGATGAAGGCGACAAAGGCCTTTTGTCCGGCTTCGGCCAATTGCGCAAAGCGCGTGTCGAGTCGAGT
>OBMK010003071.1_pt1 | contig 11944 bp, 9 predicted proteins | sample 1539081 | NCBI WGS metagenome assembly OBMK01 (sample SAMEA3355528, study PRJEB22509) | marine metagenome | biome: marine; feature: river plume; material: water | place: USA | collected 2010-08-07 | depth 0.5 m | reverse complement strand
CCGGTAACGATACGACACGTAACTCGCTTTCAGGCACCATTCGATTAATGACTGAATTCCAATCTCAACGCCAAATGGTTGTTGATGACCCAAGCTTAATCGATCGAATGTCGCATGAGGCCTTGCGAATGACGTCCCCAGTGATGCACATGCGACGCACAGCGACAGAGGACACTGAAATAGCGGGCCAGCGTATTGCTGAAAACGAAAAGGTGATCATGTGGTACGGCGCAGCCAACAGGGATCCCGCTGTTTTTCCTAACCCCGATGTCTTCGACCTGACGCGTCAAAATGTTGAAAAGCATGTTGCCTTTGGCCATGGCGTTCACCGCTGCCTTGGCAATCGAATCGCGCAGATGCAATTGCGAATGGCCTATGAGCGTATCCTTGAGCGATTTCCAAACATTCATTGGACGGGCAAACAAAAAATTGAGCCTATCATTCTGGTTCACGCCATCTCGAGCCTGAAGGTCAACCTTTATGGCCAGGGCGCGAAGCGTCCGGTGAAGGTTGCAATGCCCAATAGATGAGCTATTTGAGCTGCGTAGAAAGTGGCAGCTCTGTTGTGTTTTTAATCTCGGTCACCGCAATGTGCGAGTGCATCTCTCGCACTAAGTCACCGCTTAACAACGTGTTACGGATGAAATCTTCGTAATGCCGCACGTCTTTGCAAATAATCTTCAGCACGTAGTCCCAAATGCCCGCCATCGTGTAGCACTCGACAACTTCGGGGTATGCCTCGACCTCATTCTCGAACGCTAACAGGTTTTTCCTGCCGGTTTGAGTAAGGTTTACCGTGGCGAAGACCACGATCTCCATGCCCAGCGCCGCGCGGTCAAGTAGCGCGACACGCCGCTGAACCACACCGTCCTCTTCCAAGCGATTGATGCGACGCCATATTGGCGACTGAGAGCTGTTGAGTCGTTCCGCCAGTGCGCCAGTAGACAGACTGGCGTCGTGCTGTAACGCGCTCATTATGGCCACATCTTGAGCACCCCATTTTTCTTGCATAAAAAATCCCAAAAATACGACTAATTAATAATATTTAGTCAGTTATACGAGTTATATCAGGAAAAAAGAAGAAAAAATTCGTCTTAAATGAATCAATATTCCGAATGAAATAAGGAATTTAGAGCGCCATTGAGGTGATTACATGACGCAAGTCACAGCCCCACCCCTTCGACACACCCTGCGTGATGAAAAATTCGCACCTGGACCCACGGTCGCCTTTATGACGGGCATCGATGCACTCGCGCGTCTTCCCGTACTCCAGCACGAGCTGGACCTAAGTGCGGGTCTGAATACTGCAGGGTTTATTTCAGGATACCGGGGCAGCCCCCTGGGTGGACTGGACCAAGCACTCTGGAGTGCAAATGCGACGCTTGAGCGTCACAACGTGCAATTTCAGCCTGGCATAAACGAAGAGCTCGCAGCAACTGCGGTTTGGGGATCACAACAACTCGGCATTATCTCAGAGTCAGAATTCGATGGTGTCTTTGGTATGTGGTACGGCAAGGGCCCCGGCGTCGATCGAAGCATGGATGCAATCAAGCATGCTAATGCCTTTGGGACCTCTAAATACGGCGGTGTCTTAGCCATCGCAGGCGACGATCATGCCTGTAAATCTTCGACACTGCCGCATCAATCAGAGCATATGTTTATGGGCGCCTCAGTCCCTGTACTTGCGCCCAGCAACGTGCAAGAGGTGATCGACTTTGGGATTTATGGCTGGGCGATGTCGCGGTTTACCGGATGCTGGGTGGCCTTGAAAGCCATCACCGATAATATGGACTCGGCTATGGCCGTTGAGATCGATCAGACCCGATACTCCCTTCGCTTCCCACCACCGCAATCACTCTCTCCCGATGGCATGCACGCGCGGTGGCCCGACACGCCTCTCGATCAGGAGAAGCGCCTTAATCGCTACAAAATTTATGCTGCAAGACTGTTTGCAAGCATCAACGGCCTCAATCGAATTGTCATTGACACCCCTAAACCAATGCTAGGAATTATAACCTCCGGCAAAGCCTACTTAGACGTCATGGAAGCACTCAATCTCTTGGCTATTGATCCGTCGGAAGCGTCCAGGCTCGGTATCCGAGTACTCAAAGTCGGCATGCCGTGGCCGCTAGACCCTGAAATCGTTCAGGTCTTTACCGCCGGCGTCAGTGAGGTGCTGGTGGTCGAAGAAAAGCGGTCCGTAATTGAGGACCAACTTACCTCCCAGTTGTATAACCTGGCGGGCGCGGCTCGCCCGCGAATCTTTGGCGAATTTGATGACACAGGCGAGTCACTCCTGCCAAACAATGGCGAGTTGAACCCAGATCAAGTTGCAAACGCGATTGCCGATCGACTGACTGCCCTCGGTCTCGAACCGCCTCGACGCCCTTACGCAGTGCCGAGCGCTGGTCTCTTGACTGCCGTCGACACCCCGACAAGATCGCCTCATTTTTGCTCGGGCTGTCCTCATAACACGTCCACCAAATTGCCCGAAGGGAGCGTCGCGATGGGTGGAATTGGCTGCCATTACATGGCGACCTGGATGCCGGACAGGGACACGCGCACGTTTTCACAAATGGGTGGTGAGGGAGCAGCTTGGATTGGACAAGCTGCGTTTAGCCAACGAAAACATGTGTTTCAAAACTTAGGCGATGGCACATATTTCCACTCAGGCAGCCTCGCGATTCGAGCGGCTGTCGCCAGCCGCGTCAACATTACCTATAAAATTTTATTTAATGAAGCGGTTGCAATGACCGGAGGGCAACGGGTCGACGGTGAACTCTCCCTATCGGATTTAATCGCACAAATTCGCGCCGAAGGCGTGACCCGCATTGCGGTGGTGAGTGCGGAGCTGCAAGCCAAAGAGGTCCCAGATGGGATAGAGCTCGTTCGGCGTGAAAACTACGATGCACTACAGCGGCGTTTTCGTGAATACACAGGCACGACGATCATTATCTATCAACAACTGTGCGCCAATGAAAAGCGACGGCGTCAAAAACGTACGCAGTTACCGGGTCCCACTGCAAAAATTGTCATTCACCCTGAACTTTGTGAGGGCTGCGGCGACTGCTCTACGCAATCAAATTGCTTGGCGATTAAGCCGATCACAACAGCGCTAGGGACTAAAAGAGCCATCGACCAGCACAGCTGCAACACCGATCTGAGCTGCCTTGATGGTTTTTGTCCAAGCTTCATTAGCCTCACCACAACGTCGAACCTTAGGGTTACACCCAACCCTGAGCCCGCCTCCCCCCTCTTTGACCCCCTGCCCGATCCGACTCAAGCCGACCTGGCGCAGCCGTGGAGCTGTTTGATTGCAGGCGTTGGCGGCACCGGTGTTCTCACGGTCGGAGCGCTTCTGGCGATGGCTGCACACATCGACGGGAAAGGGTTCGCGACAATGAATCAGACCGGGCTCGCGCAAAAGTTTGGCGCGGTGGTAAGTCACTTGAAAGTCGCTGCTCGTCAGGCCGATATTCACGCCGTACGCGTCGCGGAACGGCAATCACAACTGTTAATTGGGTGCGACCTCGTGGTTGCTGCCAACGGCGAAACACTGACCAAACTGCACCCTACGACCTGCAGTAGCGTCCTCAACACCCACGAGTCGGTCACCAGCGAGTTTATTCAAAATCCAGACTTCAGAATTTCAACCGATGGGTTAACGCAAACCGTGAGGTCGGCAGTACCCAACGAACGTCTTTTCGCAGTCGATGCGTCCGACTACGCCACTCGACTGGTCGGAGATTCAATGGGCGCTAACTTATTCTTGGTTGGTATCGCCTATCAACACGGACTCCTTCCTATCAGTGGTGCCGCGCTTGAGAAAGCCATCGAAGTCAATGGGGTATCCACAGAGATGAATCGACAAGCCTTCGAATGGGGTCGTCGGTATGCCCATCAGCGCAGTCGAGTGGAGGCGCTCGCTCACCACGAAGAGGCTGCGCTATTGACCGACGTGGACGATATCTTGCAAGACCGGATGATGCGCCTCGTCGATTACCAGTCAGAGGATTACGCTCAGGCGTATGTGTCACGGGTGCGATTGCTTGAGTCCGAGGTTTCGGACGAGCTTGAAAGCACCGAGTTATTCCGTGAGGTTTCGACACAGCTCTACAGGCTTATGGCATTAAAAGACGAGTACGAGGTTGCCCGGATACTCACATCCAGCGCAAAAGCTGGGACGGTATTCGGAAAAGCCAGCACCGCAAGACCCACCTTTTATTTTGCGCCACCCATTTTGTCTAAGATCTTCAGTCAGAACAGTCAGCCGCGGAAGTTTCGTTTTGGGTCGTGGATCTTAGGCCCGCTAAGGCTCCTTGCTCGGCTCAAGATTCTGCGCGGATCGCCCTTAGACCCTTTCAGCCTCCTGCGCGAGCGCCAAGAAGAGCGCGAGGATCTATACCGGTACCTAGACGACCTCAAGCTCATTGCGGCATCGGTCGATCAACACACGATTAACATCGCCACTGAACTTGCCGCTTGCGTATCCACGCTTCGAGGCTATGGTCACGTTCGCAGCCGTAACCGGAAGAAATGGCTAGCAACTCGCGCCGATTTAAGGGCGATGCTGTCAGTCATCATTCCCACAAACCAAACCCACTAATTCATACGAGGTCTTAATGAACACACTGACTCATCCCGAATTCAGCAACCACGAACGCGTTGTTTTCGTGACGGACGTGGCATCAGGGCTACAGGCCATTATCGCGGTTCACAGTTCGCAGCTAGGACCGGCCATCGGGGGGTGTCGCATGTGGCCCTACGTCAGCGCCTCGGATGCATTGACCGACGTGTTACGACTCTCACGCGGAATGACTTACAAAAATGCACTGGCGGGTATCGCATCGGGTGGAGGCAAGTCAGTGATTATTGGCGATTCAAAACGCGATAAGTCCGCGAGTCTAATGCGCGCAATGGGAAAGGCGATTAATGACCTCGGAGGTCTGTATATAGCGGCCGAAGACTCTGGAACAGCGCCCAGTGATATGGCATTGATGGCTGAATCGACCCCCTACGTGGCGGGCCTAGATCACGAATTGGGGAGTGGTGACCCCTCTCCAAGCACTGCATTAGGCGTCTTTTTAAGTCTAAAAGAGGCAGTTCTACAACGCTTAGACCAACCTTCGGTCAACGGCCTGCGTGTAAACATTCAAGGCATAGGCCAAGTCGGGTTCGAACTCGCTCGGCTACTCGTCCGCGAAGGCGCTGATGTTCGAGCGAGCGACACTAATAAAAATGCACTGCTGCGCGCCGTCGATGAACTGTCAGTGACGCCACTGGGGCCCGAAGAAATATTCACCAACCCCTGCGATATCTTTGCCCCTTGTGCCATGGGTGGGATTTTAAACGAGACGACTATCCCGCGGTTAAGCACGCAGGTCGTTGCTGGCGCAGCCAACAATCAATTACAAAGTGAAACCGACCATCTGTTACTCCACGAGCGAGGTATTTTGTATTGTCCTGATTATCTGATCAACGCCGGCGGTGTCATCGACGTTTATCACCGTCGACAAGGTCATAGTATTGATGCTGTGCAGTGCGGCGTCGCCGACATTGCCGAACGGACACAATCGATTTTAGCCGACGCACACGCGAGGCAAATCAGTCCTGAGATCATCGCCGCTGAGCACGCGGAACTGCTTCTGTCACAGCCTGGACGTACGAAAACGCGCAGCGCTGCGGCGTAAAATGGCAATACGGGGAATGGGGTGGCTGATGGGTCTTGAACCCACTACCTCCGGAGTCACAATCCGGTGCTCTACCTGGTGAGCTACAGCCACCACTAAGAAAGGCTTCGGCCTCTCGATCTCGACCAATGCAACCGGGTCGAAGATTAGTGGTCGGGGAGGAGGGATTCGAACCCCCGACATCCTGCTCCCAAAGCAGGCGCGCTACCAGACTGCGCTACACCCCGAATATCGAAAGACGTTCAACGTCTCGCGGGCGGCGAGTCTACAAGGTTTGGGCTCTCCCGGTCAATTGTAGTAATCGACTTTCGCTGAGAATTAAATTCTGGAAAAATCAAACCACTTATTAGGGGGAACACCATGACGGCACTGCTCTTAGACGGAAAATACGTTGCACAACTCACTGAGGCTAATCTTACCGAGCGCGTCGCAGCACTAAAGGCTAAGACGGGGAACCGAACACCGGTCCTAGCCACTATTTTAGTCGGTGACGACCCCGCCTCCGCCACCTACGTGCGTATGAAGGCTAATGCGTGTCGACGTATTGGCATGGAGTCAATGGCCATCGAGTTACCGGCCAGCACAAAAACCAACGCGCTGTTGAGTCAAATCGAGCAGCTCAATGCCAATCCAGACGTGCACGGTATTTTGCTTCAACACCCAGTGCCCTCCCACATCGATGAGCGCGCAGCGTTTGATATGATTGCACTCGAGAAAGATGTTGACGGTGTCACCTGTCTTGGATTTGGACGGATGAGTATGGGTGAGTCTGCCTACGGCTGTGCCACACCCCAAGGAATCATGCGACTGCTGGAGCATTACGAGCTCTCATTGTCCGGCCTCCACGCTGTCGTAGTGGGAAGAAGCCCCATACTGGGCAAACCCATGTCCATGATGATGCTTCAAGCCAACGCCACTGTGACGATCTGTCATTCACGAACTCGCAACCTTGAGTCGCATATTCGTCAAGCAGACCTCGTGGTGGGGGCTGTTGGGCGCCCTGAATTCATCCGCGCGGACTGGATCAAGGATGGCGCTATTGTCGTGGACGCAGGCTACCACCCAGGTGGCGTCGGCGATATTGAGCTCGCCCCACTCGTCGACCGAGTCAAGGCGTATACACCAGTCCCCGGCGGCGTGGGCCCAATGACCATTAATACGCTTATCATGCAAACCGTTCAGTCGGGTGAAAAAGCGTTTGCCTAGTCGAATCACTGGGCGTCACCATTAAAATCGACGTTTTCGCTGAGCTGGAATTTCGAACCGTTGTCGCCAATGGTGTGAGGCTTCGGCTTGCCATGCAAGGTGATGGCCCTTTGATCATCCTTTGTCACGGCTGGCCGGAGAGCTGGTACAGCTGGCGACACCAGCTCCCCGTCCTCGCCAGAGCGGGATTTAAGGCGGTCGCCTACGACGTTAGAGGGTATGGCGAGTCCGATAAACCCTCTAACATCGAGGCCTACACGCTAAAAGAGCTCGCCTCCGACGTTATCGGTATTTGTGACTCATTGGGCTACGAGCAGGCGGTTACCATCGGACATGATTGGGGTGGCCCCATAGCGTTGACCACTGCACTACTTCACCCTGATCGAATTTATGCGACCGGATCGCTTTCCGTGCCTCACTTGCGCCGGTCGCCGATACCGACGCTGGATCTTTGGCGAGACATTTATCGTGATAAATTTTTCTATCAGCTTTATTTTCTGAACGAGGGCCCCGCTGAAGCGGAGTTTGAGGAAAATCTTGCACGGGCCCTGTTTCTTGTCTATACCAATATCGACGCTCGCGGTATGAAGCATGCAGCGGCTCACCCCACCGAATCTGGATTCAGCTCAGACAAAGACTCACAAGCCCCCCTCCTTGCAGGCATGAAGGAATTTGATTCGTTCCCTTCATGGTTTACTCAGGAGGATTTGGACTACTTAGCCAGTCAGTTCAAAATCAGCGGTAAGCGCGGGCCTTATCATCGGTACCGAGCGCAAAACATCGACTGGTATGAACTCGCCGACCTGGACGGCGCTCAGATCGAGCAACCGGCGCTCTTCATCACTGGTGAGTTTGACCCCGTCAGCCGATTTGTCCCGTTGAATAGTCGATTTGTCGATCACATTAAAAAAAACTACAAAAATCTAATAATCGCAGAGGAATTGCCGAATGTGGGTCACTGGACTGCGGAAGAAGCGCCGGATGAGGTCAACCGACTGCTTGTTGAATTCCTGGAACGGATCAAACACCGAGCTTGTTGAATGCATGATCCTAGGATCTTCGCCACGTGGAACCCGACGCACTGTCCTCGATCACGACCCCTGCCGCATTGAGTTCGTTACGAATAGCGTCCGCGCTCGCAAAATCTTTTTGAGCTTTCGCGGTATTTCTCTGAGCCAAGAGCGTTTCAATTGCCTCAGCCGAGAGCGCTCCGGCTCCCTTACTCTCGAACCAATCGGCAGGATCAATCGATAGAATCCCCAGAGCGCGTCCACCCGCAAGCAACGCGCTTTTAGCAGCCACGCGCGCCTCCCCGCTTGACTTGTTCAGGGCCTTTGCCAATTGGTGCAGCTCAGCGATCGCTGCCGGCGAATTCAAGTCGTCCAGCAGCGCTCGAAATACGGGCGACGTTTCAACCGGCGCAGCTTCCGCAGCGACATCCCCAGCGTTTCTCAACGTCAAGTAAAAGCTGTCCAAGGTGGACTGCGCACTGTTGAGAAGTTGCTCAGAAAAGTTAAGTGGTGATCGGTAATGAGCCGACAAGAGTGCGAACCTCAGTGTCTCGCCAGCATAGTGGCCCAAAAGTTCTCGCACCGTTTTGACGTTGCCGAGGCTCTTGGACATCTTTTCCCCGTCCATATCAACGTAGGCGTTATGCATCCAAATGCCAACAAAGTCATCGTCATAGCCGCAGCAGCTTTGTGCGCGCTCATTCTCGTGGTGTGGGAAGATCAAATCTCGCCCACCGCCATGAATGTCAATATTGTCGCCGAGATGATCGTGAATCATAGCCGAGCACTCTAAATGCCACCCCGGCCGCCCTCGCCCATAAACACTCTCCCAGCCTGGCTCGTCATCGCTGGAGGGCTTCCACAAAACAAAATCGCCCGGATGTCGTTTGTAAGACGCGACCTCAACTCGCGCACCTGCCAGCATGTCGTCGAGATTACGTCCACTGAGTGCTCCGTAGTCTGGCATAGACCTCACGTCAAACAGCACATGACCCTCGGCCTCGTACGCATGTCCTCGATCAATAAGGCGACGAGCCAGATCCAGCATTGCACCAACGTTCTCCGTCGCCAGTGGCTCTAATGTCGGGGGCAGCGCATTTAATGCGCACATGTCCTCGCGAAACTTCTCTGTAAACTCTTCCGTGACAGTCGAGATGTCAGTGCCTCGCTCCTTAGCGGCAACGATGATTTTATCGTCAATGTCCGTAATGTTGCGCGCGTAAGTCACCTTTGGGTACAGACTCTGTAATACTCGAAATAAGGTATCAAAGACGACAACGGGGCGTGCATTTCCAATGTGCGCCAGGTTGTACACGGTAGGTCCGCAGACATAGAACTTAATATGCGTCGCATCAACAGGCGTAAAGACCGCTTTAGCGCCTCCCTCACTGTTCGTCAGAAAAAGATCAGGCATTAGCCCCCCCACGTATCGCGCAGACCAATCACTTTATTGAATACCGGTTGCTCGTTGCTGTGGTCATAACGATCCGCAATAAAATAGCCCTCCCGCTCAAACTGATACCGTGCCTCAGGTTCTGCATGCGCTAACGACGCCTCTAAATAAGCCGCACTTGTCGTTAACGAATTCTGATTAATCACTTGATCGAAATTGTCCACGCTAGAGGGATCTGAAATCGTAAATAACCGGTCATAACTTCGAATTTCAGCCTCGACCGCATTCGACTGATCGACCCAGTGAATCACTCCTTTGGCCTTGACGCCGTCATCCGGATCTTCGCCAAGCGTTTGAGGGACCACGGTGGCGTACACCTTCGTAACCTCTCCCTGAGCATCGACGTCGCAACGGTCCGCCTCGATCACATAACCACCGCGTAGCCGAACACGTTTACCCACCACGAGGCGCTTAAATTTCTTGTTAGCCTCCTGTTTGAAGTCCTCCCGATCGATCCAAATATTGCGACTCAGACTGACCTCGCGGCGACCCATAGTGTCGTCCGCTGGGTGATTCGCTACACTCAATATCTCAGCGCCCACTAAATTTGTGAGCTCAAGCGCCAGTGGATTTAGCACCGCCATTGCACGTGGTGCGTGGACATTCAGATCATTACGCACAGCGCTCTCAAGCATGCCGACGTCGACCACACCGTCCGAGCGTGACGTCCCGACCTCTTCACAAAAGTGCCGCAACGCCTCGGGTGAATACCCGCGGCGACGCATGCCGGCAATTGTCGGCATCCTGGGGTCATCCCAGCCTGCGACGGCCCCCGAGTCGACCAGCAACTTTAACTTTCGCTTACTCGTTACCGTGTAATTTACATTCAAACGCGCAAATTCGTATTGACGGGGGCGCGAGGGGACAGGCAAGCGTTCAATAAACCAGTCGTAAAGCGGTTTGTGATCTTCGAACTCAAGCGTGCAAATCGAATGTGAGACACCTTCAATGGCATCCTCTTGCCCGTGGGCAAAATCGTAAGTGGGATAGATTACCCAATCATCTCCCGTCTGATGGTGGGTCACGCGACGAATCCGATACAGCGTGGGATCACGGAGATTGATATTCGGTGATGACATATCAATCTTCGCCCGCAACACACGTGCACCGTCTTCGTACTCGCCCGCTCGCATCGCTTCGAACAACGTCCGATTTTCGGCCACTGTTCGATCTCTACACGGGCTGTTTTTCCCGGGTTCGGTGAGCGTCCCACGATAGGCTCGCGCCTCATCGGCACTCAAATCACAAACGTAGGCTCTTCCGGTATCGATCAAGAAGATTGCCCATTCAAACAACTGACCAAAATAGCTCGACGCGTAACGGGTTTCACCCTGCCACTCGTAACCCAGCCACCGAACATCTTCTTCAATGGCATCTATGAAAGTCTGGCTCTCCTTTTCAGGATTCGTGTCGTCAAACCGAAGGTTACAACGACCACCGTATTGCTGCGCCAATCCAAAGTTCACCGTAATTGACTTGGCATGACCGATATGAAGAAAACCATTGGGTTCTGGCGGAAACCGCGTGACAACATGATCGACGAGCCCCTGATCAAGATCACTTTGAATTTGGGTTCTCAGAAAATTGCTGCGAAGTTCTGTATCCATGGGCCTGACCTTTCTACGAGGCGCGAGTTTATCAAGTGATGGAGATCAAGTCAGTTGCACTTAAGCGCACGAGGCTGGTAGTAATTTACTCGAATGCTCTTGAACGACCCTGTATGATCCGCGCTTTCCCATTTATTAGACGGTACCCGGCATGGCAATGACACGCGTATTAGTAAAAACTCTTCTCGGTGACATGACACTAGAATTAGACGGCGACAAGGCACCCGCAACAGTGGCCAACTTTTTAGCCTACGCAGAAAGCGGACACTACGACGGCACTATTTTTCATCGCGTGATCAACAACTTTATGATTCAAGGTGGCGGATTCGACCCGGACATGGGTCAGAAAACATCAAAAGATCCGATCCAAAACGAGGCAAACAACGGGCTTAAAAATGACCGTGGTACGGTAGCCATGGCGCGAACAATGGATCCACACTCGGCCACCGCACAGTTTTTTATCAATGTTTCTGACAACGACTTCTTAAATTTTTCGGGCGAAAATATGCAGGGCTGGGGCTATGCTGTATTTGGTCGTGTGGTCGCCGGCGAAGACGTGCTTGATAAAATTCGTGTCGTGCCTACAGGCAGCCAAGCCGGTCATCAGGACGTACCTAACGACCCGATTGTTATCGAGTCTGTGACGGTACTCGCTGACGCATAATGACCAACACCCTCTTCGTCAGTGATCTGCATCTGAGTGAAGAGACAGAGCATATCGAGCAAGGTTTCTATCGATTCCTAAATAACGAAGGTGAGATCTCTCGCCTTTTTTTATTGGGCGACATTTTTGAAGCCTGGATTGGTGATGACGATAACAGCGATCTTGCGAAACGTTTTGCCGACGCCTTAACCGCGCGTGCTCAGCGGGGGACGCGTATTTTCTTTACACCTGGAAATCGAGATTTCTTGCTGGGCGCAGAGTATCTGTCACAGTTTGGTGGCACTCGGCTCGAAGATGAGGTCTGTGTGCCGGTC
>OBMK010003066.1_pt1 | contig 11976 bp, 12 predicted proteins | sample 1539081 | NCBI WGS metagenome assembly OBMK01 (sample SAMEA3355528, study PRJEB22509) | marine metagenome | biome: marine; feature: river plume; material: water | place: USA | collected 2010-08-07 | depth 0.5 m | reverse complement strand
ACCGAGAGGGTGCTTTACTTTTCGTTGTACGTGAAGATGATGTATTTGAATACGTTAGTAGTAGAGGGTTTGGTTTTAAGAGAGTGACCATCTACACTAAATAAAGAGAGGGGCTAACGCCCCTCTTTTTTTTATCTAAAAACGCTTTTGCGTTTCCTTATCTTTTTGTGTTTCACCTTGAGAACGAATACGTCTAGCTAATTCAGTGTCTCCAGATTTCTCAGCTTTCACAGCCCGCTTTTCACGACTTGCACGTTTTAATCGTAACGCATTTTCTTCTTTTTCTTTGCGTACTTTTTCTCTTTTAGCAGCGTAAGCAGTTGTGCTTTCTCCTTTTACCGCCTTGCGCTTTTTGCCTGGACCTTCACCCCCGCCGTCATATTTCTTTATCACTTTCATTTAGATGCGTCTTTTAGTTGATTTTCAAAGTTACGATTTTCTTTTAATAGTATTTTTTGTACATAGTCACGAGTCTCTAGCGGTAAGCCCTCTACCCAATCTAATGACTTATAGATATCTCCACCTTGTGATTTAGTCTTATTGAGGTACTTAGATAGATTTCCACGACCCCAATTGTATGCTGCAAGTGTTTTGGCTAAACGTATCTTATTGTCTTGATTTGGTTTGTTAATGAAAGACGCATTATACAAATCTTCCATGTACCATTCTTGTACCTTCTTGTTTACTTCAGGATCAAATAGGTTATCAGTCTCCTTTATAATTCCCGATTTAACCGCATCAGCTTTTACACTAGGCATGATTTGTCCTAGCCCCTTTGCACCCGCAGGAGATACTGCTTTAGAATTAAAGGTTGATTCTTTAAACTGTTGTCTGCGCAGAATCTCTTGTGATCCTGGACCACGCAACGTATTCGTAGTGTCCGATTTACTAGCAGTACTAGGTCTACGAGGAGGGTCAGTAACAATACCACCCTCTTCGTATGACCTATAACCTTTTACTTTTGAGGCAATCTTTTTAGGCTGCGCTACAAATTGCTTACCCGACTTATTACCTTTTGCTTTCGCTCTGTTAGTTGCTGCTCTTTCTGCTGGACTCAATGCCTTCCATGCTGCATCTGGCAAATAACGTTTCTTCCCTTCTGATTTACTTCCATCAGAGGTTCTCCATTTTTGCTTAGTCCAACTTCTTAGAGACTCTTGTGATTTTTTAATTGCCATTAGTCTTTATATCCGCCACCAGCGGTTTTATAAGCCTTTGCTAACATCTGTGCCTTTCTAGCAGACCATTGCCCAGGGTTTCCCCCTTTGCTGCCTGCCTTTATTCTATTGAATATACGCTTACGCATTCCAGGCTTTGTATAGTTTCCCGCTTCGTTGACTTTAGACTTCTTGGCTTTCATATTACAAGTTTTTAACTGCCACAGGCTTCACAATCTTCTGGGTTTTCCATTGAACAGACTGGCTGTTCTACTGTTTCTAATTCGTTAACGAAATCTGCGAAACTGTCGCTCATAATTTGTTGTGTAAGGTTAGACAAAAGTGAACAGCTAAATTACAATTTTTATCTATACTCATTGAAGTACTTTATAACCTCACTCTCTAGTTTTGAGTCCATTACATAAGTTCCATCATACTCTACACTAGTGAAGGTATCCTCGTCTTCTTCTGTTATTTCTAGCTTGTATTCTACATCATTGTAAACAACTTTAAAATACTCACTACGCTTTATCATCTTGATATCTTCATTAGAATGAAAGACAGCCTCAACGTCTTTGTGGTCAAGCCCCGGTAAGTTTTTTAATCTACATACATAACGAGCGTAGTTATTGCCTTGAGTGTCCACTATGAAGTTTTCTTTTAACGTGGTCATTATGTAAAATTGCTGTTTCTTATCTAACCCCCCGTAATCAAATCTACCTGTAAATTTAACTAGTGGGAAATCCATAATTACAGTTTTGACATCTTCGGATAACTCACCAAAGTCAACTTCTGATTTTACAGCTGAAGGCTTTGTGGGTTCTGAGTCGTATGGCAACAACATAATGTCGTAATACAACTTTAGACCTATTTTGTCTTTTATATTTTCAGTCTTTGTCCGTTGCATACTTTACACCCATAATTGTACCGACTATACTAAAAGCGTTAGTAAGCAGTATACCAAACATATTAGACCACGTACTTCCTATGATTTGTGTATCTGTACCAGAGCCTATTGCCCAAGCGTACATAACTGTAGTTAACACACCTACACCTACAATAACATATAAAGCAACCTTAACTATAGTGCTTATAAGCTCAAACTGTGTGCGCTTCTGCATTACCTCTAAATCCTCTAATGCTTCGTCACGCAGCATCTTACTTTCTTCTAGTGAATTCTGAAGCTCTATAACTAAAGCTTCCTTAATTACAGCTGCCTCTTCAAGCTCTTTGTTTTGCTTCTGTACTTGCTTTGTTATCTGTAGTCTTTTCTTTCTAGAGGATATATCTTTACGCTTACACTCTTCAATGTATTCTTTAACAACAGGATCAGAGGTGTCTGAAAAAAGCTTAACGAAGTTTCCTTCTATATAAACCTTCTTAGCCTTAGCTTTTAGTATAGCCTCTTTTACTGTGTCCTTAGAACTTATCATCTATATATTTTAAAGGAATTTGTTTTGTCTTTGTACCCCTCGTAGTCTTCTTTAAATTCTTCTAAGCGTGGCTCAATGTCATCAGACTTAATAATCCAAAACTGTGCGCCTGCTTTCTTAGCTTTTTCTATTTCTTGTTTGTCATCAGAAGAAGATATAATACCAATGACACAGCCATTACCGTATTCAAAATTAATCTTGCGAATCATCTCAATACCATCAAAGCTACTGCCTATAATGTTTAGGTCTACGAATACACACTCAGGCTTCTCATCATTAGGGTCATCGGGAAACCATTCTTTAAATTTTTTATCTGCTTCATCAGAAGAGTCTAGGGCTTCTAGTGAAAGCGTTATATCAAGGATGCTGCACGCATCTTCAAATACCAAGTGGAATAGGTCTTCATCGTCTATAAGTAGTATAGAGTTTATCATCATTTTATCTTTATAAGTAATTTAGTTCCTTGTTGTTGTTTTTCAGCTCTAATTGTAAATCCGTGTTCTTTTAATATAGCAAGACAGATATTTAACCCAAGTCCACTACCGCCTTCATCTTGATTCTGTTTTCTAGTGTAAGGCTTTGAGAATTCAACGAACTCTTCTTGGGTGATGCCCCTTCCGTTATCTTCAACGCATAGGGTATAATCATTCTGCATATATATGGATACAAATTTAGTAGAGCTGTCGTTGTACTTTAAACCATTGCGTATTAAGTTATCAATGGCAGTACAGAACAAGGGTTCATTAACTAGTAATGATGGAAGCAGTCCTATTTGAACTTGTTTTATATATGATGTACTCTTAAGATAATCTGTTAAAATGTGTGTGACGTTATGCTTTTCTTTATCTAGCTGTGCGTCTTCTTTAACCAAGTTGGTAAACTCTTTTACACCAGCGTAAACTTTCTGCGTGTGACGCAGACCTTCTTCAAGCATTTTAAGTGGTGCTTGTATCTTTAGGTTTTTAATATCTTCTTCTGTAATCCTGCGTTTTAAGGAGCTTAAACCTCTAGGCATATACGTGTTTATACCGCTATGCATATCGTGCCTTAGAATCTTCGCAGCGTGTTCTAAGTAGGAGTTTTTTTGATTTACTAAAGTCTCAGTTTCGTGCTGTAGTGTTACGTCTGTTGCAATCTTTAAAACCTTACTGTATTCTCCCTTTTTGTTTTTTACAGGCGTGTAGTGACCAAACAGCCAAATCTGTTCTCCGTTTTTAGATATACGCTCAAATTCACCGCTTATAGTTTTACCTGATTTAAGCTGTCTCCAGAAATTATCATACTCTAGGCTTTCCTTGTAGTCTTTAGGGACTAGCTTGCTGTGGTGCGTCCCAACAGGATTAGAGTAAGCTGTAAGGTTGCAAAACTTTTGATTTGCTGACCTGATAATACCATCCATATCCATAGTTACCACTATGTTAGAATTATCAATAGCCTTCATTTGCATATCAACATTTTCTTCTTTTATCCTTGTTGAGCTTAAAAAGCTGTATACAACGTAAGAAAAGAATGGCATAAAGGCAATAACGCATCCATACCCGAATTCAGCCAACAAGTAAGAGGGTTCACAGAATCTAAATACAATGCAGGTTTGCACTGCAAAAAACACAAGCATTATTGCACCAGATACAATTAGACATATTTTTGATATGCGATTCATTCATTTTTCTTACGAAGAAAATACCAGCGTTGCGCTGTATATCCGATAGATATAATAAGTAACAACAGCTTAAGTGCTGTTTCAACTTGAGACATAGAGATGCTAAGAGTTGTAGCGTTTAATAGTAGTACTTTGATATCTGTCTCGTTCATCACCATTTAACCTTGTTTGCCCAGTATGCAGCGCTTAATACACCCTTAGCTATATTTCTGCCGTGACGAGCTTTAAATGATTTGCGTTTAGCTTTCATCTTAGCGGACTCTCCTGCCTTTGGCTTGCCTGCTGTTGAAGCCCCTTGCTCACCAAAGCGAATAGTCTTTATCGTAGATCCAGACTTGGCTACAACCACGTGGGATTTCTTAGGGTGGTTGGGAGTGCGCTTTGGTTTGTTATAACCAGACACTCCTGCTGCGGCTAGTCGTGAGTCTTTTTTCTTCGCTTTCATAGACACAAAGATAAATAAAAAAGGGGCTACATTTCTGTAACCCCTTAGTATTCAGTATAGTGTAAGCGAGTCTTACTCTTCTACTGTTTCAGCTTCTTCAACAACCTCTTCGTACTCACCTGTGGTGAGGTCTACAGAGATTGATCCGTATTTGTCTTCAAGTTCTTTCTGAGAAGTAGCCATAGCTTCTTCCATAGAGTTTACTTGGAGTTGAGCTTTGAAAGCTTGGTTAGTTGCATCACCAAGAATAGTCTTTGCTTGGTTTAGATTAGAAACAGCAGTCTGAATAGACTTTAGTTCTTCTTCCGTGAGTTTAGCCTTGTCAGCCATAATGTTTAAATATTTAAGTTAATTAACTATATGCAAAGATAATACAATTATCTATTCTCCTGACTCTTCGGCAGCTTCTGGCTCTGCAATTGTCAATGTTACAGAAGACGGAGTTACAAGCTCGGCAATTTGACTGTCTAAGCTAGCTTCCATTTCAGTAACACGGTCTGCTGTTAATGCTGCTTTAGTCCAAGCAATCATATTTTCGTGCGTTACCGCATCAAAAGCTGTGAAGCCAGATAGGTCAGCTGTCTCTAGAGTTTGTGTACCGATAGAGGTAGCGCTGTGTGTTCCGTCTGTTCCTGTTACACGGTAGTGTACATTGTAGACAACTTGAGATTCGGTCACATCGTTCTCGTCTGTGTGTGTTGGGTACGCATCTACTGTGCGACAATCCCAAGAATAAGTGTTAGCCATTTTGTTTTTTTTTGTTATAACGTTACAAAGATAATTAATTTAATCACAAGCTGATACGCTCTCTATTACGCATTCGTTGCTATTTCCTTCAAGAAGATAAATGGCGTAAGGTACATTACCTCCTGGGACATCCTCATACTTGTACCAAACCCCAAAACCGTCCGCTGGAACTAAATTTGTAGATAGTCCTGAGTTTGTAAAAAGGTAATCCCCAGCAACAGGGGTTGAAGATGTACCGTTTTTATAAATGGAAACAGCAACACTTAACCCACAAGCTTCGTTTGAATCAGAATTTGATCGTTCTGATATGTTACCTGAGTATCCAGAGGCTGCGCTATGGTCATAGCTATACCACTCACTCATAGATGCAGGTCTAGCGTTATTAGGATATGATGAAGAAGCGGTATTAATAGTTGCGTATGTACCAGACTCAGCGGAGTCCAAAGAGATAGTAGCGGTACTAGTCCGCCCCAACTCCGTGTTTATTTCCGACATCTTTATAGTTCCACTACTTTGTAATGCCATCAAGCTTTGCTTTTAGTTCATCAATCTGTTGTTGCTGTTCCTTGACAGCTTCAATAAGTACAGCTGTTAGTCTAGCATAGTTTACTGTTTTGTAATCTTCACCAGACTTGCTTGTTGCATTTCCATCTTCATCGCTTCCTATATCAAACGGTGCTAGGTGTACTAGCTGTGGAAATACAGCCTCTACATCTTGAGCGATAACCCCGACATCGTTTGTCTTTGTTGATGGCTCAAAGCCTAGCTCTTCAGACTTCTCATTCCAATCAAAGGTTACCCCTTTGAGTTGCTTGATCTTGTCTACAGCGTTCTCTATAGGCTTGATATTTTCCTTGAGGCGCTCATCAGAGGAGTAAGCAACAACATCGCCTGTTGCACTAAGCTGTCCTGTTACTTTGATACCACCGCTAGAATCAGCCTCTAGTACCGTTGCACCGTTGTAATGAATCTCAACCCCACCAGTACCATCGTACAATGCAATACCGTTAGACTGCTGAGAATTGTAAATAACGTAGTCACCTGTTCCAATGTTTTTAATCTGTATGGAGTCGGAGTCACCTACAAATTCTGCTATTACAGCTGCGGTGCTACTATTAGGGTTTTTAACGTATAGTGCAGGATTGTTTGTATTTAAGTCATCATTATCTACAGTTAGCTTGTATCCAGGGCTAGTAGTCCCGATACCTACGTTGCCATCACCACGCACATACATACGTGTACTTCCATTAGAAATTAATTCCAATATGTAAGTTGATGAGCTTGCGCTAGTACCTGCGTTAATATATCCGCCATATCCACTTCCGTGAACGAAATAAGCAGAAGCCGAATTGTTAGAGGTAAACTTAGTAGCCCAAGTATTATTTGCTCCAGCTACATCAAGTTTCTGAGAAGGACTCGTAGTACCGATACCTACGTTTGCTGTGTTTCCTTTTATAGCTATAGCATCAGTATAGTAAGAAGGGTCTTCAGCTGAACTTGCAGTTGTTTTAACTTGAAATCTTAGATCTCCGTGTGTTGTTGATGTTCCTTCTACTAATCTTAATTTAGCAGAATACACATTTCCAGTGCTTGAGGTTCTTGTAAGGTTTAATACTGAGTCTTGTGCTACAGCATCTCCTGTTCCTCCATTTATATTTAAATTACCTATAGGACTAGTAGTGCCGATACCAACGTTACCATCATCATCTAAATAAACAGTTGTACTATCTCCAGTTGTTGTTAGTTTTAAAGTAGTAACAGAGTCTGTTCCTGCTGTATCTCCTATGGTTAAAGCAGCGCTATTAAGATTAAATACAGATGTACCTTTAAGAGCTATATCACCATTAACGTCAAGCTTTTGGGCAGGACTAGTCGTTCCGATGCCAACGTTACCGCTACCATCTAGCCTCATACCTTCACCAGAGTCATCTCTAAATATAAGCTCATCCATATTGGTAGCTCCTATTATGATGTTATCTGTTGAGGTATCTAACATAATGGCTGAAACTGGTGTTCCATCATTACGTCTCATATAGAGTGTTGGGTCAGAAGTATCGTTAATGATTATATCCCCAACAACATCTAATTTCTCACTAGGACTAGTCGTCCCGATACCAACGTTGGCGCTATTATTAATGGTCATTGCTGTATGCTCTACTCTAGGATTACCACCAACATCGTGTCTTAGAATACTAAATTCTATTTGACCACCCTCGTTTTGGCTTCCTTGAATAAGGTTATTTGAATCAATTAGATAGGTTCTAATAGCCGCATATTCACCAGCAGCATTTGAAGAAGTATCTTTCCCCGCCCAAGTGATTTGACCTATTTTCTGCTTGTTTGAATCAGTGGAGTCGCCAAGCCCAGCTCCATCTTCACTAGTAAAGAAACTTAAAGAAGCAGGTGATACTATTCCTCCTGACACAGTTCCGTATAATCCTGTGTTTCCAACAACAGATAGCTTTTCATCTGGACTCGTAGTCCCAATACCTACATCACTTGAGAAATATGTATCGGTTGCTCCAATAAAAGCATAAGTTTCATCTAAAGGACTTGTGCTGCTGTCTGTTGCGCCAGATTCATTTGAGTGTCTACCAAAGAATACTCTACCTCCGTTACCATCAGTAATCAACATTGCACCATTACCATCAGCTTGATTACCGCTACCTTTGACCAATAAATAGTCACCTGTTCCAGAAGTCCAAGCATTATAGAGAACGTAATGATCTTTTTGACCTTCAGCCCAGCTTGATTGATATATAGCTAATAGTAGGTTACTATCGGTTTTATAATGATCTGTTGTGTTTACAACTCCAGCAACATCTAATTTAAAGTTTGGACTAGTAGTCCCGATACCAACGTTGCCATCATTTTTAATGTACATTTTAACATTAGCAGCGTGTACACCACCGATACCAAACTGAATGTTACCTGAAGAATCTTGGTTTGTAATATAAAATCCTCCTCTATTACCAGCTAAACCATACCCACTAAGATGAACGTGATCTACGGATACAGCTGGATTTCCAGTGTCAACACCTACAACACGTACACGTTTTTCAAAAGAACCATCACCTGTTACTTGAAGTTTGAATCCTGGACTAGTAGTCCCGATACCAACGTTGCCACTACTTCCACTTATAGTTAATCTTGCAGTTTCATTTGTGCCTAATACTAAATCCCTAGCGCTACTATTATGATAAATGTGCATTGCAGTTGCGTCTAGTGCAATAGCCCCTGTATACCCATTACCTTCAATTGCGACCTGACCCGCACTACCACCACTCATAGAGATGTCTGTGGTGTCTGAAACGTGGAGTTTAGAATTTGGACTAGTCGTCCCGATACCAACGTTGCCATTAGTATCTAACACCATCTTAGTTGTTAGTGTTGATGAAGTTGTATTGTAGGTTTGAAATCCTATTTTGTAGCTTCCTTCGTTTTTAATAGCAATGTCTCCACTGTTCCATCTTAGAAAACCGCCTGTGCCAGATATGTTCACATTTCCAGCTACATCTAACTTGTAAGTTGGACTTGTAGTCCCAATCCCAACGTTGCCAGACTGCTGTATAACAAAAGGCTGAGAAAAATCAGATGTTTTCCATACTCTAAAAACATAAGAATCATCTGCGCCTATAGCTCCTGAGCCTATAGAGTTAGTAGATCTACCAAAAAATATTTGAGCGCTAGCACCACTACTTCTAAATTCTGCTCCATAAGACGCTATCTTGCTAGCAACAGCTACACCCTGTGCAAATTGTCCAGTAACATAAGTATCACCGACAACGTGAAGCTTGCTAGAAGGACTAGTCGTCCCGATACCAACGTTGCCTAAGTAGTCTATCCCAAATCTCGTAGTATTTGGAGTGCTTCCTGCACTATCTGAAGTTTTTATTGCAAGACCTCCCCAGTTACCTGCACCAAAAGCGTTTGTAACAATCCTCCAGTTTCTATTGCTTGAATAAGTATGGTCTGAATATAGACCAAGCATACCATAAACAGCCCCATTGACCTGAAGCTTTGTTTCTGGACTAGTCGTCCCGATACCAACGTTATCACAAGCAAAAGTAATATTGTCTTCTGCTGATATTGCCATATCACCTGTATTGTGATTATATCTAAAACCAGCTACTGCTGAGTTGTCTACATCACCAAAAAATATTGTACCTGTTTGAGCATTGCCAGAAGATATCGTTATACCATTACTTCCTAATGATTTTAGATGTAAATCATCAGCTGCTGCATTTGCTATTGCCACTGTAGATAGTCCTATGTTGACCCTTCCGTTACCGTCTACTGTAAAACCGTAACCATTAGCTGCTGTTCCGCCATTAGTTGCGTATAGCAAAAAGTCACCTACATCCCAATCGTGATTGTAAAGTTTTAATACATTCCCCCCGCCTGAAGCATTGTGTATATACGCAGCGTAAGTTCCTGGAGTTGCAGCTCCTTCAACGTGTAGCCTACTAGTTGGATTCGTAGTCCCGATACCAACATTGCCAGAATTAGCGGCATTACCTATTGTTAATCTAGTAGTTGGTGCTGCGTTACCTGAGCCTAATTTAAAATGAACATAACCATTTGCGCCATCGTTTTGTATAATAAAACCTGCTACTTGCGATGAGCCATTTGAACTATTTATTGTGAAGTTTTTTATATCATCAGCACCAGATGTTTGTATTGTTACATCACCTGAGCTGTCAATGCGCATATACTCAGTGCCGTTATTAGCGTTTCTAAACGCCAATGCTGAGGCACTACCAGTATTCAACTTTCCTATGCTGTAATCTGTTCCTGGGCTTGAGAAGAAAGAAATACCACCAAAGGTGCTGTTACTTCCATCTGCCGATGTATTTCTTATATATATGATACTACCAGACGTTGAAGGTGCATCAGCTCTTACATCTAACTTAGCTCCTGGACTAGTAGTCCCGATACCAACGTTGCCAGCTTGTGTAATAAAAACTCTGCTGCTACCTGCTGTCCTTAAATCTAAGCCATTGTAGCCCTGAAGCTCTACACTACTTGCACCTCTTCTAATGTAGTGAGCTGAATTATCAAAGTATATATATTCGTTTTGAGGTATATGTATATCACCATTAACAGACAGCTTGTAACCTGGACTAGTAGTACCGATACCAACGTTGCCACCTGCCGTAATAGTCATTAAAGCTGTAGCTGTATCTATATCCGTAGTGCCTGTAAAGAATTGATGTACTGGATCAGCAGATGGATGATTACTGTTCGTATCACCTAAATAATTCACCCTCCCAATACTACCGATGCTTACAGTATTTGCTGCCGCTGCCTGATCATCATCAAACCTTATAAAAGAGTTTGACGGATATGTTGCACCGTATATATTGTCTGTTGTTAAACCAGACGATGATATATTTCCAATTACAGTTAGTTTATCAGATGGACTTGTAGTCCCAATACCTACGTTGCCATTATCAACAATACGCATTTTATGTGAACCGCCTATTATAAATTCTATAGTAGGAGTGGTTGCTGTGTTATTATCGTCTGATGATATTCTAAGATTACCTTGGGAAGAGCTAGTACTTTGTACATAGATTTTAGATAGTGAAGTTCCACTATTATCCCTTATGCTTAATCCAGGAGCATTATCTCCTTCAATAAGAATACCACCATAAGCATTGTTATCGTCTACGTGCAACTTATAAGTTGGACTAGTCGTCCCGATGCCAACGTTGCCTGCACTGATATGGTTGTCTGACCCGTCTGAGTAAAACGCTACTTTTTCTACCCCCGCATCATATAAGTGGAAGCGACCACCATCTGTTGCCCTTTCACCTATAGCAGCAACTATATTATTAGTAGCATTGCTTATTAATGTAAATCCAGAGTTTGCGGCAGAAGCGCTATTTGACTTAACAGATAGCGGAGACTGCGGACTAGTAGTACCGATACCTACGTTGCCGTTCTTTTTTATATTTAACCTAGTACCTCCGTTGTCCTGTATTCTCAGTAAATCATCTGAGTCGTTGTCTAGTCCGGTTACGTTGATTCTAAATCCTGATGCTGCATTAGATGAATTAGCTATCAAAACAGGTGCTGTACCTATAATTCTAATATGACCCTCTCCGGTACCTGTTGCTTCAAATCTTGCTACCTCGTTTGTATTATCAACAGAAATGTGCAATTTACTACTTGGACTCGTAGTCCCGATACCAACGTTGCCTGCTGAGGTGATGCGCATATACTCAGTAGCAGAGTCGTTTCCTGTAAACAGTATTGCTGAACCACCACTTGAGTGTTGACTGTCTATAACCAAATGGTTACTAGTAGAATCCCACTTAATTGTAGCAGAGCTGTTATGCCAATCTCCTATAGTAATTGCAGGATTTGAAGATTCACCACCATTAATAAGAACACCATAATATTGTGATGTACTTGCGTTGACAGAAAAGTCTCCTACAACGTGTAGTTTTCTTAAAGGGTCGGAAGCACCGATACCCATTTTACCATCTTTTACGTATACCTGGTCGTTATGATTGAACGTGATTGCCA
>OBMK010003064.1_pt1 | contig 11977 bp, 9 predicted proteins | sample 1539081 | NCBI WGS metagenome assembly OBMK01 (sample SAMEA3355528, study PRJEB22509) | marine metagenome | biome: marine; feature: river plume; material: water | place: USA | collected 2010-08-07 | depth 0.5 m | reverse complement strand
TGGGCTAAGGGGTTCCGTCAAGTTCTTGCACTCCTTTGGGCTGGTGAGATTCCTGAGTGGGATGTATCTCAGGTACGCCCTGCAGGTGCAAGGCTTAAAACGTTTGGGGGTAGGGCATCAGGCCCAGCACCTCTCGTAGAATTATTTAACTTTTCTGTGGCTACTTTCAAGGCGGCACAAGGACGCAGGCTATCCTCTATGGAGTGTCACGACTTGATGTGCTTCATTGGTCAGATCGTGGTCGTAGGTGGAGTGAGGCGTTCAGCTATGATCTCTCTGTCTAACTTATCAGATGATCGTATGCGTCACGCTAAGTCAGGCCAGTGGTGGGAGACAGCAGGACACCGTGCGTTAGCAAACAACAGTGTGTCGTACACTGAGAAGCCAGACATGGAAACATTCATGCGTGAGTGGTTGTCTCTTGTTGAGTCCAAGTCTGGTGAGCGTGGTATCTTCAACCGTGAGGCATCTAAGAAACAAGCAGCTAAGTTTGGTAGACGTGATCCTAACTATGAGTTCGGGACTAACCCGTGCAGCGAGATAATTTTACGCCCATATCAATTCTGTAACTTAACGGAATGTGTTGTACGAGCAACTGATAATTTAAAAGACCTTGAACGTAAGGTGAGACTCGCTACTATCTTGGGTACTATACAGTCTACCCTTATCAAGTTCCCCTACCTACGAAAGGTATGGCAAAACAATACGGCAGAAGAAAGACTTCTTGGCGTATCTATGACTGGCATTATGGATAATCCATTAATGACAAACTCTAACAAAGGATTGGATAGAACACTTGAGCATTTACGTTATATCGCTGTGTCTACTAACGCTGAGTGGGCTGAACGCCTTGGCATCCCTGTCTCTGCTGCTATCAGCTGTGTTAAACCTTCGGGAACAGTATCACAGTTGGTTGACAGTGCCTCTGGTATTCACGCTCGTCACAGCCCCTATTATATTCGTACTGTGCGGGGTGATAATAAAGACCCTCTGACACATTTTATGATTGATCAAGGCATACCTAATCAGCCTTGCGTTATGAAGCCCGACTCTACTGTGGTGTTTAGCTTCCCTGTTAAGTCACCTGAGAAGGCAGTAACACGTAACGACATGACTGCCGTTGAGCAACTAGAGTTGTGGCTGACCTATCAACGCTCATGGTGTGAGCATAAGCCTAGCGTGACTATCACAGTTCGTGACGGTGAGTGGATGGAAGTGGGTGCATTTGTGTACAAGCACTTTGATGAAATGTCAGGTGTATCATTTCTGCCACACTCAGATCACACCTATCAACAGGCTCCTTATCAAGAGGTAGGCAAGAGTGTATATAAACAACTGTTATCGCTGATGCCTAGTAGCATCGACTGGTCGGCCCTGTCTAACTATGAAAGTGAGGACAACACGGTAAGTATGCAGACTATGGCTTGCTCTGGTGACTCGTGCGAAATCGTAGACCTAGTGTAGGGTCTGCGCCTTCACCCTGCGTAAATATCTGTCACATAAAAGATGGGTACTGCGCAGGGTGCAGAAGAACTATTGATGAAATACGTGACTGGACAATAATGCCAGAGTATGAACAACAGAAACTATTACTTGAACTATTAGGGAGGAAAGATGTGGACATTAATTAGTAGAGATCAATGCAACTTCTGTGATACTGCCAAGGCATTATTAAAAGAATTAAACATACCTTATACAGAATATAATATTCAAAGTAAAAGTAGTAAATGGGTATTGTCTTTGTTGAAGAGATCAAGTATAACAACTGTACCCCAAGTGTTTGACAGTGAGGGAAAGCACATAGGTGGGTACACAGAATTGAAGGAGTATTTAAATGGCAACACGTAAACAATTTAGCCGTGCATTGTACGAAGCCTACGATGCCCCTGCAAAAGATAAACTAGTAGAGTATCTAGTAGGTGCAGGTCACGAGATCAAAGAGACACAAGAGAACTTCTATGTAGATATTGTATCAGAGAAAGATGACTATACATACTTCAATGAGGCAGAGGTTAAGCTGGCATGGAAAGAGGACTGGCCTACCGACTGGAAGGACATACGTATCCCTGAACGTAAGGGCAGACTGCTTTCAAAATATGAGGGAGAGAAGGGTGTGCTTAACTTCTATATCTTCCGTAAAGATATGAAGCAAGTTTGGCGTATCAAAGATACAAGCCTGACAGATGAACGTTTACGTGAGGCACGTGGTCGTAACATCTTAAAGGGTGAACTATTCTATCACATACCATACACCGAAGCAGAACTAATCAACGTAGCATAAGGAGATTTCACATGAAACAACAACTGTCCCGCAAAGAACGTGGCCTTGGCAAATACGATGCACCGTTAAAATTTCAACACGAGAAAGGTTACAAAGATTTTCGACAGGGGCGTGTCGTTAATCCATTCCTTAGTAATACTATGCAGTACAGGGAGTGGGAACGTGGGTTTAACAAAGCCTACTATGAGCAGTTAGAACGGGTGAAGGAGCATGAACAAGTTACAGGAAGAAGCGGAACAGTTTCTAAAGGAAAAGTACGACATGTCTGATTTTAATTCATATCAAAGAACGGCATCACGTACAGCCATCTATCCAGAGCAACATAAAATACTTTATCCAGCTTTAGGTTTAGCTGGTGAAGCAGGTGAGGTGGCAAACAAAGTAAAGAAGATCATTCGTGATGGCCCAGAAAACATGCCAGAAGATTGGCGGGAACAATTATCTAGTGAGATAGGGGATGTGTTGTGGTACTGCGCTGCGCTTGCATCTGATTTAAACTTGACGCTAGGTATGATTGCAGCACAGAATGAGGCCAAGCTTAATAGGCGTAAGGAGCAAGGCACACTAGGTGGAAGTGGTGACAATAGGTGAAAGAAATCGGGCGGCAATTAAGCCGCCCTTTTTTTATCTGCTACGTCTTTTCGTTGACGGTTTGTTTACTTTAAATTCATCTAAGTCTTTTGCGTAGAATAGTAGATCATCTAAGTCATCTAAGTTTGTTATGTCTGGTGCCTTATCGTACTCCCTATAGTACTCTCTAAGAGCATACCTGCGTACAGTACGTGGCTGACGTTTGAATTGATCATATGTCTGAACAAACTCAGGTGCTGTATCGTACTTAGCATCTCCAATGAAGGCTGCCCGTGTTGTCCTGATCATAGAGTTTAACGCAGCTAGTACTTCTGCATTCACGTGCTCTTCAAGAGTGTATTGTTTTTTATATGCGGCAGATTCTTTCATATACTGCTTACGAGCATCTGTCTCCACACCCTTTGCCAAGTCAACAATTAAAGGCATCTCTTCCCGCATTAAAGCATTCTCCTCACGGCGAACAGAACCTTTACCACGACTACTTACTTCAAACTCTTCTATACCTTTACCCATTAGGTATTCTGCATCAGGATTATTCTTCTGTAGTACAGATAGACCTAAGAATAAACTCTTACCAAGCCCTACACGTTCACGCTCATCAGATAAAACAAATTCACGTGATGGTAACTCTCCCTCTTGTGATGGATCAAAGATAGATGTAACTCCACTCTGATCTAAGGAACGTTCTATTTCACCACCAATAGTTGTTGGATCATCCGTAGAGTAGTCTGTATATTCTACAGGTCGTAAGCCTATCATGCGTTGTATTTCTACAACCTGTGTTACAGGAATCAAATGTGTGCGTAGATAGTCTCCTAGCAATCGCCCCACTACTTTTTTCGTGCGTTCATCCGATACAATATCCTCACCACCACCTGCAAGGATGTTAGCAATCTCGTCAACAAATACGCTTGTAGTTCCTGTTCGTGCGGTTGTGCCTACAAAAACTTCTAGTGCGTCTTTCCCATCAAACCAATCATCAAAGGTTGCATTACCTTCACCAGCTATACCAACAGCTGTTAGTGGGCCAGATACAGGTAAGTACTGCTGTACATTAGGATCAAGACGTTTCATTGCCTCTGCAATCCATAGGAACTGACGCATAGGATACTGACTAGTTACATCAACAACAGTGTCCTCTCCTGTACCTATGTCTTGTCCATCAATCTGTTTGTAGTCTGCAGGAGCACCCTCTGATATACGATACTGATACGCTGCAGTAATTGCTGCAAGGCCAGACAAGTTACGACTAATATTTTGTCTATCCTTAGCATCAAGTGGTCCCTTCTTCATATTAAAGATACGTTTGATTGCAGGATTAAATGCACCTGCACTATACTGACCCATCAATTCCATTGAGTTAAACATAAAGCGTGGGAAGGGTGTGGTAATAGCAGTCAAACCTGTGCGGGATAGGAAGTTAGATGTCTCTCTAAATAGTTTAACGTCAGGAGCCTTGGCATACGTTACATCAAGAGCACGTCTAGTTGCCTCTTCTACAATCTCGTCAAACGGACGTGCACCTTTTGGCCTTACACTAGATGCATTGGCAATCAAGTCACCTAGCTTACCATCTTCTAGTGCTTGCATCATGTTGATGCCCCAGTCACGTTTTAGCAGACGTTCCATCTCACCTGTATATACGCCCCTACGAATGATGTATTCCTGAATACGGTTAGGAGTACTCAGTACGTCTACTACACTCTCTACGGCGCTCAGTGTTGCGTCTACGGCACCACCAGAACCTGCACCTGTACGTTTACGATACTCGTTTACATTATCAAACAGCGCAGTGTGTTGTGCTGCAAACTCTGGACGGTTCAATATAATGTCAGTTATTTCTTTTGACAGTGCGGGGGTAGCATAGATACGCTTTAGTGGAGCAAGACTTCCAGCCCACTGAGAGGGAGAAACAAAAGTTTGTGCACCTCTACCTGTTGCCTTTATTGTTCTAGTCAGTAACCTCTGATCTGGCCTTCTGTTAAACTCGTTAGACATTGAAAGCAAGGTAGTGTCCATGACATTTTCCAATGCCTCCATAGGAGCACGGATAGTAGCAGACTGAAAGTTACGCATTGCAGTTTTAAGCATGGATGTCATGCTACCACGGCGAATGTTTTCAATCCTACGCCACGCAGATACAATACCACCCTGAGTACGTTCAAGCTCACGTGTTTGTACGTTGTCTATTTTAAATGAACCAGCACGTTTGATTTGTGATAGCTTGTTAAGTATCTTACCAGCTTCAGAACCTGAACCAACAACAGTCAGTACGTACTGATCAAAGTTTAATCCATACTCTGCCAAAGTATCTGCAAGGTCATCAGCATCAAACTTATCACTAACAGTTAGTTCAAATAAATTATCAATGACTGTCTTATCATTATCAAATGCTTTAGGAAACTTTTTCTTTAGGTCAATAGCCACAGCAACTACAGAGTTAAAGCTTTCAGCCTTTAATAGAGGAGATGCAAAGCCCTCTGCGTTCTCTTCTGCTATAGCAATAATTTGATTTGCACTTATGCCTGTAGTACGTTCAAGTTCTAGTATCTTAGCATTATCTTTAGCCTTAACCGCAACTACAAATTCATCCATGTATTCTTTTTGCAAGTTGTATACATCATCGGATATACCAAGGCCAATCTTACGGGCAGCTTCTGTGTCCAGTACAATCTTGCCATCAACTACGTTTGCAATAGACGTATTACCTGTGGGGTCTATAGACAATTCAAATTCTTCAACTAACTTTTCTGTAAATTCCCTATTGTCATTTACTAAAGTCTCAGCCTTTTGTACTTTCTTAGTTAGTTCTGCATCAGTTGCTGTGCGGATTCGTTTACCAACTTTCTTTGCTCTAGCCTGTACTAGTTCAGTAGCTTTATTTATAGCAACTTTTGCACCAACAAGTGAAGCCCCAGTTTCAGCAATAACAGCACCCATCACAAATGCTGCGGCCCATTCATGGCCTTGGCTCCACAGTTCTCTACTAATCTGTACGTTTTCTGGAATATCTATTATGCCAAGCGCCGTACCATATATAGGTGTAAATTCTGCTATGTTTGTAATAGTACCTATTGTGCTTAATGATACACCAGAATTAAGTAATGCGTCTACAGATGCAGCACGAATTGGATTGCTGTCATCTAATAATGCTTGTATATCGTCACGAAGTTCTTCATGTCTCTTTAGTGTATTTTTTTTATCATCTAGTAGTAATTGTATCTCACCACCACTAGGTCTAGGCAGCATTCCTTCAGGGAAATCTGGACCCATTGAAGATTCCATAGCAGCTGCCTGCATTTCACGGTCAAAGATACTATCAAGTTTAGCCTCAGTTTCTGCTATTTCTTCTGGGCTTTCTAGTCGTTCCTGTATCTCCAGTTGTTCTGCGTCAAACAATGCCGTAATACGTGGATCAATTGAAGACCCTAAAGCATCTTCCGTTTGACTATCTACATCAGTCCTATCTACATCAGTACTATCTTGGCTAGTATCTTCAGCTACAGGAGGAGCACTATTTAGAAGTTTTTCTATGGATATATCTTTTGAAGTATCTACTGACTTTATTACAGGCACTCCGTCAGGAGCAGGTGCTTTACTTTTTATTGTAGGTACACCTTCAGAAGATTCAACTGCAGGTTCAATTGCAGAATCTATATCTGTTTCTAGCTCTGATGTAGGCTCGTTAGGTTTTTTACCAAGTAATTCGTCTATTGATATATCCATACTACAGTAACTTTCTTCTAGTCATCAAAATTATTTTCTTTAATTTTATTAAATATTTCAGGGGCTATACCAGTAACATTGCTGTGTGTAAGATACTTTGTTTTATTTTCGGCGTTAGAAAATACATCAGTAAACCCTAAATATGTAACAACTTTTAGTGTGCCAGAGTCCGTCTTTAACAAATAAACTCCTCCTATATCTAGCATATTACTATCTGCTAAAGTATTAAATTTTATTTCATTCATAACACCAGTTGGTTTTTTGTCTTTTCTTTCAAATGTAATGGAGCCATCAAAACCTTGCTCGTAAAGTTTAGAATGAAAATTAATTGATACCTGTTCAGCAAAGTTATTTGTGCTTTGTAAAGCAGCAGTTGCAGCGGCAGTTGCATCATTCGTAAGATTTTCATCATTTGGTCCTTGTGCATTTTGATTATATGTGTTAATAGCTGCAATATAATCTGACACAGAAATGACATTTGTTCCTGCACGTTCTTGAGTAGACAGTTCACGTGCACCTGCAAATCCTGTAAGAGTACTAAAGGCAATATCTCTTTGTGTCTTTAATATTTTTTCACGTTGATCATTTGTGTAGAATGGTTTGTCTTCACCTGTATCATCTTTTCGTTTAGCAGCCTCACGATCAGCTACCAATTTGTAGTATTTTTCTAACTTAGATTGATGCGTTTCTTTAGCTTTGGTTTTCTCTGCACCATCAGTCATTTGAGCAATAGTTAGTTCTTCGTCTAACCAACGTAACTCCCAATCAGCGTGAGTTGTAGGATCATCGGGTTTATCTTGTGATGGAATAAGAGACATCAAAGGTTTACTAGCAAAATCTCCACCAAAAACACCATTCTTTAATTCTGGAAGCTGGATAGCTGCAGAAAAGTCACCATCATAATTTTGTGCTGCACTTAAAAATTGTTCTGCCCCAGCTACACCATGTTGTTTTACAATAGCACCTGCATAATCCGCACCTATATAGGCGGCTAATCCCTGAGTAAGTTTATCTTGTGTTGCTTTCCTAGTTCTGCGTTCTGAAGCACTTGCTAAACGCATTTTAGTTGCTTCATCTTCAGCCATAAGCTCAAATTTTAATTCACGGTCTTGCGCTTCCTGAATGTCTTCAGAAATACTTTCAGATAAACCGCCTACAAATGCTCCAAAGTTAAACGCCATCTTCTGTTCTCCGTGACATTAGCCCACCACTAGGGGGTTCCAAATCCATTTCTGTTTGCTCCGCTTCTTCCTCTACGGGTTCCCTTACGGGTGCTTGCCCTTCTTTCTCACGGGCTTTACTTACAGCACGAGCTATAGCAGCATCAGAAATTTTATCAGGGTCTTCCTCATTGCCTGTACCTACAGTATATTCTACCCCAGCCTCATCAGCAAGGTACGCCATTGTCTCTATGAGTACAGGTATTACCAGTATGCCTACATCAACAGAATGTTTACCCTCCATAACGCCACCGCTTTGCAATGCGTTTGCTATAGAGGTAAGGGGTATCCCTGTTTCCATTACATCTAGTAAATCCTCTAACATATTAGGATTAGTAAGGCGAGGAATGTAAAACTCAAGAGCCTCTTCAACAGTAGTGTACTGTGGCGGCTGTTGCCAAGGACGATTACCTAACTCAGCCGTTAGCGATTGCCCTGCTATTGGGGCATCTATCATTGGTGTAGCAGGTTCAATCATTTTTAAGGTCCATTCTTGCTTTACGTATCTGAGTTACATAACCTGCAACCCTTTCTCTAACGTCTTGTTCTTTCTTTGGTGCAGACCTACCCATAGTATTACGTGCAAGTAATCCTGTACCTGTAGTCTTTTTAGGTGCTTGCTTTTTGGGTAGTGCCAAATTCTTCATTGCTTGATAGCCTACATTATACATTATACTTACCCCTTAAAATATGCTGCCCAGAATCGTACCACCAATCGTGTCAGATTTAGCACCAAGTACGTCACCAATTAACTTACCAAAACCTGAACTTGATTCAGCGTCTGCTTGATACTTACGTGCATCAAACTCCGCATCGGCTTGTAACTGAATTTCAGCAAGACTGCTGATACGGCTACGTTCATTCTCAGCAGAGGTCCAAGCCCACTCCATGTTATCCGCATAGAACTGCCACAAGTTATTATAGGCAGACTGCGAGTACCCTAACAATGCTTGAGCATTGATCTCGTTAGAACGGTTAACCGCTGCAGTATCTGCTGTTGCAATTTGCCTACGCCACTGAGCATTTGATTGATCAATAACCAAACGGTTCTGTGCGTTGAACTGATCACGTTGATTGTTAATCTCTGCATTGAAGCGTTCAATTGTATTAACCTGACCTGCGTTAAACTGTGCTTGTGCGTTTGATTGTGCGGCATTAAACTGTGATGTGTTGCTTTGTAGATTTGAAAAGAACTGATCCACTTGATTCTGTGATGTAGCATTAAATTGTTGTGCCGCATTGAGTGCAGCCTGATCTGTAAACAAAGATTGTACACGCTGTTGTGCAGCAAACAATTCAACCTGTTGTTGATTAGACAGGTTAGTAAGGTCAGCTTGCAAGAAGTTCTGAGCATTCTGTACAGAGGCTTGCTGACGATTGTTTAGGTTAGACATATCCATGTTGGCTAATGCAGATGCCTCTGCTATTACCATAGCTTGCTTGTTAGACAAGTTAGACAGGTTCATTGTATTTGCAATACGTGAGTTCTCTAAAGCTACCTGTTGTTCAGCAGTAAAGTTCATGTTTGCAACATCACTAATCTTAGCGGCATTGGCTACACGAGACTGGAATGACTGGTCAAACTCTTGGCCTAAGAACTGTGCACGTTGTTGCGCTGCAAGTATAACACGTTGCTGACGGTTTGACAAGTTCTGCTGTTCAAATTGTGCAGTTACTTGTGCGTCCATCTGAGCAATAGGCAGTGCCGATTCCATAGCTGCCTGTATTACAGCCTGACCTGCCAAGCTAGATGCCCCTAGTCCACGAGAAGATAGGGTAGCCATAGCTGTACGCATAGAGCCTGCAGCCCATGCAGGTGTATTGCCACCCTCAAACTGAGTCATCAGACCTTCAAGCTGACCTGCTACAGTAGCCTGTTTACTAGGGTCTGCAGTTGCTGCATCTAGTTCTTCATTAAACTTAGCTGCAGTTTCAGCATTAGCTACACCAGAGATAAGCTCACCGTCTTGTATCTTTCGTTGCACAGGATTACTCATTAGGATACCTGTACCCTGTGCTGCAGCTACGTCAGATACAGATGTACCCTGTTGCTGCGCTGCAGTTATACCTGCTACCTGCCCTAACTGTGCAGCCTGCGTCTGATTTGCTGTAGCACTAATAGCACCCGAAGCCTCAATAGGAGACATCAGGGATGCCTGTCCTGTCATGGGCATCATAGACTGCGAAGTAGAAGCTAGTGCTGTGGGTAATGCCGCCGAGCCACTTACCTGCCCTGAGTAAGGTGACACAAGTTGTCCCGCTGTTAGCTGTGTGCCTAGCGGAACAACAGTTGCGCCTGTAGGAAGACCCGGCGTTTTAGCTAATTGTGTTTGTACTTGTGTTAAATCTAAACCTGCTAAGTTTGGCTGTTGTGGAATGTATTGTTGATTTAGTACACGAGGATCATATTGCTGCAATGGAACTGTTGTACTTTGTACGTCACCGCCGGGAGCAAACTTCTGCACCATACCACCCTCTGCCATTTGTTTAGCACGAGCATTATAGCCATTCATCTTTTGTTGTTTATCTGGATTGTCATTTAAGTATTGGTCAAAGCCACCCATGTCACCAGAGTAACCAAGGTTCTGTGCAATACGTTGCATTGCCTCTGGCCTAAATCCACCAAACTTACTGCCTGAAGCTGTGGGTACGGGAGGTACAATACCACCTTGATTCATATTAAACTGTGGCGTATAGCCTGTTACTGGTTGTTGTGTAGGTGTTTGCACTTGAGAAACCTGTGGCTGGAATGGCGTTTGCCCTGTAGGTTGTTGTCCTACAGGATAAAACCCAGATGGAATTGGTGTCTGAGGTTTACCATTTACAAATGTAATACTTGTGGTCATGCCAGCATCGTTACGGTACATACGTACATCGTACTGTTGCTGCTGTGAGACTTGGGGCGTTTGTGTGGCGGTCTGACCCATAGTATATTGTTGTGAGGATTGATAACCCATCATACCCGCACCTGCAGGTTTAGTAAATGTACCTGACATAGGTGACATTGTAGGTGTAGTTACACCTGTACCTGTTGTGTTAGTATAGTTAGGCATAAAACCTGAACCTTGATAACCTTGGGGCATTTGATAGGATACTGTTTGTGGCAATTGTGAGGGTGTTACTAAAGCGTCAGTAGCAACTTGAGATGTACCATCTGTATTCGTTTGATCTGTTGTTACTTGCGTAGCATCCGTACCAGTTTTTGTAGTTTCAGTACCAGTACTTGTATCACTAATTGTTTGACCTGACACAATCTGAAAGTTGTCAATTGTAGGAGCAACACCAGTAGTTAAACCTTGTATATTAAATAGCTCTTGAAAATTAACAAATGGATTATACGTTTCTTTTAGTGTACTAAAAACTTGTTGAGTATTATCATCTATACTATTTCCCATAGATGCAGAAACAGAGTCTACCCAAGAAGCATCTTGTACACCAAAAGTTGCTAATGCACTAGCCATTTCTTCTGCATTACCAGACAGACCTCTTAGAATAGTTCCATTACCACCAATAATGTATAGAGCAGGGTCTAGTGATACAGGATTACCATCGTTACCTATAACAGTATTACCTGCTTCATCTGTTTGATAACCACCAGATTGATAGCTTACAGTTGTGCCACCATACATTTGTGATGTGGCAATTTGTGAAGCTGCAATAACATTATTCATATCGTAATTGCCAGAGGCAGAATCGTAACCCGCCTCCATTATAGCGTTCCAATTTCTTGTGTCTTCGTTTGAACCTACAACACCATAGAGCAAGTTACTTGCCAGAGTACTTAAATTTGCTGATGCTGCTGATCCCATTTCTTCTATGGACATGCCGCCCATAAGCTCTATCATTTCACGCATGTTGGGTTTGCGTGGGTTGTTTACATCATAGCCATAGTCAGGGTCTACCCATGCAGGTACACCGTTATTAGATTCACTAAGGTCTGGATCACTAATAGCTTGAGGTATGGGTGGAACAACCTCTCCTATACGATCACCATAAGCATCTTGAAGTGCAGAAACATTAGCTGTTATATCATCTCCTGCCTCACCTACAGTATGACTACCTCCACCGGGAAAGTTAATGGTAGCAGTACCATCTATGTTTTGCTGTATTGTTAATTCACCTGCCATACTATATTCCTTATTTACCCATTGTCATCCAC
>OBMK010003063.1_pt1 | contig 11980 bp, 8 predicted proteins | sample 1539081 | NCBI WGS metagenome assembly OBMK01 (sample SAMEA3355528, study PRJEB22509) | marine metagenome | biome: marine; feature: river plume; material: water | place: USA | collected 2010-08-07 | depth 0.5 m | reverse complement strand
TCCTAATGACTGCTTATCAGTCATCGGATACGCCCCTAAACCCATAAGAGTCTGAGTAATTGGGAATCCAAGCATACGCGTAAATTCACGAAGCTCTTCTGAAGCGTTACCTATGACACAACCACCGCCCGCATAAAGAATAGGTTTTTTTGACTTTGTAATGAGTTCAGCCGCCTTTCTAATTTGACGATTACTCGGTTTTGTAGTTGGCTTATAAGAGCGGATTTCAATTGATTCTGGATATTCTTCCTGCTCCATTTTTGCAATCGTAATGTCTTTAGGAATATCTATAACGACTGGTCCAGGTCTGCCAGTCGTCGCAATATGAAAAGCTTTTTTAACAGTAGTGGCAATTTCACTAATATCTCTAACTAAAAAATTATGTTTTACGCATGAGCGGGTAATGCCTGTAGCATCAACTTCTTGAAAAGCATCCATACCAATTAGTGGAGAGGGAACTTGACCAGAAATAATAACCATAGGTATCGAGTCCATATGCGCAGTTGCAATTCCTGTAACTGCATTAGTGATTCCAGGACCTGAAGTCACCAAAACAACACCTGGCTTACCATTAGTTCTTGCATAGCCATCTGCTCCATGCGCAGCGCCCTGCTCATGACGAACAAGAACATGGGTAATTTTATCCTGTGCTTCTATTGCATCATAGATATGAAGGACAGCTCCTCCAGGGTATCCAAAAACATGCTCAACACCCTCTTTTTGAAGACAGTCTATTAGTATTTCAGCGCCATTCAATTCCATCGCTAATAACAGTAATTTAAAAGTTTTCGATTATACCCAAAGAATTTAACTCATAAAAGACTATGTTGCTGGCAGATTTGCTTTTAGAGCAAGGGCAAAGAGAGTAATAATTAATTGTTTTATTAAAGGTCGTTTTGCCAATCTTCGGAATAAAATTGTATTGGAGAGTCTGCTTCTTCAAAAGTTTCGATACTAAAGGCATCTGGCTGGGAAAGAATTGCTGATAGCAGCTGATCATTGAGCATATGGCCTGTTCTAAAGCCTTCATAGTGGCCTATTACATTACCCCCCAAAAGGAAAAGATCTCCCACAATATCTAAAATTTTATGTTTCACAAACTCGTTATGATAGCGCATGCCATCTTCATTGAGAATGTCATCATCTGAAAGAGCAATTGCATTATCTTTACTTGCTCCTAATGCAAGATTTTGTTTTTGAAGCATCTCAACATCTCTCTCATATCCAAATGTCCTTGCTCTAGATATTTCCTTTAAGTAGGACTGCTCTGAAAAATCAATCGTTAACTTTTGCCCACTCTCTTTTATCTTTTTATGATCAAAATCAATCTCTAATGTCACCTTAAAGCCATTATGAGGTGAAACTTGTGCCCATGATTCGCCATTCTCAACTCTTATATTATCTTTAATGACAATAAATCTTTTTGGGGCATCCTGCTCTTCAATACCTGCAGACTGAACTAAAAAAATAAATGGCGCAGATGACCCGTCCATAATCGGAACTTCGAATGAATCAAGCTCAACCAATAAGTTATCAACACCAAGAGCTGAAAGAGCTGACATTAAGTGTTCAATTGTAGATACTTTGACGCCTTGATTTTCAAGGCCAGTTGATAAAACAACCTCGTTAACGAAAGCACTATGCGCATGAACCTGCTTGCCTCCAGCATCTAATCTTTTAAAAACAACGCCATGATCTTCTGAAGCTGGAATCAATGTCAAATTGACTACCTTTCCACTATGGATACCAACACCACGAGCTCTAACTATTTTTTTAATTGTTCTTTGTTTAATCATTTATTAGAAATTACCTACAATCGCTTTCTTTAATTTACCCATCACTCCATTATCTCCATTAGAAACAATAAATTTAGCCTTACTTAAATCTCCTTCGTGCAAAAGGAGGCCAATACTTCCAGTATATTTATAGTCCGTAAGTAAAGACTCTAATCCTGATATTCTGGATCTTTGAATTTTTCCTATTTTAACTCTTTTAGAAAAATAACCTCTAACAAGTTCTTCTATTGATTTAATTTCACAGCCACCTCCACAAAGCACAAAACCTGATTTGATGATAGTATCTAGATTGTGGTGCTTAAGTTCATTCTTCAGTGCTTGAAAAATCTCTAAATAAGCCTCTTCAATAACTTCAGACAAATCAAGACTCGAGAGCTGATGTTGCTTCTTCGACCCCTGGGTGAAATCAATAAATTGATCTTCACTTTGAGATATTGATTTTGCAAAACCATAACTTTCTTTAAGTCTTTTAGCTTCCTCTAAAGAGGTATCAAATGCATAGGCAATTTCTTGAGTTACCTCATCACCACCCATTTTAATAATTCCACTATGCACTATTCCCTCTTCTTGGAATACTGAGTAGCTTGTTACACCTGCACCAATATCAAGAAGGCATATGCCACCATTTTTCTCTTCTTGAGTCAGAACTGCTTGAGATTTAGCGATTGAATTGAGTACAATTTTATCAACCTCAAGATTACTCTGTTTAAGACAGTTTTCAACATTCCTAACACTTGAGCTTGATACAGTAACAATATGAACTTTAGACTCTAAAACTTGCGCCTCCATGTCCATTGGATTATCTACAACAACTGACTCATTAATCGTAAACTTCTTTTTTATAATATGAAGTTTTTCCTTATTAGTGGGAGTTGAAATGGCCATCGCAGACTCAAGAACTGATTCCAAATCTTCTGAGCTGACAAATTCATTGACAGGAACTTTTCCCTTTCCATCAATACAGGTTAAATGAGTGTCCGAAATATTGACGCGAAACAAAGCCAAGTCCACTCCAAAACTTTCTTGAGTTTGTTGAATTAATTTTGTAATTTGTCTTGATAAAGAATCAATTGAAAAAATAGAGCCCCTTCTAACGCCTTTCGATGGACAAACGTTATGGCCAATTATTCTTAGGTGGTCATCATCATCTTTTTCCGCAACAAGCAAAGCAATCTTTTCTGTGCCAATATCGATACTTGCTACAAAGTGATTACCTGCCATTTTAAATTAGTCAAAGAGTTTACAAAATTTTACCAAACTATTAAAAGCTTTTAATCTCAGTTGAACTATTTTTTTTAAAATCAAGCCAATCATTCAACTGTTCTAGACCAACAATTTGTCCACTTAATAATCTTCTGAATAACTTAGCATTGGCTTCGCCATGATATAAGCCCAGTATATGGCGAGTCATTGAGCGAATTGGAGTGCCAGTTTTATTTTGTTTTTTAATGTAGGCCATATATTTTTTCAAAACTTGCTCTCGATCTATCAAATTGTTTTTTTCTTCAAATATGGTTTGATCTATCTCTTTAAGCAAATATGGATTATGGTAGATTGAACGCCCCATCATGACGCCATCAACAAGCCCAAGGTGCTTTGTTATATCCTCACAACTTTCAATACCACCATTAATAGTTATTTGTAAAGAAGGAAAATCTTTCTTTAGTTGATAGACCCATCCATAATTAAGTGGAGGTATCGTTCGATTTTCTTTTGGGCTTAATCCTTTAAGCCAGGCTTTACGTGCATGCACTATAAAGTGCTGGCACCCCTTGCTGCTTATTTGAAATACAAAGTCAGAAAGTTCATCATAACTCTCCATATCATCAATCCCTATTCTATGTTTTACTGTCACAGGAATTTCACACTTATCAGTCATACTTTCAACGCACTGGGCGACAAGATTAGGCTCTTTCATGAGACAAGCTCCAAAGCTTCCAGATTGCACTCTGTCTGATGGACACCCAACGTTTATATTGACTTCGTTATAACCCCAGTCTTGAGCAATCATTGAGGACGTGGCCATCTCTTTTGGGTCACTTCCCCCGAGCTGAAGAACGAGAGGATTTTCACTTGCGTCAAAGTCTAAAAGTCGACTCTTATCTCCATTGAGGATTGCTTTTGTTGTTATCATTTCAGTATAGAGCTGAACATTTTTACTGATTAAACGATAAAAGTACCGACAATGCTTATCGGTCCAATCCATCATAGGAGCGATGGAGACTTTTGAAGCATTCATTCGATTTTTGATGACAACTCTTCTAATGCAAAGGCAATACTTTGCGAGACAATCTCTGAACGGGCACCAGAGAAAAATTGAGTGGTCGTTTCAACGCTTCCATTAATAAAAAAACCAAAGCAGACCATACCTACTGGTTTTTCAGCAGTACCTCCAGATGGACCAGCAATTCCTGTAACGGCAATGGATAGATTACTATTAGATTTTTCACCTGCTCCAAAAGCCATTTCAAGGGCAACTTTTTCACTTACAGCGCCAAATAACTCAATTGTCTTTGGATCAACCCCAAGCATGCTGACCTTTGACTCATTACTATAAGTTATAAAGCCACAATTAAAATACGATGATGCGCCAGCAATTGAGGTTAAAGAGCTCGATAATGAGCCACCTGTGCATGACTCTGCTAGAGCAATAGTAAATTGCTTTGAAAGCATTAATTCGCTCAAATGCTTAGCTTTTAAATAGGACATTAAACTTTTCCTTTTAACGCAGAATGAATAATCTCATAAACATCCTTGGAAAGATTATCACTCTGGATAATTGAATTGAGTTGGCTCTCTTGAAGCTTAGAGTATTGAGCTGTAAACCTTCTCCAATGGTTATAAATTCCAGCAAACCTTGCAGCAATCTGAGGGTTTAGTTGATCGAGCTCAATTATAACCTCAGTTAAAAGCTGATAACCCTCTTGGCAATGAAATTGGATACTGTTTTGACTGAAAGAGCCAATCACTGAGCGTATTCTATTTGGATTTGTCATAGAGAACAATTCATGCTGCATTAAGCTTCTAACATTCTCTACTGATGAGACCGATGAAATACACTGTGCACTAAACCATTTATCCATCACCTGAACATCTGACTGATGCTGCTTATAAAACTGAGTAATGACATCAACTCTATATGGGTTTTCAGAGTCCAGAAGGCACTGAAATGCGCCAAACTGATCGGTCATACATTCTGCTTTAATGAATTGCTGATAAGCAATATCATACTCACCCAGTTTTGATAAATAACTCAAGCATTTATTTTTGAGTGCCCTTTCACCTATCGATTGTGTCGATAAATCAAAAGCTTTAGGAGCGTTTAATTGATCATACAACTCCAACAGCTCGTCTTTAAAAGTGCTTGCAATAGAAAGAATCGACTGATTACGCTGATTATGGACTTGCTGGACATTAATTTTTCCAACATTTTGATGGATAATTTGCTCTGATGGCAGACTAATCATTTCAGATAGAAGTGAATAGTCAGATTCATTATTAATAAGATTTTTAATCATTTGAAATAAATCCTTCTCAATAACTTGATCTGGATTAAGGATGTACTCCAGCCATAAGCTTTGAGCACTATCCCAACGATTAAATGGATCAGTATCAGATGAAGCAAGATATATTTTGTTTTGTATTGAAAGATCTGAACTAAATTTAATTGGCGCTGAAAAACCACGAAACCATGAAGGAATTGGCTTGCTCTTTATATTGTTAAATGAAATTGTTTTAACAAGTTCATCAAAAATGATAAGGCCAGATTCAATCTCCTCTCCATCTTTATCAATTAACCCAAACTGATTTGGAATCATGTAGGGAGTTTTTTGATTTTTTTGCGTAAAGGTGGCGCTATAAGTTTGATTATTTTCATCATAGTCATCTTCGACACTCACTTCAGGGGTCCCAGCTTGTGAATACCAAAGCATGAAACTTTCAAAATTTTTATCATTTGCATTCGCCATGCTCGCTACAAAATCATCTATAGTTACTGCGTCCCCATCATGCCTTTCAAAATATAATTTCATCCCTCTTTGAAATCCCTCTTCTCCCAATATCGAATGGATCATGCGAATAACTTCAGCCCCTTTTTCATAAACTGTTGAAGTATAAAAATTATCCATTGCGATGTATGACTCTGGCCTAACAGGGTGAGCCATTGGCCCTGAATCTTCAGCAAACTGTCTTGTCTTAAGTTGGATAACATCTGTAATCCTTTGGATTGCGCGAGATCTTAAATCGGAAGAAAACTCCTGATCTCGAAAGACGGTTAATCCCTCTTTTAAACTCAATTGAAACCAGTCACGACACGTCACTCTATTGCCAGTCCAGTTATGAAAATATTCATGTCCAATAATGGATTCAATCCTAATAAAACTTAAATCTGTAGATGACTCTTGGCTTGCCAGAACACAGTCAGAATTAAAAATATTTAAACCTTTATTTTCCATGGCCCCCATATTAAAGTCATCCACAGCAACAATCATATAAATATCTAGATCATAACTCAGATTAAACCTTTTCTCATCCCACTCAAATGCCTTAATTAAAGACTCCATAGCAAAGGCAGTTTTGTGCATATTGTGAGGTTCAACATAAACTCTTAAGTCAACTTTTCTTCCTGTTGAAGTGATATATTCATCTTGAAGAAAATCTAACTTGCCTGCAACTAAAGCAAACAAATAGCAAGGCTTAGGGGCTGGATCATGCCAAATAGCTTGATTGTTTGTTTCTTCAATTAAGTTTCCATTACTCAGGAGAACGGGATAGTGTTCTCGATTTGCATTGATCTTGGTCGTAAAGACACTAAGCACATCAGGCCTATCAAGGTAATAGGTAATTTGTCTAAAACCCATTGCTTCACATTGTGTGCAGAAATTGCCACTGGATTGATACAAACCATTTAAATCTGTTTTGCTTTCTGGATGGATTCTTACCTGAACTTCTAAAACAAAATCATCTGGCGGATTTAACAAAAACAATCCATCCTCTTTTAGCTCATAACTTGCATCCAAGCCATCCACTTTGATTGATATCAGCTCTAGTGACTCTCCATTTAAGAATAGCTCCTCAACTTTATTAGTTACAACTGGGTTCTTGTAAAAGACAATACGAGATGAAACGATCGTCTCCCTGTCCCCAAGATTAAAGTCAAGCTCGGTTGTCAGTATGAGGTGACTGCTGGGACGATAATCCTTCCTAAAAATAGGCTCTGGCATTAGATTAGAAATAATAGTGCTCCTAAAAGAATTCGATAAACAACAAATGGAAGAAAGCCAATTCTCTCTACCAATCTAATAAAAAAAACAATTGTAAGATATGAAGTTAGAAATGCAACAACAAAACTAATTAAAAGAATGAGCCAGTCAATTTGATTTGACTCTTGGAACAAATCAATTGTTTTTAATATTGTTGCAAGAATAATCACTGGAATTGATAAAAGGAATGCAAATTTGATTGACAAGCCCCTAGATAAGCCTATGAAAAGAGCTGCAGTAATTGTAATTCCTGAGCGTGAGGTGCCTGGTATTAATGCTAAGGCCTGAAAGCATCCAATAACTAAAATGTCCATCCCTTGAATCATTTCGCGACTTTTGCCTAGAGACCTGTTAACCCAATCAGAGAGTCCAAGCATAATTCCAAAAAAAATGGTTGCATAGGCAACAACCTCAAAACTGCGAAGATGTGTCTCAATAGCGTCATTAAAAAGAAGGCCAGTTATTCCAACTGGAATTGTCCCAAGAAGAATGCCCCAAGCAAGCAATGAATCTCCTTGCATCCTTCTATTTGCAACTGAAGAGAAAAAATCAGCTCCAAGCATAACTAGGGTCGACCTATAGTATAAAACTACAGCGCATAGTGTAGCAAAATGAAGAATGACATCAAAAGCAAGGCCTTGGTCAGGCCAATCTAAAAATTTTGGCAGGACAATTAGATGCGCAGAAGATGAAACAGGTAAAAATTCGGTAAACCCCTGAATGAAAGCTAAAGTAATTGCTTGAACAATATCCATATTAATTTTTATAGCCTTTCAGTTAAGTTTTGCTCTTTGAAGCCATCTAATTTTACTGATTGTTTCTTTGTAAGAGCCATAACTTTAAAAACCTCACCCATCGCCCCAGGCATCACTAGTTGCTTTATTTCTTGAGCAAGCTTGATTTTGTTTTTCTCGCTCTCTTCATTAGCAAGGAAGCTCTCAATACCCATTGAAATTAAAAACATGGACTGAGTCGAATATCCATCGACCTTAAAGCCAGAATCAATCGAGCTTTTATAAATATCTGTAAAGTTAACTGAAGCTGTTATGTCTTGATCCCCTATTTGAATAAAGGGATTATTATTTGATTTGTGTCTATAAAAACACTTCAGGGTGCCATCAGTTCGCTGGGGATGTAAATATTCAGATTGACTCATCCCATAATCAATTAATAGGACAACGCCTTCGCTCATAAGATCATACAGAGATTTAATCCAGCCATCGGATTGAAGGCTTACTTCAGTCGTGTAACCCTCAGGCAAATTACCTCCATAGGTAGTTTCAGATTTTAAGTAGGGCTGCTCAAACCTTTTCCATTGAAAGCAATTATCAATATAGTCAACTCCCAATTCATAAAACTGATTGTTTGAAAGTGTGATTCTTTTGACAGGAAATGCATCTAGAACTTCATTAGCAACCACTACTCCCTTAAAGTTACTGGGAAGCTCAGTTAACCATTCAACACGATCATAAATTTCAGGTAAAGCCTTTTTAAGAGTCTTTTGCTGTGTTTTTTTAAGTTGGGCACTCAATTCAATAATAAAGTATTTTTCAGGAAGTGAATTTTGCCTTCCTAATTCAAATAGGATTTGTGCGGCAAGTATTCCACTTCCAGCCCCAAACTCTAGAATATTTCCATTATTTAAGACCTGTTTACATTGCCTGGCGAGACAAAAGCCAAAAAGATCGGACGTTTCTGGCGCTGTAATAAAGTCACCTTTATGGCCAAATATCGTTTTATTTGATCGATAATAGCCAAATTGATAATGATACAAAGCAAGATTCATAAAAACATCAAAACCAATTGGATTGTTATTGTCCTTAATGGTTTTAGATATAATATCTTCGAGGCTCATATGTGGAAATATTTTATACTGTGATCGCTATATAAATTTTATAAAACAACAAATACATTTTTTAAGAGAATTCAATGAAAACAGCATTAATTACCGGCGGCGCAGCAAGAATTGGCGCTCAGATTGTCAAAACCCTTCATCACAATCAATTTAACATTATTATTCACTGCAATCAATCAAAAGATAAAGCTCAGTTGCTATGTGATGAACTTAACTCAATTCGGGCTAATTCTGTAGAGATTGTCTCAGGGAATTTAAACAATATAGATGAACTCGATTCTCTAGTTAGCTCAATTAAGTCAATAGATTTATTAGTCAATAATGCTTCTGTTTTTTATCCAAAATCAGTCGAGGATAGTGAAATGAAAGATTGGGATGATGTGATAAATATTAACCTAAAAGCGCCTTTTTTCTTATCCAAGGGACTAAGTAAAACACTATCCAAAAATGATGGCTCAATTATTAATATTATTGATATTCATTCTGAAAGGCCATTAAAAAAACATGCCATTTACAACATCTCCAAAGCAGGCTTAAAAATGCTGACTCAAACCTTGGCTAAAGAGCTTGCTCCCAGAATTAGAGTGAATGGCGTTTCCCCGGGTTCAATTCTTTGGCCTCAGGACAGTGCTGAGATCTCTGAAGATGATAAAAATCTTATGCTAGAAAGAATAGCACTTCATAGGCAAGGCTCTCCTCAGGATATTGCAGACACAGTATTATTTTTAGCAAACTCAAACTATATTACGGGGCAAATAATCAATATTGATGGGGGTCGCACCCTAAACCAGTAAATAGGATGTGTAGGTCAATATGTGGTATAATTCACTTGTCAAACATTTTTTTGACCAACAAGAATTTTTTTATAATATTTCAAAAAATTAATAAAATCGAGATATTGTAACGAACTATTTTTTTATGGGCTTATTGGTGCCACATACATAACTTATTTAGCAATTGATGAATCTTTTTAATCAAACCTTAATTCCTATTCAATACTTAAGTATTGGGGATATGTACGCACTCAATAGTCCAGATATAACAGGACTACATAATGAATCACATTCTCATAAATGCTACCCACAAGGAAGAGATCCGGGTTGCAATCGTCAGGAACCAAAAGCTTACTGACCTTAATATAGAAACAAGCCTTAATAGGAAGACTAAAGGCAATATCTACAAAGCCAAAATTTCACGCGTTGAGCAATCCTTAGAGGCTGCTTTCGTTGACTATGGTAAAGACAAACATGGCTTTCTCCCCTTCAAAGAGGTTTCTCCTTTTTTTGCTGAAGGTATTAAACCAAAGGGTGACAAACTCACCATAAGTGATGTCCTTAAAGAAGGGCAAGAAATTATCATCCAGGTTGAAAAAGAAGAGCGAGGCAATAAAGGTGCTGCCCTTAGTACCTACATCAACTTGGCGGGTGCTTATATGATTTTGACGCCAAATAACCCAAAAAGCTCAGGAATCTCAAGGCAAATTAATGCTTCAGATCGCCAAGACTTAAAAAATTTACTACCGAGCCTTAATGTCCCAAAACATTCTGGATTAATTATCAGAACTGAAGGCGCTGGAAGAGGAGTGAGTGAACTTCAGTGGGAAGTTGATCATTTAACTCAGCTCTGGAAATCTATTAAAACAGAAACTAAAAATCAGGATGGTCCTTTTTTAATCTATCAAGAGAGTGATATTACAATTAGAGCTCTGCGTGACTATTTGAGAGAAGATACTGATAGTGTCATTATTGATGACTTAGAGACCTACCAAAAAGCGCGTGATTTTACAAATTTTGTAATGCCTCACTATCTTGATAAAATAAAGTTCTTCGATGTAACTGACCACTCACTTTTTGCTCACATGAGCGTAGAGTCACAAGTTAAAAATGTCTTTAACAGGGAAGTCGCTTTAAGGTCAGGTGCAACTATTGTGTTTGATGCAACAGAGGCGCTTACAGCAATTGATATTAACTCTGCAAGGGCAACTAAAGGCACTAGCATTGAAGACACTGCTTACAAGGCTAACCTAGATGCTGCTGAGGAAATTGCATTACAGCTTCAATTAAGAGATATTGGTGGTCTTGTAGTTATTGACTTTATTGATATGGCATCAGAGTCTAATAGAACAGCTATCGAAAAGTTAATGGAAAAAGCAACGGCGAATGATAGAGCTCGCGTTCAGATTGGAAACATTTCAAGATTTGGTTTACTTGAATTATCACGTCAAAGACTCATGAACTCAGTTGCAGAATCAACTGGGAAAACGTGTTCAGTATGTAATGGAAGTGGAACAAACCCAACCATACCATCGTTGTCATTAAGAATTATTCGCCAACTAGAAGACAATCTTAACTCGAACAAAAATGGTGGCGATATAACAATCCAGTCAAGCGTTGAAGTTATAACCTACCTATTAAATGAAAAGAGGCATAACATCATCGAAATGGAAGAGAAGCATGGCATTAAAATTACGCTACTTCCAAATCAATATATGCACTTTCCTCACTATACAGTGAACAAGCAGAAGGGAGATAAAAGATCGCACCATAAGAGCTTCCAAGGCGTATCCAAGCCCCAGGAAAACCCAAATGTGATTAATTATGTTGATAAACCTGATATTCCAGCAATATCAACTAATCAACCCTCAACGAAAATGCCTGAAAAGAAAGTCTCATTTATGAGCAAGCTCACTGAAATATTCTCTTCAGATAAAAAACCTACTCCGAAATCTAAAAATACAAGAGCTCCAAGTCGAAATAGAAGCAGAAATCAGAACAGGAACCAGAATCGAAACCAGAATCGAAACCAGAATAAGAGTCAGAATAAGAGCTCTCAGGAGAATCAGAGCAACACCCAAAATCCAAAACCTACTTCTAATGAATCAAAGGGTGAAGGTCAAAAAAATAAAAGTAATCAAAATAGAAATAGAAATAGAAATAGAAATCAAAAAAATACTGCAAATCCTAACCAAAAGCCAAGTGATGCAGTGACCAAACCTGTTGAGGTCGCTACGAAGCCTGTTGAGGTCGCTACGAAGCCTGTTGAGGTCGCTACGAAGCCTGTTGAGGTCG
>OBMK010003060.1_pt1 | contig 11993 bp, 20 predicted proteins | sample 1539081 | NCBI WGS metagenome assembly OBMK01 (sample SAMEA3355528, study PRJEB22509) | marine metagenome | biome: marine; feature: river plume; material: water | place: USA | collected 2010-08-07 | depth 0.5 m | reverse complement strand
TATTTATAATTATTGTTTATCAGCGTTTTGAGCGAGTTTAGATGCAACCTCGAGCCAATAAGATTTAGCCCATTCAGAGGTAGAATTGTTATATGCTGTGATAGCATTATACCACAATTTCGTGTAATCAAACATCTTCGGGTTTCTTTCCTGCTCGTTTCATCGCTTCAACCATCGGAACCTTTGTTGGACTTTGGTTTTGAATCTTGATTGCCTTTTTGCGAAGTTTACGCAATTCGGTTTGACGTAATTTTTTAGCAATTAAATTGTTCATAATTATCTCCTATGAAAATGTTATAGTATGAATATTGAGATGGTCTTGTAAAACGAAGTCGATCACATCACACATGACAGATAAATCTTTACCAGAGTAACCCGTCATCCTCGTGTTCAGAGTTGCTGGCTTTATATTGGTGATCGGTTTACCGAGGCAGAAATCGTCTAATGCTTTTTTATCTGCTTCATATTGTATAGTGATAGCATCTTTATCGTATTTAAAATCGGTGACTGCAGAAGATATATTAATAATTTTCTTATCGTTCGAATGAGTCATCTTCAGCAACTCTAGCTGAGAACCATTACCCATGTTGTGATAATCATAGGCATTATTAATGAACACGTCATATTCAACTGCCATGATTCGTTCTCTATCTTCTTGTTTAGAAATATCATAACCATTCGACAAAGAGAATCCAGTAACATCGGCACTCCACTTATCTCTGAGATGATCAGCTAATACCTTACCAACACCGTTTGTGTGCCCTGTGATCGAAACTTTCATGACCATATCCTAGTTAGTGGTCGGGGATGGAGGATTCGAACCTCCGACCCCCTGCTCCCAAAGCAGGTGCGCTACCAGACTGCGCTAATCCCCGATAATTATTTGAGTTTTTGTTTAGTGCGTTCGATACGCTCAACAATACGCTCATCTTCCCATGCTAGGAAGTTATGAATTTTACGCAACACCCAAAGCTGAGTTTTGCGAAGAGTCTTGCCTCGAGGTGTTGTCCACCCGAGAAGGTATGCAATAATGATAGCGTAAAAACTAACCACCACATTTACAAGTTGTGCAATAGGATCATCCATGATATTATACTCCAAAATATTTCTTCAAAAAAGTACTGATTAACCGTGGATCAGCGCGAGACTATTTGTAGCGTCCAACCTATTCTTTAGTAGAAATTTCGCCCATCCGACTTTGGACTTTCTGGACAGCATTTCTTACTGTAACGGACTTCTTGTCCTTCTTACCGTAATCGCTGGCAAGTTTAGAATTTGGATTGGCATCAGAAATTTTAGAAAGGACTTCTTTGAAGCCATCATTCGGTTTTGTTCTGTCGCCAAGTCCACCCTTATTTAGAGACGGTGCTTTAAGGTATGCACGTTCCAAGTGAGGATTGTCAATTAGAAATTGGTCGTAATCTGACATAGATACGAACTTCTCTTCGTATTCCCCAGTTTCCGTGTTTTTAAAATCATACAGTGGCATTACAAATCCCTAAGTTATTTGGTGCATCTGGTAGGACTCGAACCTACAACTCTCAGCTTAGAAGGCTGATGCTCTATCCAGTTGAACTACAGATGCATTTATTTAGGCAGTATGAGTGCTAACCCATTCACCAGAATTGTTGAAGATGGCAATTGTTTTGCCTTTCGCAATGTCAAACTTATTGCGGATGTAGTCGATGTCACCATCGGAGGGGAAGTTTGTCAAATCACGCGACAATTTTACCGCAAAGATCTCGTCCAGATCTTTTTCACTTTTAGCCATTATAATTCCTCATCAAAAAGGCGTTGCTCATTTAGTTCGTCAGTCATCAGCACCAACTCAGAGTCAGTGAAATGATCGATCGAACCGTTGTGTCGGACGCCATAGCATCCTACCCATGCTTTAGCAAAGGCAATCTCAATATTATGGCGAGCAAACTGGTCGATAGTTTCGACACCTTTGTGTCGCCAATAAGTAGCAGTGGTTTGAAGTTTGAAAACTCGGTCTTCGTTCAACTCATCAATATATTCAAGTAATGCATCCATAATCAATCTCTCTCTAATTTATACCCCATTATGGAGCATTCAGAGAGAAAAGTCAAGCACTTTTTTGAAAAAAGTTGTGCGGTTACTTCTTGCCGCCAGTATTCTGAAATCCGAAGAATGCCGATACGATAGCGGCAACCGAGAGGAAGTAGATTGATGCGATATCTCCGATGAGTTCTGCTGCCTTGTCCAGACCGAACATGACAGTGATGAAGATACCGCTTGGATAGAACAACATACCGACTAGAGAGAACCAAGCCATTTTGCGTTGCGCGTCTCTCATTGCATCAGCATCTTCAAGTTCCTTGCGTTTAAACTCGAGATACATTTTTTGTTCTTCGTCGGAGACTTTACCGTCTCCATTGGAATCTGCGGGGTGATGATCAGCCATTATTCTCTCCTATTAATATATTTATAGGAGAGAGGTTTTTAGATAGCTTTACAGTCTCGGTCGCGGTGACCATTCCACGCCACAAACCCACCAATTCTCAATGCCCAGTATGCCAGTTTGTTTAGGAAGTGAAATCCATTCTGCTCGATGCCAATATCACGGAACAATGCATCAGCTTCTTTCTGAGTCATTGGTTCAGAAGTTTCCTTCTTACCCTTCTTCAGAAGCACGGTGTACTTGTAAGCATAATCGTGAACCAGACCACCTACAAGAAGCACACCAGTCGGTGACAGCCACGAGGCGAGGAATTTAGGAACAGAAGCACCATCAAAGACAAACCCTTTAGGGATGACATAGTTCTCGCCATTCAATGAGTAGTTCCAGTCTTTAGAGATTTCCCAAGTGCGGACACCGAGTAGCCACATTTTAATCGCTCCCCAGAATCCTTTACCAGCGGTTGGGATGGTGATAGGTTTCATATGTGGCATCTCACCGAACTTCAGACCAACGAGGGGTTCATCCTGATCAACACCAAATAGATTGATTATGAAGCCGACGATAACAAGTACGCCAAATACAGTAAACTGCCAAAAATTAATTAGTTGATCGATAATGAATTCCATTATTTTTCCTCTGTTTCTTCTGTTTCTTCTGGTTCAGGTTCTGTACCAGAGATTGAATTTTCATAGTAGATGATTATTTGTTTCTGTTGTTGGAGATATCTACCAACCTCAGCAACATTTAGTGCCAGCGTCTCATAAGAGCGAACAGCCATTGCGTAGAATACCCACGGATCGCCATTCTCTTTCTTATACTTCTCGATAAACTCATCCCAGTTATCAGCCGTGACAACATAGAAGTTTGCATCACCCAGCGTTACAGGTTTCGGGTTACTTTGCAGAGGAATTTTTCGTTCGACTTCGACACTTTGCACGACCACTTGTTTTTCTGGTGATCGAAACATAGAACAACCACTAATCGTTATTGATAGCAGTAAGACGCTCGATATCATCAAAAACTTTTTTCGTTGCATTGTTCACCCTCCTTTCAATTAATCCAGGTTTTGCAAGAGACAATCTAGACAAGTCGTGCTTCTGAAACTTCGACAACAGCTGGTCTTTATATTCTTCTGCTTTCTGCAGGTTGGTTTGGAGAGCGAGGTTTTGTTGTTCCATCTGAGATGCAAATGCAGCAGACTTTTGCAGTGCTTCCATATTTGCCTTTGCTACTGTTTCCAGCTTGGCATTATTATCGCGCAATGTGGCAATGCGGCTTTGCATGTCTTTGTACTCGAAATAAGCACCAAACAAAACCGCACCGACAATGCCGAATACTGCTAAAAAAGCATAAACCTTAAACATTACTCATCCGCGTAGATTGTCCACGCTCCATAAAAAATAGCAAACATGGCAATCAAACTAGCTAATGGTTTAAACATTAAGAATGCAAGACCTGCGCCAATCAATACGACACCATCGTGACCTTTACGCTCTGAGAGTTTCATCTTAATTAAATCAAACATATTCATATGATTCTCCTGTTATAGTTCTCTATTTATACTTTGAAATCGTCATAGTTACTAGACATTTTCGTACTGAATGTGCCGCTATCAAATGTTGCGTTACTTTTGTTCTGACCACTATCGGTGATTTGATTCTGCACTTCTTCAGTCAAATCAAACAGACGCATCTTAGATCGGTCTACGCCAACCATGAACCTCTTGTTAGATGTCGGATCGGCATACCGATTCTTCAACTGCTTCACCATAATCTGTTGTTGTTCTTCAAGTTCTTCTGTACTTATAAGAGCAAACATAAGGTCAGCGGTGGCAGGTAGACCGAATGATTCCGAGGTATCAGTCAACTCAACATCGCTGTTACCATATCCAGATCGAGTCGTCTGTGTAGCAGAGACAATAGGAAGGTCGTGTTCAACAGCTAGACCGCGAAGTTCTTCAGCAATACTCTTGATGATTGTGTAGGAGTTTGCATTAGAACCTGCCTTGAACCGACTACTATTACAGATGTTTAGATAGTCAATGAAGATAATATCGGGAGCAAAGTCACGCTTCAGTTTCAGTTCTTGTAGTAATGCTTTGAAGTGACCAGCATGAGCAGATGCAGTTGGATACTCTTTGATGATGAGTTTACCATCAATCTTGTTTTTGATTTTAGTTATCCGATCGTCAAACATCTTCTTCGGAAGGTCTTTCAAATCACCGATGGGAACATTCATCATATTCGCATCAATACGTTCAGCGATACGTTCCTCTGCCATCTCTAGAGTGATGTACAAGACGTTCTTACCCTGCGTGATACAAGCTGCTGCCATGTGACACATGAACAAAGATTTACCAACACCAGTACCAGCAAGAGCAATATTAAGTGTCTTGTTTGGTAGACCGCCCTCCGTGATTTTGTTGAAATATTCTAGATCGAATGGGATCTTTTCTTCCACTCTATTGTAGAATTCATATCGGTCAAGAGAGTTTTCTATATAGTCGTGACCGACATTATTATCGAACCCAACAGCAAGTGCATCAGAGAGAAGGGAAGGGAGTGCATCCTTGGATCGTTCTTTGTCCGAACCATCAATGATTTGAATGCTGTCCATAATAGCATTATAGACTGCCTTGTCTTTACAAAACTTCTCAGTTTCATCAACCAACCATTTGTCGTCTACATCTGTGACGTTCAACCCATTGATCAAAGTCTCGCATTGAACATACAAGTCTTCACTAATCTTTCGGTCATCCTGAAGTGCAATCAACAACGCACTTTTGGCTGGGGCATTATTATACTTTGCAACATAATCGAATATCTTCTCAAATACAATCCTGTCGTCAGACTCAGTAAAATAGTCTGACTTCAGAAAGGGAATGACTTTACGAACATACTCTTCATTAGTCACTAGATTCGATAAAATTTGGGTCTCTATTCTCATCAATAAATTCTCTTCTCACATCTTCAACACAGGCTTCACACAACGCCACCTCACCAGAAAGTTCTATTACATTTCCCTCGGTGGCGGTATTGTGAAAAACCAAAGCAGTTTCATCATCAGGTATTATACGCGAACACCTGTCACAAGTCAAGGATTTACTCATAAGCGTTTGCGATATCCTCGTCAGATACCTCATCTTGCATAATAGCACCAGTAGAAATCAAATATCGTTGTTCAATCCAGTCAGTGAATGTCTTGTCAGATAGGATCGGCAACCAGAAATCTTTGTTGTGGGTTTCTTTGGCGCGATAGTTCTTACTGTCTGAACCATCAGAGGCAACTTGATACCAACCAACTTTAGGTTTGACCACATGACCAGATTCCAACGCCATGTCGAGTAGACCAGACCATTTACTGATGCCGCCTTCGAATGTTACCTCGATTGGGATCTTAGACTTCTCACGGACATACCGAGACTTCTCAACATTGATGATGAAATTGTATCCTGTAATATCTGTGCCAGTTTTTTCTTGCTGACGACCAATGATATAGATGTTATCGGCAGAATAATAGATACCTGTACCACCCGATACAACTGCTTTCGGGAACATACCAATTTCCATATAGGTATGATTCACAACAATTGCGGGAATATCTTTAATTGTCAGATGAGGGGTAATCATTCGGAACAGAGACTTCATCTGTTTGGCGCGAGTCATATCCGCGACTGACTTACCATCAAGCGCATCATCAACTTCTTTCTTGGACGCCAAGTTACCGACTGAGTCGACAACTACAATCACGTGATCACCACGCTCAATACCATTCAACTGAGACATCACATCGTGCTTCAGCTGTTCGATGTCTGTGATTGGTGTATGAACAATGCGGTCTGTATCAATGCCGAAGCTGTCGAAATAACCCTGTGGCGCACCAAACTCTGAGTCATAGAACAACACAACAGCATCATCATACTTGTCTAGATATGCTTTAATCATCAACATAGCAAATGCAGTCTTGAAGTGTTTACTTGGTCCAGCAAAGACTGTCAATCCTGGAGTCAGACCACCATCAAGGCGACCACTCAATGCCACATTCAATGCAGGGACTGATGTTTGAATCAGATCCTTTGTATTAAAAAATTTAGATTTAGATAAAATATTCGAATCTTTGATTGTCGAATTCTTTTGTAGTTTTTCGATTAAACTCATAATCCCAATGCCTCTTTCACGTTTGGTTTAAAATATGTATCTGGCTTCATTACCTTCCCTGCTTCGTTCTTGATAACTTTGCCATCCACACACTTGCTCATATTAGATGCTTTGACTTCACGCCACACATCATCAAAAGGAATGTTCAGTGTGTTTGCCATTCCTAGAATTACCCAGACCATGTCTGCCAATCCATCGGCGACTTCAACAATATCGCCCTTCTCGAACCCATCAATGGTTTCTTGCCATTCTTCTTTGATGAGATCCATATATAAATTTGCTTGTGCTGATTTCATTCCAACATCGCTGGGCTGTTCACAAGCGTCCATAAACTCTTTAACGTCAATTTGATACATTACGAAAATAAATCCTCTAGTGTGGCAACTGGTTTGGGTTTCCAACCGATGCTCTCTGCGACAGTATTTAGTGGTTCAATAAATGCCTTCTCGAACATCAACTCATAATCAACATACTTATGTAAGTCGAACTCGGGAGGGACTTTAGATGAGAATGCGATAACATTCTCGCCTAGTGTGTTAGGTTCTTTGAGATAAACAAACTTGATTTTATCGCCCTCGTTGATTAGAGGATACTTCATGTCAAGATTATTTTTCTTGAGCAGATCGTTATACAACAACGCACCCCGAACCTGAATTGGTGTTCCCTTCTGATATATGTCAGCAGTGGAACCATATTTAATAAGATTGTTACATCCACGAGGGAATGAAATCTCTTCAACAGGTCTTGCTTTGAAGTCTTGCCAATTATCATCAACAAACTTTTGCAGCGCAGACTCATCTCCCGTCAAACAAATACCGACTGCCGACTTCAAACTTTCGCGGACAGGAGCAGGAGTTGACGACCGAACGATCTCAAGACCCATCGCCTTCAGCTTTGGTTCCTCATAACGAACACCCTCGTTGTCCCAGACGTTGAGAGCATATCGCTTTTTAGCAACCCAAATACCTTTGTCGGCAATAGCTTCACGTTTGAAGAAGATCTTTTCCTCATAGGCATTTGTGTATTCAGCCAGTTTTGTCATCGCCTTTGCGATGGCTGGCTCAATCTTTTCTTCACCGATCTTGTCGAGTAAGTCGACAATTTTCGATTTAGGAAGACCATTATAATACTTTTTGACCAATTTGTCAAGGGTAATATAACAGGAATCTGTATCTGAATAGAAAGAGTAGACCTCACCCTCAGTACCACAAACCTCGTTCAGATATTCATCGAGTGCCTTTGCAGTCTCGCGGATGATAAACTGACCAGATAATGTAATACCCTCTGCAATCCGATCATCATAATATCTGAAGTACTGATTAGCCATCGCACCATAGAGACTGTTCAACTGAATTTTACGAGCCATTTGGAAGTTGTTGTACTTTGCGATCTTGGCTTTGAGTGATGGATCTTTTGTCTTCTCAAACTCGCGCTCGGTTTGTTTCATCAGCTTCTTATACTTCTGGCGGTCGTCAAAGAATGTCTGAGTTATCTCAGCAAACACGCCCTGTTTACCACGAGTAAATGTAGCACCGTTTGCCGCCATGGCATTCTGTGTAGTGATGTCAGTATCTCGATTGAGTAACTTATCGACAGTCGTATCAATCGGTGCTTCATTAGACACAAGAGTCTCGGGAGACATATTGTATTGCATAATGATAGATGGATACAGTGACGTGGCATCGAAACTCAAGACCCAATCGTAACCACCAATCTCAGGTTGCTGAACATATGCACCTTCAATCGTTCGACCCTCGTTCTCACGCTTCTGAGGAATCATAATGTTTTTCTTCAGCAGGTGATTGTAGAGCAAGCAGTCCCAAGTCCGAACCGAGGAATAGATGTCACCGAGATTACACTTGGCATCATACGCCATTGTGGCAATCAACTCAATCAGTTTCATCTTGTCTTCGAGTTCGTCAACAAGTTTACTATCGATGATGTTATAATCTACAAACCGATTCCAATCTTTCTCGTAAAACTCTCTGAATGTATCATAATTGTTTTCGAGTTTCTTGTGACCGAGTTCGACCTCAGCAATGTAATCTAGTTTGTACGACTCTCGGACTTGATAGGTAAACTTCTTGTAGAGATCTAGATAGTCGAGTTGGGCAACACCTTTGATGTCATACAGAGTGTGTTCGCGACCCATCATCTTCACGCTTTTCTTGCGTGTCATATTGAATGGGCTGAATCCGTTTTTGACTTTGTTTTGTTTCTGCTCATCCTGACCACCAAGAACTCTCGCACATCGGCTCATCAGATACGGAATATCGAAAAACTCGATGTTCCAGCCAGTAATAATATCTGGCGTATTCTGGAACCACCATGTACCAAACTTGGTCAGCAACTCATACTCATCAACACAAGACTCATATGTGACATTGAGGTTCATCACCTCATCAGACTCAGGAGTCCAGTCGCCATCGCCCCACGTGAAGATCTCTTTGGTGTTGTTATTCACCACAGTGATCAAAGTGATTCGCTCTTTAGGATTATCAACATCAGGGAATCCATGCTCAGTCGTTGTCTCGATATCGAGAGACTGGATGTTCATCACAGACATATCAAACGGAACTTCATCTGGGTATCTGTCGGACAGATATTGATAGGTCAGATCGGTCTGACCATAGATAGGATAGTTACCGATCCCGTTGTAACTTTGCACAAACTCCCGACAATCAGAGGCACTGGTAAACTCAACTGGCTTTAGGTTTTCGCCATAGAGTCCCTTGATTTCTGATTCTTCGGGAGATCGAACATACAACTTTGGTTTGAAGGAAGGGTCACTTTCAGTGAATGCAACCCCATCGCGGTATCCTCTGGTCAATACGTTTTTACCGTACTGCCAACAATATGTATAAAATTCAGTCATGTACACATTATGCCCCAATCAGAGGCAAATGTCAAGCACTGATTTATGTGATTATACTTTGTTTTTTAGGGGTGATGATACTGCTACCGTAGTGAGTATTGTACTCGTCCTTCATCTGGGAAGTCGGTTGCATAACAGCAATGACGTGCTGAGGCATAATATGCATTGTGTTCTCGTGTGCATATGGCGCGTATGGCGCAAGACCAATACTAAACTTACCGTCATTTTCAGTTGGCTGTAGGACAATCACTGCTGGCTTTTGTAAGACGATGATTTGACGCTCATCTACAACGATGTCAGTAACCTGACCGATTACTTCCTCGCCAGAGGATAATTTTAAGATTTGGATTTGTGGTTCGCTCATGATATATTTCCTGATTGTTGGGGGAGCAATGCGCTCCCCCTTATTTATCTACTCTTGTAGAAACTGTTTTTTGATTGCAATGGTTTTTGGCTTACGTTCTTCTGGAATGATATGTTCTAGAGAGATTGTAAGAATACCATCATTAAAGTTTGCACCTGCGACTTCAACGTCCTGATTTAATGCAAATGTCTTGGTAAAGTTTCTCGCGCCAATGCCCTTGTGGACAAATTTACGATCGTCTTCAGCACCCTGAATGCCTTGCACAACAAGTTTGTTTCCTTCTGGGACTTGAGTGATTGTCAACTCTTCATCGCTGAATCCAGCTGCAGCAAATTCAATAGTGTATTTGCCATCGCCTTCATCGACAATGTTATAGGGTGGATAATTGTTGGAAAGTTCTGCCACATTATTTAGATTCTCGAATACTTGGTCGAATCCAATAGTGAATGGGGCAAGGTTTGATGCGATCTCATGGAGATCTCGTGCTCTGAATTTAGTAACCATAATGGTCTCCTTATATTAAGCGAGTTTTAATTGTTGCGACCCTTTCGGCATCGCATTCTATATATAATACTTTACGACAAAAATGTCAAGCTATTTTTTGCCAATATTATATTTGGTTATAAGTTCCCAATCGCCCTTTTCTTTGAACGAGAGAACTTTAATCTGACTCAGCGGTGCTTGTTCAGCATGCTGCTCTTCAGACATAATTGTCATCAATCCCCAATCGGAAAGTAATTTCGCGATTGTATTTCTGCGTTCTAAATCACCTTCACCAAAGTCTGCTGCCTTTCCATCAAGCGCAAACAGTTCTTTGAAGTGTGTGATGAAGTATCTACCTTGCTTGTGTAAAATATGACAAGACTGGTATAAAACTTGTTCTTTTCTGGAAGCAACGCCAATGCGGGATAAGGTTTCTCTAATCTTTAGAAAGTCATCTGCATCTTTTAAAGTGATTTCTAGCGGTGCGTATCCAGGATATTCAATCTGGAAGAAATCTTCACTCATCATAAATCCTATTCTTTTTCTTTTTAAGAGTGTCTGGATTTATTTATAAATATCAGTATGTCAGCAACTCACCAATACTTTTTTCCCTGTAAGGATCTGCTTTCTCCTGAGGAGAGAATCATTCTCAAAAAACTTTGTGATGAAATATCGAGAGTCGGTGACCAATTACATGGTGGTGGTTATGAAGAAATTGTCGGTGAGATTGAAGACGAAACCGATGAGCATGCTCATTTCATTGATGAGATATCCAAAGTTCACGAAAACACCACCAGTAAAAATTGGTCTGGTATATCAGAATCCAGCATGATACAATCTATCCCAGAGTTTAAGCAGAAGTATCTTGACACAATCAACAACATTGTTGAGAGATACAACGGGGATGGTTGGAGATTCCTTGGGTCAAGAAATGACGAAGAATGTATTGCAATACACAGGGATCCAAAAATGGGATACATAACAAATATATCTATTCCACTCATTCCCGACTATGCATTTTTCAGACCAACAAATTTCTACACCGATCTCAATAAAGAGAGTCTGATACACCAAGCCAATTATGAGGTATTTAGATCTCCTGCGATTTTAAATATGAGAAAACCACATAATGCAGGTAATTTTTTCAGAGAACATTTGCTTGGTGTTTACAATGGTTCTAGTATAACATTTCAGGTTATGTTTCTGGACTCATATGATAACGTGAAATCAAAATTCAAACAGAAAGGTTGGTTATCGACCACCCCTTTCTAATTTTTTCCTTATAACTTCCAACTGCTGATCAGTCAAGATTCTCAACGCACCCTGAGCATGGGTGTCATTGTACCCATAATACTCTTTGACGATAGCCAAGTCTTCTTCCTTGATAGGTTTCAACCATTTGTTAAATCGTTTCTTGGGTCGAACAACGCCACGGAGGAAGTCAAACTGTGCCTTCTTATCGACATGAGGTCGGCTGTTCATTTCATTACAAGCAATCACCGTGTCAGCACCATAACTCAATGCCTTGTTGATGATGAACGCATTGTATTGTTTCTCAGACCAGTCGTCAACAATCATATCCGCTTTGGTGTGGTGGATGGCATTGACGAAATCAAATGGGCTGATTGTCTTTTTCTTTACTTTAAATTGTTCTTCGTCCAGCTGTACAACTGGATCTCCCATACCCTCAAG
>OBMK010003043.1_pt1 | contig 12036 bp, 15 predicted proteins | sample 1539081 | NCBI WGS metagenome assembly OBMK01 (sample SAMEA3355528, study PRJEB22509) | marine metagenome | biome: marine; feature: river plume; material: water | place: USA | collected 2010-08-07 | depth 0.5 m | reverse complement strand
AGGGCTCTGTAGTTATTCAAGCAGATGAAAAGGCAATGGCAGACACTATTATTCAGGTTATGGATGGCGCCAGAGAGGCAGGCGTTAGTGCTATATCTTTAGCATCAGAGCCAAAATAAATAAATATGAATCAAGCCTTAAGCACAATATTTGGCCCAATAAAGTCTTTATATAATAAAGCCTTTGATGCCAATAAGTATTTAGCAGGCATTGGGCTTTCAATTATAATTACATCAGGGTTATTTTTTATAATGGTTATTCTTATTTCACTAGGCGATAGTGGCATGAAAGAAGATAAGTCTATAAAACTTGCTGATGTTGTAATGCCTGAAAGACAAATTGATACCTTCATGACAGAAGTTGATAAGCCTGAAAAACCAGAAGAGCAGCCTGAAGATATTGCTCAGCCAGAACTCGATCTCCAGCCACTTACTGGAATTGATGTTTCAATGGCTAAACCAAAAGCAAATTTTAAAGCTAGTGGAAGCTTTTTTAGAGACGGCGAATATATCCCCTTATTTAAGGTTCAGCCTATTTATCCAAGACGTGCTCTTGAAAGAGGTACTCAGGGTTTTGCCATCACATCCTTTACAATTACAGAATCAGGGACAGTTGAAAATGCTGTTGCTCTTGAAGGCTACTGTGGTGATCCAGAGGATCCAAATGCAGAATTGAGAGAGTGCTCAATTTTTAATAGCGCTTCTGTAAGAGCATCTTTAAAATTGAAATATAAACCTAAAATTGTTGACGGCAAACCAACATCTGTTGAAAATGTTAAGCATAGGTTTACCTTTAAGATGGATAAGAATGATTAAATTTTTTAAAACTTCGAAATTAATATATGTATTTGCTTTATTAGCCCTTTCTTTTTCGTATACAAGCAACTTAGAAGCTCAAGATTCTTCAAAGCCTAAGAAGCAAGTAAAGTATAAAAAAGCCAGAGCCCTTCAATCATCTACTGCAAAAAAAATGGCAAAGGTCTACGAAGCATTGGAAGTAGTTAACGAAAAGGGTGAGCCATCACCGGATATGCAAGTTGTAATAGAAATACTTACTGCTTTAATGAATGATAAAGAAAATCTAAAGAGTTATGACAGATCTGTTATGTGGAATACTTGGGGCTATGTATATTTTTCAGATGGGAAATATGATGAGGCAATAAGAGCTTACGAGAACTTACTGTCTGAACCTGAAGTAACAATTCCATTAAGAACTTCTGCACTGCTTACATTAGCACAATTGAATTTAGTAAAAGAAAGATATCAGAAGGGTGTTGACTTGTTATTAATGTGGATGGAAGAAGTCGAAACTATAACAGCTCAATCATGGTCACTTCTAGGTCAAGCATATTTCCAGCTTGGCGATTATAAGAAATCTAGGTCATCCATGGAGACTGCTATTAATTTAGCAGAGACAGAAGGCTATAAACCAAAAGAAAATTGGTACGTTATTATTGCTGCGTGTATAGGTGAGTTAAAGAAAGAGATTGGTGAGAAAAAAGCTCTGCTGCTTCAATTAGATATTTATGAAATTTTAGTTAATCTTTACCCCAAGAAGCTTTACTTTATTCAGCTTGGGGGAACATATGGACAGCTTGGAAGAGAAAGGGACTATATGATTACACTAAAAGCTGCTCATGCTAAAGATTTTCTTGACAGAGAATCAGAGTATTTAGCACTTGCTCAATTACTTCTTTTAAACCAAAACCCTTTCTGGGCTGCCGAAGTTCTTGTTTCAGGTCAAAAGAAAATTACGACTAGAACTGAAACAGTTATTGATAAAATTACCAAGAAAGAAACTAAGGTTGAAAAAACAGGACCGGTAGTAAGAAGCAATGAAAAAAATCTTAAGCTTTTAGCTGATTCTTGGAGGATGGCTCAGGAAATAGATAAAGCTATTCCAGTATTAGAAAAAGCTGCAAAAATATCAAAAGAAGGAAAGTCTTATGTTCTTCTCGGTAATTTATACCTATCTGAAGACAGGGTGGAGCTAGCTGTTGAAGCGATAAAAAAAGGTTTAGAAAAGGGTAAAATTAAAAAGATATCGCAAGTTTATTTAACACTTGGCCAAGCTTACTATGAGCTACAAGAATTTGATAATGCAAAGAAACAATTCAGAATTGCTGCAAGGGATGACGACAAAAAAATTAAAAAGCAAGCAAATAATTGGATTAAATATACTGAAAATGAAGAAATTAGAGTTAAAAATTTAGCTTTGAGAAGAGAGTACATCCAAAGCCAGTCATAGTTTAGAATATTCCTCTATTTGAAAATTGTAGTCATTATCTTCATCTTTTTTAAAAGACTCTTTGCTACACAATCTCCATCCTGTTAGGTCTATATCTGGATAAAAAACATCACCCTCAATGTCGCAGTCAACCCTTGTAATCAAAAGCCTATTTACTATCTCAATAGTATCTCTAAATAAATAGCCCCCACCAATAATAACTATTTCATTCTCTTTGCCTTCAAGCTTATTAATTTCTTCTGCATTTTTAACGGCTATTTCTAGGCTTTCAAAAACTTGAGCACCTGGAATTTCTTTCAGCGTCCTTGATATAACAAAGTTCGTTCTATTAGGTAATGGCCGCCCTATAGACTCAAAAGTCTTTCTGCCCATTATGATAGTTTTATTAAGCGTATATTTTTTAAAATGAGCCAAATCTGTTTTCAAGTTCCAAGGAAGATCATTATCAACTCCAATAACCATGTTATTTGATACAGCCACAAGATGAGAAATAATTTTCATTTATACCGCCATTTTTGCTTTAATTGCAGGATGATGCTCATAGTTTTCAAGTTTAAATTCATCTATAGAATGTCTATGAATATCTTCAAGTGATTTTATATTTGGAAGGCTTAATGTTGGTAATGGCAATGGTTCACGAGCAATTTGTTCTTTTACTTGATCAATTGAATTTTTATATATGTGAGCATCACCAAAAGAATGAACAAAGCGTTTTGGTTTGAGATTAAGAATTTTTCCAAAGATACAAAGCAGTAAAGAGTAGCTAGCAATATTAAACGGAACCCCTAAAAACATGTCAGCACTTCTTTGATACATATGACAGCTAATAGCCCCTTTACTTACATAAAATTGAGACATCACATGGCATGGAGGAAGGGCCATTTCATTAATCTTGCCTACATTCCATGCAGAAAGAATATGTCTTCTACCGTCGGGGTTTTCCTGAATATTTTTAAGCAATTCTTTTATTTGATCTACCCCACCCCAATCTCGCCATTGCACTCCATATACGGGACCAAGTTCTTTTTTTAAGTCATTATTCTCATACCCCAAAGCAACACCTTGGTTGTCTGCATTATCTGTCCATATGGTTGAATATTTACTTAGATCCGTTAGTTTATCTCGATTTTTGCCAAACCTGATTTCAGCAAGTCTTCTCTCATCACTAGATCCTTCAAGAAACCAAAGCAGCTCTGAGACAACACCTTTCCATGCAAGTGATTTTGTTGTTACAGCTGGAAACCCTTCATCTAAATCAAAAGTTAACTGATGTCCAAACGACGAGATAGTTCCCGTATTGGTCCTATCATCCTTTTCATCACCACTTTCTAAAATATATTGAAGAAGATCTAGGTATGCTTTCATGCATTACTCCTTGAATAGGAAAGCAAAATGAAACCAATTATTACCATTGGAATGCAAAGGAGCTGACCCATGCTTAAAAATTCTAATGCCACGTAGCCAATATGAGCATCAGGTTGTCTAAAAAATTCAATTATAAATCTAATCGATCCATATAGTATAAGGAATGATGAACAAACAATGCCATGTGTTTTATAAATTTTACTTATAAGATACAACATCAAAAATAATACCAAACCTTCCCCAAAACTTTCATATAGTTGAGAAGGGTGTCTTAAGTACCCATAAGGGTCAGTTGGAAAAATAAAACCCCATTCACCATTTGTAGGTTTGCCATACAATTCACCATTTAAAAAATTTCCTATTCTGACAAGACCAAGACCAATCGGCATAGCAAGAGCTACGGCATCCATCAATCTTAAAAATTTTATTTCATATTTTCTACAAAATAATACGATACTAAGCACAACACCTAGCAACCCTCCGTGGAAGCTCAACCCTCCCTGCCACACATATAAAAGAGAGACAGGATTACTAAGTAATTGATCAGTTCCATAAAAGAGCATATAGCCGACTCTGCCTCCACACATTGCTCCAAAGAAAAGGCCATATAGAAACACCAAGTCATTAACTCTTTCTTCTGACAAGCCAACTTCAGCAATAATTTTATTAGATTTTAAATATAAATATATTAAGTAAGCTGATAATAACCAAGAGACTGCATAATACTGAATTTTTATTGGCCCCACCTCTAAGAGACTAGGGTTATTAAAAAAGCTTGATAGTTCAATAATCATAAAACTATCATATATATTGCTATTACAAGCATCAAAGAAATAAGTAATTTTTTAAGAATATTTTCTGAAACAAAATGAGCTATTTTTGCTCCATAACTGGCAGTAAAAATACTAGTAAAAGATATGCCTAGGACTGCTGGAAGATAAATGTATCCCAGACTCATATTGGGTAATAATGAATTATTGAGACCCATTAAGACATACCCAAAAGATGCAAATATTGCTATTGGTATTCCACAAGCCGCAGATGTGCCTATGCTTGATGTAAGACTCATTCCCGAACTCTTAAAGTAGGGGACTGAAAAAATTCCACCACCTATACCCAAAACCGATGATAGAAAGCCAATAAATGAGCCTACTGCATATGATTTATTCCCATTATTTGTATTTTTATTTCTCGATAATTCAATATTAAAAATCATTTGAATTGCCACAAATAGTGCAAACAATCCTATTATTATTTTCAGTAAGGATCCTGCTATTTGAATTGCAAAGACCGCACCCAGAAATGATCCAAAAATTATTCCAATCACAACAGGTCGCATAGCTTGAAAATCAATTGCATTTTTTTTCATATGGGCATTTGCAGATGCCACCCCAGTAAAAAAAATACTTGCCATAGATGTGCCAATAGCCATATGAACAATGATCGCATCCTCAAAACCTAGACTAATAAAACAGGTCACTAAAACAGGAACTATTAATGTGCCCCCGCCAATCCCAAACATTCCTGCAATTAATCCAGAAAAAATACCCAATGAAATAAAAATTAATACTTCTTCAATCATTTTGCAATCTCATTACAGTAGATCTGCCTCATCTCACTTAAGATACTTCTATAAACCTCTTTCTTGAAGGAAACTATTATAAATAAAGGGTACCAATAGGATACCCATTTATATTCATCAAACTCATTATCAGGGTCATTGATAAAGCTAATTTCTACTTTTTTAGTAAGTTTTAGCATAAACCATTTCTGAGTTTGGCCTTTTATTTTCTTTTTTATGAAATGTTTTTTTCTTTGATTTAATGGAATATCATATTTAATCCAATTTTTGGTTGTCCCAATAAACTTAACAGAGCTGGAAGATATTCCTACCTCTTCAAATAATTCTCTTTTTGCAGCCTTTAGAGGCGTCTCTCCATTATCAATACCTCCTTGAGGAAATTGCCAATTAGTAGTTTTTTTTCTTTTGCATAGTAGTAGTTTGCCTTTATCATTAATAATAATAAGGCCAACGTTTAATCTGTATCCTGGTTCATTGATCATTGTAAGAGTTGATATTTTATGAAAAAAAAATTAGTAATATTTGATTTAGATAATACCATTCTTAAAGGAGATTCTGATTATTCGTGGATTAATTTTTTAATAGAAGAGGGTCATGTTGATCAGAAAGAATATGAATCAAGGAATAAGTATTTTTATGATCAGTACTATGAAGGAAAACTTGATTATGATGAATGGGCCGAGTTCGCCCTCTCAACAATAAAAGGAAAAACATCTAATCAAATAACAGATCTCTTATCTCAATTTTTAAATACCGTTATAGAACCAATGATAAATATTTATGCTCTTAGGCTTTTACATAATCACAATCATGATAATGATATTATGCTTTTAGCCTCTGCTACTAATTCTGTCATAGTGGAGCCAATTGCAAAAAGATTAGGTTTTGAAAATATTGTTGCAACCGATGTAGAGATTACTGATGGAGTTTATACTGGAAAAGTTTTAGGAAGACCCGCATTGGGAGAAGGCAAGCTTATCAAAGTGAAAGAATGGGCAGCCTCCAATGGCATTACTAATTTTGAAGACACTATATTTTATTCTGACTCTATTAATGACTTGCCTTTATTAAGCAAAGTACACAAACCTATAGCAGTGAACCCAGATGATCAATTAAGAAAATTAAGTGAACAAAATAACTGGGAAATTATAGATTTACCTTAGGATCCTGCCTCTATCTTGGCCACAACCTGATTTGCAGTTTCTGCACTTAATGTCCAGCCAAGATGGCCATGACCTGCATGATAAAAGACTCCTTTCATCCTACTTTCAGAAGTTATTGGCATCATATTGGGGGTCATTGGCCTTAGACCTGCCCAAGGGGTGTAAGTTTCTGTACTAACATTGGGAAAATATTTTTCAACCCAATCTAACAATGGCCTAATTCTATTCTGACGTATATCTGTATTTATACCTGCAAGTTCAGCAGTACCAGCAACCCTAAATCTGTCACCAAGACGACTTGCAACTATTTTTACAGGTTGATCAATAAGCGATACCGAAGGAGCACAGCTTTTTGAAATTTCGTCTTTTAAATCTATTGTGATGCTATATCCTTTTACAGGATAGATATTCATTTTATCTCCAAGTCTACTTGCAAAACTTTGTGTGCCAACCCCTGCACAAATAACTACATTATCAAATGAATCATTCATAATTTCATTTTCTTTTCGCATGGTCAGAACGAGCTCGCCTTTCTGTCTAGATATATATTCGACAGTAGTATTAAGCTGAAGGTTTGCAGAATACTTTTCAACCAATACTCTTTCTAGGTTGGTGCAGAATTTATGAATATCACCACTAGCATCTGACTTTGTATATATCCCCCCAACAATTTTTTCATAGTTGGCATTATTTTTAAAAGCAGGCTCAAGTTCTTTTACTTCTTCCGTTGTAAGAGTGTCCCACTCCATTCCTTCTTGATCTAGCCATGATTTTTTTGCCTGATCGAGCTTAAATTCTTTTTCTGAATCATAGAATCTTAAAATACCTTTTTTTAAAAGTTCGAATTCTATCCCTTCATCTTCAGCAATTTTAAAATAGGTCTCTCTTGCTTTTTTAGCCATATCAATAGTTTCAAGAGTATTCTTTTTATGCTCTCCCTTAAGAGTTGCCCATAAAAACCCCATCATCCATTTATATTTTTGAATTTCAGGAGAAGGATTAAATAGTAAGGGTGCATCTGGTTTAAACATCCACTTAATGCCATTCATTACGTTTTTAGGCGTATTCCATGTTTCTGCATTACTTGCACTTAACTGACCGCCATTAGCATAGCTTGTTGCCATTGCTGGATAGCGTCTAGAATCGATAATAGTGACTTTGTAGCCTTTTTTTACAAGAGCATATGCGGTTGTTGTGCCTGCAATACCTGCTCCAATGACTGCTACTTTTTTCATTGCCCATTGTCTCAACTAATGTTCTAAAAACCTAGAGCTAATCAATAAATAATGGGCTTCAAATTTACTCAAAAGTTAGCTACAATTTAAATAAGAATCATTCTCATCTAGAAATATATACGAGGCCATACAATATGAGTGAATTTATAATTACATTTAGAGAGGTGCTAGAAGCATCTTTGGTGGTGGGTATTATTTATTTGATTCTTGAAAAATCAAATCAGATAAGTCATCTTTATAAATTGTGGGCTGGAGTAGCTGCGGCCATTATAGCAAGCGCTCTGGTTGGTTATTTGGTGTTAATTGCTAAAAACTCCCTTGGCAACGATTCTACCGCGGCGCTTTTTGAAGCAATTTTCTTATATTTAACGGCTATCCTAATTTGGTATGTTATTTTTTGGCTATCAAAACATGTCAGTGACAGAAAAGAGCTTGAAGGCAAAACACTTGGCGCTATAGAGCTATCTTCGTGGGGTGTTTTCTTTGTGGTCTTCTTTGCAATTCTGAGAGAGGGTTTTGAGACAGCGGTATTTTTAATCTCTAGCTTTACAATAACAGGATCATTTTCTTACGTTGGCTTTTTGGCAGGGGCTGTCCTTGCTATTTTAATTGGGTATTTAATCGTCCTTCAGGGAAGAAGAATTAACTTAAAAAATGTATTTAAATACACAACCTTGTTACTAGTATTCTTAGCAGCCGGAATGATTGCTTATGGAACCCATGAATTTGAAGAGTATCTAGTTAAATCTGAAAAAATAGAAGAATCTGAAGTATATAGACCTTGGAGTATTTTAGAGCCCCAGAAAACAGAAGAGGGCACAAAAATCTATCACCCACTTCACGACAAGGGTTCTATTGGAGTTTTTGCAAAAGGGTTTTTTGGCTATAACAGTAATCCAAATATACCTGAAGTACTTTTATGGATAGCTGCTTTATTTTTTGGTTTCAATATGTGGCGAAGGTTTTATCACTAAGAATCTAGCTGATCCATATTCTTAATAGCCTTGCCCATCTGGCGCTCCCTTGTGGCATGCTCATTGACAGACTTTAGCATTGCATCTGCCTTTTTTAATAGATCATCTGTTGAGCTACTAAATTTTTCAAATTCTTTTTTTAGTTTTCCAAACTCTTCCATGATCTCACCAGCTCTTTCATTTAAAGCCAAGGTCCTAAAACCCATGTGTACGCTTATTAGATATGCAGCAAGAGAATTAGGGCCCATGATCAATACTCTTGAGTCTCTAAAGATTTGCTCTCGTAGGTTATCAATAGAATCTATCAACTGCATCAGGGACTCACTAGGTATATACATAACACCCAGATCTATTGTTATACCAGTTTGAACATATTTTTCTTTTATATCTATCGCATCTTTTATTACATGCCTTCTAATGTCATCAATCGATTTTTTTACAGACCTCTCATCGCTTTGCTGAATAGAAGCTAAATAATTGTCATACAACCCAGATGGAAATTTAGCGTCTATTGGCAACAGCAAACCTTCAGGCATTTTTAAGACAATTTCTACTCTTTTACCCGAACCAGTTATTACCTCTGCATTCTTTTCAAATTGACTGGGCGGAAAAATATCTTGCACTATGGCCTCAAGAGACCACTCTCCAAATTTTCCAGCAAGGGTTCCTCCAGATAGGTACCTTTTCAGTTTATCTAATGGGTCGTGGAAGGATTGAATATCTTTTGTTAGGTCAGATATATTTATTTCTTGCCTTTCCATCGCCTTGTCAATATCTTTTAAAGACTCCTCATTAGATGATTTTGAAGGATCTTCTTTAAGATTTAAAAAGATAATTGATATTAGCAGCAGAATGACTATTACTAATAAAATCGATACAACCCAAAGTCCACTCATACAAAAAACCTTCAATAAGAATTAAAACTATATATATTTAACCTATTCTTTATAACTTATATTTCATATACAACTCTAAGTTATATCCTATAAAATAAGAAATATATGTCTAACATTCTAACTCATTTTGAAGAAATCAAAGCCAAAGGCTTATCAATTGATATCACTAGAGGTAAGCCGCATGCTTCCCAGCTAGACCTTTCAAATGAGCTTCTATCCATGGGAGTAGAACCTTACGAAGGGTCGATTGATTTAAGGAACTACGGAGAGCCCCTAGGTATAGAGGGTGCTAGAAAGCTTGGTTCTGAGCTTCTCTCTGCGCCTTATGAGAACATAATCACGGGAGAGCAGTCCAGCCTCTTATTAACTTATCAAACAATTTTAGCTAACTATCTTTTTGCTGAACCAATTGCATGGAAGGATATGGAGAGTCCAAAGGTAATTTGTCCAGTGCCTGGCTTTGATAGACATTTTAGAATGCTAGAAGACTTTGGTATTGAAATGCTAACAGTACCACTCACAAATGATGGGCCTGATATAGAATCGTTAAAACTTTTAATGAAAACAAACGAGAATATTGTGGGTATGCTTAGCGTCCCAAGGCATTCCAACCCTTCTGGAGAAGTTTATTCAGATAGCAATTTAAGAGATATTTTTAATATTGGGAGATCTTATTCCAAGGACTTCCTATTCATTTTTGATAACGCTTATCTCGTTCATGATTTCATGCCAACCAAATCTCAAAAACCAATATGGGAAATAGCCACAGAAGAAAGTGCATCTGCGCAAGTGGTTGAAGTTACATCTTTTTCAAAAGTAACATTTGGTGGAGGAGGTCTGTCGTTCATGGCTGCTTCAGGAAAAAATCTTTCTCTCATAAAAAAAATGAGAGAATCGATGGTAATTTGCCCTGATAAAATTAATCAAAAAAGACATATACAGTTTTTTAAGAACGTAGATGATATAAAAAAACACATGGCCAAGCATGCCGAATTAGTAAAGCCAAAGTTTGAGATTGCTTATCAAGCATTAGAAGTCATAGGATCTGATATAGGGTCATACTCAAAACCTACAGGTGGTTACTTTATTACATTTACATCTCAAAAACCCATTGCATCTAGAATAGTGGAATTATGCAAAGAAGCTGGGGTATTGATAACTCCTGCTGGTGCAACTTTTCCTCATGGAATTGATCCCAAAGATAATACGCTTAGATTAGCTCCAACATTTGTAGACTTAGATGAGCTCAAAGACGCTATGGATGTTTTTGTCACTGCAATTCAGGTTGCAGATCTTGAAGCTTAAAACTAATTCTTAGATCTCATATGGGGAGAGTAATTCTTGCCATCGTATTTAGAAAACATTTTTTTTATATCAGGATGATTGCATGGGACTCCAGACTCATCAGTTAATAAATTTTGTTCAGAAACATAAGCGATATAAAAAATATCCTCATTCTCAGCAAATAAATGATAAAAAGGCTGATTTTTTTTAGGTCTTATCTTTTCTGGTATGGAGTTATACCACTCTTCAGAATTATTAAATTCAGGATCAAGATCAAAAATAACACCTCTAAAATCCAAGTACTTATGTTTAACTATATTTCCTATGGAAAACTTTGCTTCTATTAACTTCTGCATTATATTGATAACTTAAATCATTTTTAATTATATTACATGGAAAATAGTAGAAACTTTACTAGAAACGATGACCTGATAGTTGTTTCTTCAAACGATATAGCTGGTGTGGAAATTAAGCAGCACATTGGAATTGTGCAAGGCAGTACAGTGAGGTCGCGCAATGTTGGATCTGATATATTTGCAGGTCTTAAAAATATAGTTGGAGGAGAGCTTGTTGGTTACTCAAAACTACTGGCATCTTCCAGAGACCAAGCTTACTCCAGAATGCTAGAAGATGCTAAAGCAAAAGGAGCAAATGCCATAGTATGTTTTAGGTTTCAAACCTCAACGATTACCCAGGGGGCATCAGAAATACTTGCGTATGGTACTGGTGTAAAAATATAAAAGGAAAAAATTATGAATAAGACAGAAAAAGTTGCATTTAGAGAGGCTGTAATTGTTGTATTAATGGGCGCAGTAATTAATTTTCCTCTTCAAACCTTCTTATTATGGTTAACCATCGATAATTGGAGCTGGTCAAACCCAATAACTATTTCTATTTTTACCCAGTCAATCTTAACTTTTGTAGCTCTAATAAGGGTTTATTCTATAAGAATGCGTTTTCAAAGAGGTAAGTTTTAGTTAATTCTTCTTATCCTTTTTATCCTTCTTGTCCTTATTATTTTTTTGATATTCTTTAGCTTTTATTTTCATCTTTTTCATTCCAAGATGGGCTGATCCCTTACACCAAACATCATAAATATTTGAGTAGTTTGAAGCTAGGCTAGATAAGGCCATAACCTCAGTCCACTTATCCTTGTCTTCAGGATCTTTTTTAATTTCTTTCCATATACCATCACTCATCAATAAAAACCCCGCAACACCATCCTTTACCTCTTTGCATTCTTTTCGATTCATAAGGTAGTTTGGATTATTCATCATTCTTTCTTTAGTC
>OBMK010003041.1_pt1 | contig 12041 bp, 20 predicted proteins | sample 1539081 | NCBI WGS metagenome assembly OBMK01 (sample SAMEA3355528, study PRJEB22509) | marine metagenome | biome: marine; feature: river plume; material: water | place: USA | collected 2010-08-07 | depth 0.5 m | reverse complement strand
CATTTTATTTTGGCCTCTAGAATGTGCGCCAATTTTCTCAACATTTCTACCATAGGAAATTGAGCCGTCTAAGTGGACAATGTAGTGATAACCAATATCAGAAAAACCTCTTTCTAAATGCCAACTCTTTATTTCTTCGGCGCTTGTTTTTCTACCCTCCGGCGTAGCGCTACAATGTATGATGATTTTGTTTATTTGTCGCATTGTTTTTGTTTTAGAAATGAGATATAAGCGTAATTAAAAAGTTTTCAACTGTTGCAGTTGCTCCTGATTTATCTACTTTAACTTGAATTTTACAACCACTTGTTAAAATATCTGTATGCGTAAACAATTGAGTAGTTCTTGAATACCTTACCAAATCATTATTGCTTGCAATATTATCGTGCATAAATTCAACACTTTTTCCAGTATCAGGAAAATATAAACGTGCGTCTAATCTTGTGTTTGATGCACCGGCAGTTATATCAAAATCGTTTCTAACAATCATAACTCTACCCGCTCCAACTTCTGAAAAATCTAACGAGTTAGATGCAGAATCCCATAAATCGCCCGTTACAAAACTAGGCTTGTATGTTGTTATTGTACCGCTACCGGCCTTGTCATTTGTTAAATCCGTCCAAACGTTTTGCGTCAAGTTTATTGGCGTAGTAGTAGTTGCTGAATCTTCATAGTCAACCCAACCACCTTGCGAATCATACAAGGCATTTACTGAATTTTTTATTTCGTTTATATTGGCAGCAGTTACCTTATTAACTTCAGGAAGTGCTGAGGTTTGATTGTCTGATTTTGTTGAGAAAGTTATTTTAGCCATTATTTATATTTTATGATTGTAATTCGTTTTGTAATTCACTTTGTAAACCTCCAACTGCGTTAATCTGTTCAATCTTATTAGATAGTTCAATTATACCTCTAAAATAAGTTGAATCTGCTAGATCATCTTCTAAATAAGTAACGCCATTGTTTTCGCTTGTATAAACATTAAATCCGTTAGGCGCTAAATCAATATAGTTTGCAGACCTAGTTCTAAGTTTTTGTAAGCATTGAGATACCATTAAATTAGTATCTAATTGCCCACCATCATCCGAATAAAATTTTGAAATACATTCTATTCGTGTTATTGTTTCAGTTATGAATGATTGTTGGTTTTGGTCTGTTTCGTCTGTTGAAACTGAATAAACTCTAATCAATGGATAGGTTGCATCCGTTGGAATACGATTGTAAACCGGTACGGCGACATTGTTAATTAAAACGTTGCCATTTAATTTTGCAATAATTCCTTTTCTTACATAGTGAATCGCCTCTAACATCTTATTTTATTGCTTTTTTAATTTCGCCATTTAAACGAGTTAATAATTTTTTTAGACCTATTCTAGCAGAGCCAAAGAAAAACGGCTGAGGTTTCATATAACCCGGCTTTGAGCCTTTAAACTGTGCTGCATAACTCTTTGGTATTCCAAGTTCTAGCATATCGTCAAAAGTTACAAAAGCACCCGTTCCAAATTCTAGGTAAGGCGCATATTTTGCTCCGGCTATAACCTCAACAGTTTTGCCTTTCTTTTCTGACCTTATCGATTGCCTTAATGTACCTCCTCCAGTTCCCTTGAATACCGGCGCAGCTCTTTTTGCAATCCTAGCTATATCCATACCGGCCGAGCCTAGTTCTCTTGATAGCGTATTTTTATCAAAGGAACGTAAATTGTCTAACTTTTTTTTAAGTTGAGCCAAATCTGATTGGTCGATTTTAATATTCATTTTATTCAGATTTTGTTGCTAATAGTTTAGTATAAAAATCTAAATCAAACTCATACTTTTCATTTATACGATAATTCTTTGTACCGCCCTCTAATGTAAATATATCTCCTAACTGAATTAAATCTGCGGTATTTTTACGCATCATTATTTCAATCTGAATGTCTTGCGTTCTTTTACCTAGTTTGTCGCTTATATCTCCGCTAATCTGCTTTAAATTGCACCATACGGTTGCAACCTCTGACAAAGTAGAAGTAAACCCGCCAAATTCATCAGGCGATTTAACTAATCGCTTTATTGTTATTTTAGAATCTAGTTTTCCGGCATCCATTAAATAAACATAGTTTTATAAGACGTTAAAATTTTTCTTGTTGATGTTGGTATTTCTGAAACATTATCTTGCTCAGTAATAAAATCCGCTCTATTATCATAATATGTTGATATAAGTTGCAACATCGCTTGTTTTACTAAAGAATCATTTATTCCTAATGTTACATAGGTAATTTTAACTCTCTCGGCAGAGCCACCATCTAGTTCAATCGTTTCATTATCTAAACCAAGTATTTCATAATCAGTTGTAGCCGTTCCGTCAATAGTTACCTCTGAAATACTAGCAATAGGGCCAAAAGGTAAATCGAATAAACCATTTGTTGTGTCTAGGTAGTACGTTCTATTTTTTGGAACAATATCTCTTGAAATATAATTTTCACACCATATTCGAGCCTGAGAAATCATTGCAGTAATTAAATTATCGTCTGCGCTTGTGTCAATACGTGCGTAGTCTTTAACATTTTGAGCCGTTAATATTTCATTCCCGGTTGTTGCGTTGATTTTAATTTGTCTCATCTGATTTGATTTCTTTATATTCAACCTTTAGTTCTTTAGTCTCAAAGGTTTGTTTCTCTTTCTTTTTAGATATCTTAGATCCTAAACCTTTTTTAATCCAGTTCTCAGCAGTATTTGCGTCTAACTCTATAACATCGCCCTCATTGTAACGCTTACCTCCTTTTAAAATGGATTGTTTGATTTTTAGTTTCATATTATGAATATTTTTGTAAAGATAAAAAAAAAGCGCCACATTAGTTTGCGACGCCTTTTCGTTGGAAAACAAAATTGAAAACATTTAAAGTTCTGCAAAGTTATTAAAATATTTTAAATATTTAGGCGATGTCAATTCAAATGATTTTCGTTTGCCTTCATTTTTAAAAATAAAGAATCCGTCTTTCTCTTTGTAGTAGATAGCAAAAAAATCAACATCTTTTTTATTGTATGCTTTTTTCTTTGTATCTCTTAAAAAAACCCTTGACCTATCCGTAAAGTTGTGAACTGATTTAATTTGTATTTTAAACAACCCTTTAGGCGTTTCAATTATGCAGTCATATCTCGAAGTGTGTAATAAAGGAAAAGAAACAAAAAAGCCTTGTTCCATTGCAGTAGTTGCAAACTTATATTCAGCTAAACATCCAATTTGACTGCTATCCATATTTGTAAAGATAGCAAAATAAAAAAAACCCACGTTTTAACGTAGGTTAGTAATCATTAGAAAGCGTTTAGGCGCTATCTATTAGATGCGTTTAAGCAACTGAAACAACAATAGTGTTTGCCTAAAGAAACATCAACACCGCACTCCATACATTCACTCCTTTCCTCTAAAGAATCTAAATGCTCGTTTAATTCGTGGTCAACTATACACATAACTTCTTTTTTTCTAGGTAATTAATCTCTCTTTCTAAACAAGTAATCGCCTTTTCTAAATCCTCAATCTCTGTGTCTTGTTTTTTTACTCCCGCCCTTACAATGTATTTAACGGCGTTACCTCTAGCAAAAGATAAATTATAATCGTTTGCAATATCTATGACGTCGTAGTTTTCGCCATTGTCGTAGTGTTTTGGTGTCTTGCTCATTATACGTTAAATAATAATCCCGTTAATAATCTGACGATGAAATAGCTAGGCGCTAAAATCAATACTAAAGTTTGAAGTTTTTTCATTTTGTTTGTCTTATTTTAGTGTTTGTATTATTTTTAAAGTTTGTGCTTCGGTTAATCTTTCAAAGCAAAAAGTTTCGCCACAAGATAACCAAGTTTTAAATTCTTTTTTCACTTTTGCAAGTTTTTTATTAGTTTTAGTTCTTTTTAACTTTACAAATTCGTGAGTGTTTAGGCTTAATATAGCGACTTGGTGTATTTCCCTACCTATACTTATTAAATGATTTCCCGCTTTTAATGTTGTGTTTTCTGTAATATTCATTTTGTTTGTCTTAACGTGGTAGTTTGTTTCCCACCCTCCAAAGATAAAACCTTTTTTGGAATTAAAAAAATATTTTCACTTTTATTTAAAGTTTTTTTTCATTTTATTTGTAAACCCTTGTAAATTAAGGGCATAAAAAAAGACCTAGAAATTAATCTAGGCCTTTCAAAATATATTATTTTAGTTATTATGGAGTCTCTAATGCTGCGATTGCAGTAGCAAATGATCCATTTACAAACGCATTTGGCAAGTAGTTTGTTAAAGCAACTCTTTCGCTTACTCTAACAGTTACAAAACCATCTCTTACGTTAGTTCCATCTTCTCTAAAGAATTCAACGTTCACACCTTGTCTAACCCATAACTGAGTACCAATACCGAAGTTTCCGATTAAGAAAGTTCCCGCAGCGATAGCAGTGTTCTGAATTACTTTTACTCCTGAAAAAGAAGGTTGTAATCCGTTATAAACTTGGTCTTTCAAGTATTTATTAGTTGAATCTTTTAACAATAAGATTTTGTTAAAGTCAGTAGGATTTAACATAATACAGTCAGCGCTATAATTCAATAATGATAATTGATTTAATGCAGCAACGATAACGTCAAACTCATTTGCAGACTCAACAGACTGATAAAATGCACCACTTGCAGACACATCAAAGTCAGCTGCATCAGTAATGATACCACTTAAATTAGCACCAGTTCCGTCTCCGCTTAATATTTGAGCATCTTCCACTTCTAAAAGTTTCTCAGGCGCTCTTGCAGAAAGGTATGATGTTAATTGAGGTGTATCAGCTAACATTTCCTCAGAAATACGGAAGTAAGTTCCGATTTTTCTTACGTTAGCATCAGCCGCAGTCATATCAAAGTCAGATTGTCCTAAAGTTGTACCTTCAGCAGTTGCAGCGGCACCGTTAGAATATCCTGATTCTTTTACATATCTTACAACATCAGATTGAGTTGATCCAGTAGCTAGTAATTGTCTTACGTGAACTGGTCTTGTTGGGTCAAATTTATAACCGGGTACTCTGTCCGCCGGAATTACTTCTCCAGTAAAATCAGCTGCAACAGTCATATCTGCTTTTAATTCGAATGATGCGCTTCTAGAATTACCTTTTGCAATTCCTTCTACTGCTCCATTATCCAACGCCTCTTGTAAAGCACTTTTAAAAGTTACTTTCTTTTGGCTATTAAATTGTTTTTTACTTGCTACTTCCATAGCGTCTAAACGCTCGTTTAATTTAGTAGCCATTCCGCTTACTTCTGATTTTACAATCTCGTTAGCTTTTTCAACAACGTTGTTTACAACGTCTGAATTTGATTTTTCAATCTTTGCGTCAATAGACTTGGTTATTCCGTCTAATTGACCTTTTAGTTCTTCGTTCATTTTTTTATGAATTTAATGAATTTAATAAATAGTTATACACTTCGGAATCATTGCTTTTTACTTCAACATTCGGCGAAGTGATAATTTCTGTCGGCTTCGTGAACTCAATAAATAATGATTTTAATTTTAATACTTCTGCTTCAATAGCGTAACCCATCTCGTCTGAAATGTCGCCTTTGCGCAATAGTTTTGATAGGCTATCGTATCGTTTAGAAACTTTTTCTAAATCTACGTTACCTTTTACATCTAATATTTTAGCTTGGTCATTAGCTGCCAATGTAACGGCGCTAATTTCATATAGTTTAACCTCATTGATTTCTCTATAATCTCCCTTGTCTTGCTTTTGGATTGGTAATATACCTACACTATTTTCGGTTATTACTCCGCTTTTCATTAACTCAACAACATCTTTTCCAAGTTGCGTTTTAGCAATCTCTGCAACAAAAACTAAACCTTTGTCATCCTCATAAAGTTCGGTCATTTTACCGATTGGTTGATTCATATCGTGTTGATATAAATATTTAACTCTAGAGCCATTCTCGGCGATTGTCTTTTTGTATGCGCCTTTCATAATTATATCAGAATCAGAATCTTTGTTTCCAAAGAATGATCCGTACCCTTTTATGATTCCGGCCTTTTCATCCGCATCGATTAACTCTCCAACTGGAGCCGCCTTATAAAGAATTGTGTTCATATAGAAAAATTTTTGTAAATATACGATTTTTAAATTTTTTGATTTGCACCAAATGAAACACCAAAACCAATGTCGGATATTTCTCCGGTCGCTTGTGCAGTTTCTTTAGGGAATGGCGCTATTGAACAACGACAATTAATTACCTCACTAGCCGGGCCGCTTGGGTCTCCCGGGTACATCATTAAAGCACCCCCAACCATAAATGGCTCATTTTGAGGAACTGGCTCACTTGCTCCGGCTTCAGCGTGAGTTGACCTAGTTCTGTCATCAAAAGACGCAATCCACTCTTTCATCATATCGACCGCCGGGAATATTGTGTTTGCAGACTTTAAAGTTGCAAAGTTCGCAGCACTTGTTGCCTCTGTTCTAACTAATCGCTCCGCTTGGAACGCCGAATATCTATTGAATTGACTTCTTAAAATCCTAGTCTTTTCGGCAATACCTAGATTTTGAAAATCAATATCAGTCATTAAATTTTGCGTAACCTTTACAAGTGTTGCTTTTGCAGTACCACTAACTAAAGTAACCCTTTCAGCACCTACGGCAGAGCCATAAGACGCAAAAGAATTTTGCCATTCACTAACGTATTGATTTGGATTAACTCCCTTTTTTATGTATTTATCAAAATTTCTTGCATACCATTTCGCAAATTGTAAACCAATATCCTCGTATAAATCACGATAAATTTTAAGTAATTCACTTGTACTAAATAAAAGTTGAAATGATGTTTGACCGCTAGACAAAAAAGATTCTGCTCCTTTATAGTATTGGTTTTTATAGTATCGCCTTACTTTAGAGGATTGCCTTTTCTCGGCCTTGTCCAATTCCTTTTCAAAAGCCTTTTGCCATTTGTCTTTGTCTAACCTCAATTAGTCGTCTTTTAATTTGTTTACTTCTCTTATTGCCCAATCAACTCCGGCAGTTCCACCCCATAAGTTCCAAGCTACATAGCCGTTGTCCTTCCAAGGCTCTCCTTTATATTTAGGATCTATCTTTGCGTTTTCTCTGTGGCGGTTGAATTGTGCCATTCTTTTTACAACATCTAAAGAAATGTTTTCTCTGTTTGCGAGTTGCGATGCCCTACGCCAACCTACTTCTGTTCCGGCAGTAACAACATCACGCCCATATTTTTCACGCCATTCAATCATCCTTTTAGCATTGTTAGTTGCAGATTGAGGATAATTATTATAGGTTTCTGCCTTAATTATTTCGTTTTTTTTTTGACCTAAAAACTTGTTTACGTCTAAATCTATTGGCTCAATAGGTAAATCAATATCACTTGGATTTGTTGGAATTAAATTAGCCGGTATAAAGTAATCGTCTAATTGAGTATTTTCTTCATCCTTTCCGTAGTTCATTGCAGAACGCTTTTCATTTGGCGTAATCCACCACGCTTTAGATAATTGGTCTACTACCTTTTCAGTTTCCTCTTGCATCTCAGGTATTACAGAAAAATCAAACTCAATACAAAGTTTGTCGCCATATTTAGGCGCTAACCATCTATTTAATTCGTCTTTAATTTTTACAAGTTCCGGGATAACTGCGTTTTGATACAATGCTTTTTTAGCCTCTTTCATATTGTTATAAGAGGATGAATCAGTATTGTTTAGTAATTGTACCGGCACATTGTAAATATTACACAAATCTTTTATTGAGGCGTTGTATTGCGCTATCAAAGAAACATCAGACGCATTTAGTCCAAAATTAACCCAAGACATTTTATTTGGAGTTATGATAATATCTCCGGCATTGTCTGAGCCTTGATGCTGACGTCTAAATTTATCTTTTAATTGTTGCGCTTGTACTTCATTAATGTCGCCCATCTCAGAAGTTAATAAACCTCTTGCAGTTTGGTTTTGTAGATATTTTACTCCCGTTTGTACGGCTTCATTGTTTGTTGTTAATGAACGCAAACCCGCTCTTAACGGCGATTGTCCGTACATATGTGAGCCAGTACCATCGTAGTAAGGATTGAAGTCTTTAATATGGCAGATTTCAGATGCGTCAATATATTTTGTTCCGTTGTATTCTAATTTATATTTAGATACCGGCTCCATTATACCATTCGATATAATCTCCATCACTTGCGACGGCATAACATACAACTCAGTAAATTTGCCGACGTTTGCTCCAGTATCAGGGCCAATTCCGTAAATGTATCTGTTACCAGTTAATTTACCAAAAGCAATTAATTCAGTTAGCCAAGCGTTGTAAGATTGTGCCGGATTTGGTCGCTCTAATATTTTATGCAACTCAGTATCTTGTAATTCAACCAATGCGTTTTTTTGCAATATAGACGCCTTTTGAATAGACGCTGAATCCATCATTCCTGAAGTTAAAGCCTTATATCTTTTGTAATCGTTTTCGTTTGTCTTTTCATAAACTTGAAACGGAATTGTTGTTGCCGCCTTTGTAATTAAATTTATCAAAGAATATATTGTTGCATTTTTTTGATAACCTTCCGTAATATAAGAATCATCGTTCTCATTATTCCAAAGAACAGAATTACCTAGCCAATTATAAATGGCTCTGTTATATTGCTCGTTTGTGTTTTGATTTTTTTTTGAAAAATTGAATCGGTCAAAGAAAGATGCCATATTTTAAAGTAATATAAAATTTTCGTAAAAATACAAAATTTAAAATTGTTTTTAAACTACAAAAAAGTTGTTAATTAAATTCCTTTCAATAGCGTAGGAAGTTACGTCAATATGCTCATCGTGTTTAGCATTTGGAAACGTGCTAACTTGTTGTAAAAACGCATCATTCCAATTATCTTTGACTAGGAAAACTCTACCGCCTTCAATAAATGGCGAGGATGCTCTCGCACGTTCGATTTTAGAGTACCTAACAAAGTTTGTTTTTATTTCTGATACATTGTATCTAGTTTCACGCCTTAATAGCTGCACAAGTGATTTTCCGGATGCTTTAGGCTCTACTAATATTTGAGATATTGGAACGCCACAAGATTGCACAAAAGAGGTAACAAAGTTTTTTAATTCAGGCATTTCCAAGTACTTGTCGATGCTTTTAAATATGTAAAGATTGTCGCCACTTTTACCGCTTATTTGTATTCCCGTCGGGTCGTTTCTTGTGTCTTTAGTATAAGCGCCATCAATGTACATTTCAAAAGATATATCGCTCGGTAACTCGGCTCTGTGTATAACATTAAACCAATCTTTCCTCCACTCTCCACCCTCAGGAGGCGAAGGGATTTGTAAATACTGACCACTAAAAGTGTATCTGTCCGCTTGGCGTATTGCTTCAAGTTCCTTAAAAGAATGTTTCTCAGGCCATAACGCATTGTTATCGTCATCTAATGCTGCTAACTTTAAATGATGCCATTGCTCTCCACTACCGCCATCTAATAAATAACCGCTCAAATCTTCCTCGTGTAGTCTTTGCATAATTACGATAATAGGAACATCCCTATCATTAACCCTTGACCTAATAGTTGTATTGTATCGATTGTTTATAAATGACCGCCTAACGTCTGATAATGCGTCATCAGGTTTTAAAGGATCATCAATTATAATTGCTCCACCAGTACCGGCACCAAAACCGGTAATTGCACCCCCGGAGGATGTTGCATAAACTCCACCGCCTTGCGTTGTGTACCATTTCTTTTGTGATTGTGAATCCTTTTTTAGTTGTAGATTCCAAATGCTTTGATAGGCATCTGAATTAATATATTCTTTTGTCATTGAACTATTATCTAGCGCCAACGAATCGGAATAAGATAAATGAATAAACTTTGCCATTGGATTTTTAGCAAGTGTCCACGCAATAAACATTTTAACGGCTATTTCAGTTTTTCCGTAACGTGGAGGTATATTAATTATAAGGCGCTTTATTTCGCCGTTATGAACTTTATGTAATGTGTTGGCTAATGTTCTATGAAACTCTGCTGCCTCGAATTTATTTCCGGTGTTTTCTTTGAAAATATAACGAGTAAAAAACAAAAGCGAATCTTCACATTTTTGTTTAATTATTTCGTTAATATTCATCGTTTAAAATGTCGTCAATCTTTTTTCTTGCCTCGTTTGATAATTTACTCGTACTAACCTCTGCGGTCATCTCTACTTCCTTACGTTCAATATAACCCCGCTTTTTACCTTTGGTCTTTAAATAGAATATTGTTGCAGTTGTGTTATCGTTTTCAATTTGCTTATGAAGTTTTGATTCTACGAAATCCAAAGTTAAATTTTCTAACTCATCAACAGACGTTCTAAAGTCTTGGTCATCTTTGTAATACTTGTAGAATGTAGACCTTGCACAACCGACTATTTTACAAGCCGTTGTAACTATTCCAAGCGATTTTTCTAACGCCTCTAAAAGATTCTTTTTTACTATGTCCGAATTTGTTGTCATAACGCAAAGTTAAAAAAATATAAATACATAAAAAAACCTCCCATTTCTAGGAGGTTAATTAAATAGCTTATTTGAGTTTTTCTCACTTATACACTATTCCACCACGTCTGATGTTTAACTTATAAAATTTGATTAAATATTCTTAAATACCATTCTTCTATGGTTTCTTTTTCTAAAGGCTCTATTTTAGATTCTACTGCAATAATATTTTCATTTTTTATCTGTTGTTCAGAGCCATAATAATCAAATTGTTTAAGTTCTTCCAATTCCCTTACTAATAAATTTGTCAAATCTTTTTTACCAAATATTTGTTTAATTAAATCATTTGATAAATCTTCTTCAGTTTCGCCATATTCCAAGTCACAATCCATTTCAACAAATAATCTAATATCTTCCTCGACTGTATCTCTACAAGCATAGCTACTTACAAATTTAAAATGATTTATTGTTTCTTCGCTCCAGTAAAATTTGTTTTTAGTTTTCATAATAATAATATTTTAAGTTTAGTTTGTAATTATACATCAAAAGTAAAAGAATTTTTTCAATTACACAAGAAAAAACAAAAAAATCTTTAAAAAAATAAAAAAACCTCCCATTTCTGAGAGGTACAAACTTAAATTTTATGAAAAAGAATTTTAAACTTGGTCGTTCTTAATTCTATGCTAAATTATAATTTTTCTTTTAATTGTGCAAATTTATTTTCCGCACAATTCGCAAACTTCTTTGTCTGTATCGTTTTTATCTTCTTGGTCATCATCAATAGGAACATCATAAACGGGTAGATCAACCCCCCATTCTACTAATTTTTGAACATCCCATTCATTGGCTAGTATATCCCAATCCCACTCTCCAAAACCTACATTGTCTTTAACAATAAACTCTTGCTTCTGTTCTTCTGTCCAACCTTGTGCAATATCAATCCAAACCTCAAACAACCCGGCAGACTTACACGCCTTTAAACGCATATTTCCGCCAAGAACAATCATATTCTCATCAACTACTATTGGCCTTTTCTCCAACATCTCAGGAAACGCCTTAATTGACTTGACTAATTTTTTAAATTTGGAATCTTTTATGAATCTTGGATTGTCCGGATTTTCTTTTACAGATGCAATGTTTACTTTTTTTTTCAAAAGAGTAATTATTTATCTTGTGTAAACCAAACAAAAGAAATTCCAACGACCGCAATAAAGAATTGCAAACAATGTTCTGTTTCTCCGGTTAAATCTGTTTCGCCAAAATCGTCATCCATATTAGAATTCCAATAATTAGCGCCAAAGCATATGCCGAATAAAGCAAAAATAGTTGTGTTGAAGTTTATGTTCATACTTGCCAGTATTTTTTGTAAATATACAAATATAATTCTATTACTTTTTTTTGTGCTTCCTCTTGTGTGTATATTTTTGGCGATACTTTTTTGTCTCCATTTTCGTTGATTTCAACTTTCAAACCTTTTTTTGTAGGTAGAACGCCGACTATAACATTGTTTTTTATGCACCATTGCATTGCCTTTCTGTGTTCGTCTGTTTGCGGTATGTTTATTTTTTTCTTTTTAGGCATTGAAAAAAAAGGTTGTTTGTTTTAAAATTTCATAACAAAG
>OBMK010003037.1_pt1 | contig 12056 bp, 3 predicted proteins | sample 1539081 | NCBI WGS metagenome assembly OBMK01 (sample SAMEA3355528, study PRJEB22509) | marine metagenome | biome: marine; feature: river plume; material: water | place: USA | collected 2010-08-07 | depth 0.5 m | reverse complement strand
AGTTACTGATAATTTAGTTTTGCTATCTGCTACTGAATCGTATGCTAGATATGTAGTCACTGCCAATGCTGTGATTGAAGTGGATGGCGCGCAAAGTTTTGCTAAGATAAGTGTAAGCCCTATAGACATCAAGGGTAATATAAATGCTGGTAATGGTAGCAATACTAGTCCAGGATTTTACCAGACAGATTTATATCCAGCAGTAGCAAGTAATGTACCAAATTATGATTATGTAGATGCGCAAGATAATCGCAGAGTGCTCAAAGCTGGTGACACCATGACGGGCGCTCTTACCTTATACAATGACCCACAGAGTTTCCTGGAAGCCGCAACCAAACGCTATGTTGATACTCGTGTTGAGCGCACAGGTGACACCATGACTGGCAAATTGACTGTGGACAATGCTGGCATTGAAATAACAAACTCTGGTGATATCACTGTCCAAGAAGGCGATATCAATATTACCAATGGTAGACTCAATGCTAATTCTATAAAAAGTCAAGCCGATTTAGATGTAATAAGAGCTAACAAGATAGCTATGAGATTTAGACTTGGAAAGACTTCCGCATTCGACAAAATAATCTACGACAATGTCGTTACTGACTGGCAGACAGATGATAGGTCGCTAGTACCCAAGTATTATGTAGATGGTGTAATATCTGACCTGGCCAACGTGGCAGTAGATGTTAGTAACAAGGTCAACCGTGCTGGGGACACTCTGGAAGGCGGCCTGATCTGGGACACAGGTTCAGTTGACTATAACGGTGATCAGCAGGTGTTAAATGTAATAGATGGTAGTGGTATATCACGATTTCATGTAAACAAAAGTGGAGATGTTGATACAAAGAGCAATTTAGTCTTTACCAAAGGCACAAATCAATTCATATACAAATCTTCAAACTCGCCACTGACGTTTGCCGTTGGTGGAAAAGAAGCTGAAAATGTAATGCTGAAGTTAAACACTGAATACCAGCCCAACGGTGGAACAGAAATCCGTGCTGTGAATGTCAGGGAAACATTGGTCATAAATGGTGATACCACAGCCAAGCGTAGTATTATATTTGACGGGGTTGGTAGTTTAGTTCATCTAAGTGCTGATATGCCCAGAGTTGAGATCGAAAGGACTGGTGTAACACTTAGTGGTATAGTAACGGTTGGTGATGCCATAGAGCCCACAGGTAATGTACAACTGGGTTACTTAGCTATGTCCAACCGCAAAATTGTTGGTTTACAAAATCCAACTGATCCACAGGACGCCGCTTCAAAGAATTATGTGGATGAGGCAGTTACTAGTGTTGGTAATGCGTTTATTACAAAGAACCAAATTAATACTATAACATCTGATACAACCATAGACCTAAGTGCGCTTTCTAATCCTAAATTTGTTATCAAGAACAATCAGTTCGATAGTTTTGAGATTGTAACTCCCACAGATGCTCCACTGTTTACATCATATAATAATGATATCAGAATACAGAACAACGATGGACAGGACGAATTTAGTGTATTGAGTCGTACACAAAACGACAACAGATATATCCAGAAAAATGCTACAACTGCTCTGAGCACTCAGACAACCATTAAGTCTAATCAAGCCTATCCACTTATAATACAGAATAACCTAGTTGACAGTGGTATATTCTTTGAAATACGCAATAACAATGGAACACCTATTTGGAGTGTAAACGGTGACGGAGTAGTTACTAAGCCCAGAACTCCCACGCAGGACGCAGAAGTAGCCAACAAGAAGTATGTGGACGATCAAATAGCTGCCATAACCAGAGTTGCTACTCAGGCTGGTGGCACATCAGGAAGCTCTTCGCTTATTGATCTTACTAGAACGGTTGTTTCATTGTCTAACGCTAGCCCCAACCAGCGAGCTTACTGGACACTGGCTGACGGTTATGAGGGTCAGGAAATTACTTTGGTGGGCTCAGTTAATTTAAAACCTATCAACACATACCTAACCATAAGCAATTATGCTTATGCTGACGCAGTATCAGCCTCCTTTATCGTAGGCGTAGCTGAAACATGGCAACCATTCAAATCTCAGACTAATAATGTGTGTAGACTTACTTTTATGAACGGTGCTTGGTATTCAGATTCAGTGATTGATAAAGTCGTATAGTTTTAAAATACCTGATCGGATAAATACAGTAATATTACTGTAGGATACAATATGGCATTGGGAAACGTCGACTACTGGCGCACATTCAGAGACTTCGAAACAAACGCAAGCATAATCGCTGATCAAGCTCAGGACGTAGTAACGTTCAAGGGCGGCGATAATGTTAGATTGAGTTTTAATGAGGGTGATGATATCATTACCTGGCATGCCGATTTGTCTGGTGTAACTGCTGATGTTACAGCAAATTTAAGTGTTGTAAATGATGTTCCAACTAGCCCCAGTATGTTAGAATACAATCCTGCCACAGGTGAATTTACATATCATCCTGAAATGCTTTCTAACTATGCCACAATATCTTATGTAGATAACGCAATAACAAATGGAATTGCCAATGTGGATCTCACTGGTTATGCCACAGAAGTTTGGGTACAAGGTTATATTGGCACAGCGGTAGACATTCCAGATACTGACGAGTTTGTTACAAAAACAGAATACAATCAAGATTATATCGCCATCAATGGTAAATTAGATCAGATTTCTGCCAATGCGGTGGGTTATACTGGTAGTGCAGGACAGGATGGTAGTAGTGTAAAGATTGTGGGCAGTGTGGAAAACTACACTGAGTTAACTACGGTACCCAGATGGAAAAACTACTTGGGACAGGTGGGCGACGGTGTAATCATCAGAAAAGGTAGCACTGAAGAATACCCTCCAGGTTCTGGCGAGCTTGTAACTATATTAGATGGATCCCTAGCAGTAGCAGTAAATTTATTATATCCACCAACTAATCAAACATTATGGGAACCTGTGTCACCCATCATTGGATACTCAGGCTCTGAAGGACCCAGAGGATATACAGGATCTAGAGGCTTTACAGGTAGTGCTATTGTTGTGGGCCAGTTCGATTACCATCAGAATGTTGTTAGTAATTTATGGACAGTTAATCATAATTTGGGTGTTCAATATCCAGTTGTAGAATTGATTGACGATAGTAATAATAGTATCGCTGGCACATATGGATATCCAACCATAAACTTTTTAGATGCTAACAACCTCACTGTAGCATGGACACAACCTGCCACTGGGCGTATAACAATATCAGCTGGTAGTGGTGTAAAAGGTGACCAAGGTGTTACAGGATTTACTGGTAGTATCGGTAATGCTGGTTTCACTGGTAGTATAGGATTTACAGGTAGCTCAGGAGCTTTTGCCGCATTGGGTTTTACAGGATCTCAGGGAGCCAAAGGCGACAGAGGATTTACTGGTAGCAAAGGCGACACCGGATTTAATGGTAGCACTGGATTTGTTGGTAGCAAAGGTGATATTGGTTTTACTGGTAGTAGAGGAATTCAAGGCTTTACAGGTTCACTGGGAGACCAAGGTATAATTGGTTTCACAGGTTCACAAGGCATCCAAGGCATAATTGGCTTCACAGGTTCACAAGGTATACAAGGTATTACTGGCTTTGACGGTAGCAGAGGTTTCAAAGGCGACAGAGGTTTTGGTGGCTCGCAGGGCAATGATGGTTTTACTGGTAGTCAGAGTATTGTTCCTGGCCCAATTGGATTTACTGGAAGCAAAGGATTTTCTGGCAGTGCTGGATTCTCAGGATCACAGGGAGATCAGGGTCTTAATGGATTTACCGGTAGTGCTAGTACTATAGCAGGTCCTATAGGCTTTACAGGTAGTCAAGGCGACACTGGTTCAGATGGATCAAGTGTTGAAATTAAAGGCAGTGTTGCTAACAGTGCCGCCCTTGACCCAGCATACACTGGTAACGTGGGAGACGGATTTGTTGCTATCGATACTGGTAATTTATGGGTATGGGATGGCGCACAATGGAACGATGTAGGTCAGATCAGAGGCTATGCTGGTAGCGTAGGCTTCTCAGGTAGCATAGGCTTTACTGGTAGCAAGGGCGATATTGGCTTTACTGGATCACAAGGTAACCAGGGCATAACTGGATTTTCAGGTAGCAAGGGCGATCAAGGCATAGTTGGATTTACTGGTAGCCAAGGCGATCAAGGCATAGTTGGATTTACTGGCTCACAGGGAGACCAAGGCATAGTTGGATTTACTGGTAGCAAAGGCGACATAGGCGCTACAGGATTTAGTGGTAGCATAGGTATACAAGGTAATTTGGGTTTTGTCGGCAGTCAAGGCAACGTAGGATTCACAGGTAGCAAAGGCGATCAGGGAGTCATAGGATTTACTGGAAGCCAAGGTGATCCAGGTAACATTGGCTTTTCAGGCAGTCAAGGATTGCTAGGACCTGACGGTGCCATAGGATTTACAGGCTCACAAGGCATACCAGGTGAAGCGGCTAATGTGGGATTCACTGGTAGCACTGGTATCCCGGGCGATATTGGCTTTACTGGCTCACAAGGTGACCAGGGTAACATAGGTTTTACTGGTAGTGCTAGTACAGCACAGGGCCCAGTGGGCGATACTGGCTTTACTGGCTCACAAGGTGACCAGGGTAACATAGGTTTTACTGGTAGTGCCAGCACTGCGGTAGGTCCGCAAGGTATTATTGGCTTTACTGGCTCACAAGGTGACCTGGGCAATGTAGGTTTCACTGGTAGTGCTAGTACAGCACAAGGACCCATAGGCTTTACTGGCTCCCAGGGAGATTTGGGCAATGTAGGTTTCACTGGTAGTGCTAGTACTGTGGCTGGACCAACTGGCTTTACAGGCTCACAGGGCGATCAAGGTACTGTTGGCTTTACAGGCTCACAAGGCGATCAAGGCACAGTTGGCTTTACTGGTAGTAAAGGTGATACTGGATTTACTGGTAGCAAAGGAGACACTGGTTTTACAGGTAGTGCTGGAGACCAAGGCATAGTTGGCTTTACTGGTAGCAAAGGAGACACTGGTTTTACAGGTAGTAGTGGGGCAGCCGATGCTACATTAGCATCAGTAACTGGTAACGGTAATACCACAGGCAGTGATATATTTGTGGCCGGCATGGCCCTGTCAGGTGAGATTTCCTTATCCACTGACATTACCACACCAGGAACAGCTATTGATTTAGATCGTACTGTACACTCTCTGGCCGATGGTAACTATACTTTAGCCGATGGTATTGAAGGACAAATGTTAATCCTAACCCCCAGAACTGGAGCAACCAGGACCGGAGTTAATGTTACGTTCTCAAAAATTAGATCATTTAATAATACAACTGACTCAGCCGCGGTGTTTGCTAATCAGTTATTGTCAGTTTTTGCTAGCCCCAACGTAACCATAGGTAGTTGCTGGATATATGTATTTGCCGATGGTGCCTGGAACTATATGAACCTGTATCAGCCATAAAACTATAAATTTAACATAATCGGATAAATAGTCGTATCAAGACTGTACACAATTGTACAGACAGTGAAGTCACTGACTTGGAGACAAAATGGCCGTTTATGGTAACTTTAAGGGCACTACCCAGCCCGGATTTACAGTGGGTAAGACAGGCGCCGCAACTATACATGGCAACCCCGCAACAGCACCCACATCACCTTTAACTGGTGATGTTTGGATGGATTCAGCAAACACCGCTCTCAAAGTGTATGACGGCTCAGAATGGTCACAAGGTACATTTATTGGTAACCTTGAAGGATTTATTGAAGTTGAAGTTGTTGCTGGCGAAAACCTCTCCAAAGGTGAAGTAGTATATGTATCAGGTAGCTCAGGCAATACTCCGCAAGTAAGCAAAGCACAAGCTAATTCTGGCGGAACTAAAATGCCTGCCATTGGTATTGCCAAGCAAACTATCAATTCCGGTAACAGAGGCTATGTTGTAGTCCAAGGTCTGCTCACAGGCATCAACACTAGTACATTCTCAGAAGGTGATGTACTGTATGTGAGTTCAACTGTAGCAGGTTCATTTACTTCAACCGCTCCCTCAGGTGAAGAAAACAAAATTCAGAACGTTGGTAAGGTAATCAACAGTGCCAATGGTGGTAGCATATTAGTAACAGGCGCAGGACGTTTTAACGCAACCAGCGCACTTGACTCAGGCAATATCTTTTTAGGCAATGCTAGTAATCAAAGCGTCACAGCAAATTTAGATTTAACACTAGCTGATTTGGGCTACCAGAAAAATGTAGCGGTATTGGGTGGATATGTTTTTACTCAATCTTCGAACGCCAGTGTATGGACAGTTAATCATAACTTAGACCAAAAATATTTAAATGTAGAAGTAATAGATGATTCTGGAAACACTTTGAGTGGTACTAGTAATTATCCTGTGATTGAATTTGTAAGCAATACTCAGCTCATAGCAACCTTTACTACTCCCACAGATGGATTTTTAGTAGCTAGCGCAGGATCAGGCACACAGGGTGACACTGGCTTTACTGGTAGCGTAGGCTTTACAGGATCACAAGGTGATCCCACTATAGTTGGTGGTTATACTCATACTCAAAGTAATGGAGCAACCACCTGGACAGTCAACCATAATTTGGGTTATCAGTATGTTACTGTAGAGGTAGTAAATTCCAATGGTGAAAGTTTAGCTGGAACACTTAACTTTCCAGTAATCGAGTTTGTTAGCACCACACAGCTCACTGCTACTTTTGCTACAGCAACTTCTGGCTACTTAGTGGCAGCCGCCGGCTCAGGCTTTTCAGGGTCAAAGGGTGACCTAGGTTATACTGGTAGTTCAGGTGAAACTGCTATTTGGCGAGCAGAGGGCGATGTAGGTAATATACAAACTGTTAGTAATGGTGATGTGGTAAACTTTTTTGGTGGTAAAAGTATTTCAACCAGAGTTTCGGCAACCGATACATTGTTTATTGAACTTGATGGCAACATAGTAGTTAGTGATGTTGCTGCCAACGCATTGCTTGAAACAGGCGATGCCTTTGTAGATTCAGATCAGCTGATAATGACTGCTGGCGCAATAGATGAAAGAATTTTAAGTTATGGCTACGAGAACGGTACTATTACAGAAGTTGTGGCTGGCACTGCTCTACAAGGTGGAGGCACTACTGGCACTGTAACTTTAGATGTAGTTGATCTCACCGTAGCCGAGATTGCCGGCACTGCACTTATCACAAGCGCCAACTCATATACACTCTCTGATACACTTTTAGTTACCGCTAAAGCCATAGATGAAAGAATTTTAAGTTATGGCTACACAACTAATACCGGCACGGTCACAGCAGTTAACGCTGGTGCGGGTTTATTTGGTGGCGGTACATCAGGCAACATAGATATAGCAGTTGGTGCTGGAACAGGTCTCACATCAAATGCTACCGCATTAAATGTAGAAAACTTAACTGTCGCAGAAATCGCCGCTAGCGCAATCCAATTAGGTACTGAAGCCTTTGTAGATTCAGATACCATTATAATGACAGCCGCGGCTGTGGATGACAGAATCCAAAGTTATAATTATGGAAATAGTACTATCACAGAAATTACTGCTGGCAATGGTTTAATTGGCGGTGGAACATCAGGGGTAGTTAATCTTGATGTAAGTGGTTTAACAGTCACAGAGATTGCCGCCGGTTCTTTACAAACAAGCGGTGAAGGTTTTACAGATTCAGATACTATACTAATGACTGCCGCCGCAGTCGATGACAGAATCCTTAGTTATAATTATGGTGATATCTCAAGTGTTGTAGCTGGTGATGGTTTAACTGGGGGTGCTACAACAGGTGATGCTACTCTTACAGTAGGCGCTGGCACTGGTATTAGTGTTGCGGCTGACACAGTAAGTGTAAGTGATATTACTATCTCAGAATTTTCCGCGGCAAGCATACAAACAAGCGGTGAAGGTTTTACGGATTCAGATACTATACTAATGACAGCCGCGGCTGTGGATGACAGAATCCTTAGTTATAGTTACGTTACAGGCCTAACTTTACAACAAGTCACTGATGCTGGGGCAACTACAGATAATAATATTGTATTAGGTGATGGCAATGACATTACCATGGATGCCGCCGCCGCCGGCCAACTAAAAGTAGATGGTGATGGTTATTCGGGCGCTATTGCTTTAGATGCTACTGCTATGTACGTTTACAATAATAGTAGTTCCAGAAACCTTGTGCTAGGTACTGATGAAACAGCAAGACTAACAATTGCTGGTACTGGTGATGTTACTATAGCAAATAAACTTACTGTAAATGGAGCAGGGGGTGTACAAACACCAAGCCTTACCACAGGTGGCAATGCCATTGCTGGTACTGTAACTGGTGACTGGACACTTACTGCTGGATCAACCTGGGAAGCAACCTACGCTGACTTGGCTGAAAAATATACTGTGGATGCTCCCTATGAGCCTGGTACAGTAATGAAGTTTGGCGGGGAAGCTGAACTTACTCAGTCAGATACACATAATGACACCAGAGTTGCTGGAGTAATATCTACAGCACCAGCATTTACTATGAATGGTGGCATTGAAGGTTCATACCTAGCATTGGCAGGTCGAGTACCAGTTAAAGTAGTAGGAGATATTCAACCAGGCGATATGTTGGTAGCAAGTGCTACAACAGGTCACGCTGAAGCAAACAACAAACCAGACGTAGGAACAGTTATCGGCAAGGCAATAAGTGCTAGTGTTGATGGTGTTTGTGAAGCTCTGGTAATATTAATGTAGGAAATAAATTATGTCAATTGAATCTATTCAAAAAGTAGGATCGTTCCAGGGATCAGGTAATGTAGTATATTCTAATTTAATAGGATCACCTACTGCTGGAGATTTATGGTTCGACTATAGTAATGTTGCTTTAAAAATTTACAATGGTACTATTTGGACTCAGTTTGGTAATTCTACAGGTGATATTTCCGGTGTTGTTGCTGGCAATGGTCTAAGTGGCGGAGGTTTAAGTGGAACAGTTACACTTGATCTAGACCTTTCAGAATTAACAGACATGACAGGATCTATTACTGGCTCAACTGAGTTTATATTATTGGATGGAGCCACAGAAAGTCGTAAAGCCGCCAGTGAAATTGACCTAAGCGCATTTAATAATGATTCAGGATGGACTGATAATGCTGGTACAGTTACAAGCGTAAGCACAACCGGAACTGTGAATGGTATCACTCTGAGTGGTGGAGAAATCACAGATACTGGTACTGTTACCCTGGGCGGCGCACTTGCTGATGTCAGACTGGATCAACTGTTAGCTGCAAACGTAATTACAAGTGGTGAAAGTTTTGTTGATACAGATGGCCAAGTAATGACAGCGGCCGCCATAAACGATAGAATTGAAAGTTTTGGATATACAACAAACACTGGCACCGTTAGCAGTGTAAGCACTGCTGGTAGTGTAAATGGTATTACACTGACAGGTGGAGATATTACATCAACTGGCACAATTACCTTGGGTGGTACTCTGGGCAGTATTACACTTAGCCAATTAGACAGTGCGGCACTTATTACTAGTGGTGAAGGATTCAGTGATACTGATTCAGCGGTATTAACAGCCGCGGCCACGGACGATAGAATACAAAGCTATGGTTATAGCACTACTGTGGGCACAGTTACAAGTATTGACGTTGCTGGCGGCAATGGCTTGACGAGCGCAGGTGGACCCATCACAGATTCAGGAACAGTTACTTTAACTGTTGGCGCAGGCCCGGGAATTATAGCTAATCCTGATAACGTTGCTGTGGATGTATCATTTATTGAATCTATTGCGCCACAGGGTACATTAGATAGTGTAACTGATAATGGTAACACAACATCAAACGCAATTACAGTAGGCACATTGAATACAACAACAATAAGTTCAGGTGGTACTGCTGTATCTGGATCCATTGATGGACAATGGACTTTAACAACAGGTAGTACCTTCCAGGCAACATATGCTGACTTAGCTGAAAAATATACTACGGATTCAGAATACGAAGCAGGAACTGTAATGAAGTTTGGTGGTGAAGCAGAACTTACACAGTCCGATACTAGTAACGATCATCGTGTCGCCGGCGTGGTTTCAACTAATCCAGCATACATTTTAAACGCCGATATTGACGGACAGTATTTGGCACTTACAGGACGAGTTCCTGTAAAAGTAATTGGAACAGTGTATCCAGGTGACATTTTAGTATCAAGTAGTGCTCCTGGCCATGCTGAAGTAAACAACGATGCTAGATCAGGCAGAATTATTGGCAAGGCTATTACTGCTGATGCCAATGGCGTTTGTGAAGCCTTGGTAACTTTAATGTAAACTTTATAAACATAAGCTAAACGAATTTTAACAGGAAATAGAGGAAATAATAGCATGTCTCAAATATTTGGTAGTTTTCAAGGCCCTAATGGTACAATTTATCAAAATCATACCGGTGTAAACATATCGTCAGGCGATGTGTGGTTTGATCACGCAAATGCTGATATTAAAATCTACAATGGATCGGCGTGGACTGAAGTGGGTACTGGCGCCGGCGCAACAGGTTATACTGGTTCTCAAGGCGCAGTTGGCTTTACTGGTTCACAAGGCGCAGTTGGCTTTACTGGTTCACAAGGAGATCAAGGTACTACTGGCTTTACTGGTAGTAGTGGAGCAGAAAACGCCACATTACAAAGTGTTACTACTAACGGTAACACCTCAACCAATACAATATTTGCCACAACTAGTGGACAGCATGAAGGCAATGTTGCTTCCAGAGACGGCTCAGTTAATGTATTAGATGTAGGCTCAGCTAACGATGGTAGTGACGCTACCATAAACGCAGATGTTACTGGTGATGTAGTGGGTGATGTAGTGGGCGATGTTACTGGTGATGTATTAGGTAACCTCACAGGCAACGTCACTGGTGAAGTTAACGGTAATGTAAACACCAGAAATGGCACCACTACTGTATTGGATGTTGGAACATTAAATGACGGCACTGACGCTGTACTCACAGCAGATGTTGTGGGTGATGTTACTAGCTCAGGCACAAGCACATTTAGTGGTACAATTGATGCTATCAATGGCACAATCATGGGCAATATTGACGGTGATGTTCGTACCAGAACAGGATCTAACAAAATTGTTGATGTAGGATCCAACAACGATGGCACAGATTCAGAAATTAACATACATGACATCAATGTTACTGGCACGTTGACCTCTGATGATATAACATCAAGCTCAATAACAATTAGTGGTGACATGCTAGTCACTGGTGATACTGTAATGACTGGTAATCTCACAGTTAATGGTAATACTACAATTATTAATTCTAACACTGTTACAAGTGGTGACACGTTGATTGTATTAAATGCTAATCTACCCAGTGGACAAGCACCCTCACTGGATAGCGGCTTAGAAATAAATCGTGGATCTAGTGCTAACGTACAAATACTATGGGTAGAAGGATCGGACTATTTTGAATTACGTGATGTAAACAGCGTAAAACAAGATCTAGTAATAGGCAATTTAACCTCCACTGGCATCGACGACAACGCTACGTCCACGGCTATAACGATTGATTCTAGTGGTCTTGTTAATCTCAGCGGTTCCATAGAGGCTACTACGGCTTATCGAGCATACGACTCTGTAGGTGCGACGTATAGAAACGTTCTTAGGTATGACAACGGAAATGTACGTCTTGAAACAGGATCGAACGGCACGGAAGCAATAACCGCTTTTACAGGCAGCCAAGAGCGTATGCGCATCGACAGCTCAGGAAACGTTGGCATCGGCGCGTCTAATCCTAACGCAAAACTAGAAGTAGTCGGCTCCTTCCGACAGGGTGGTGCAACAGCTCCTTTCCAATGGGATGTATCACCGGGGGCAACTGACTACTACACGTTAAGCTCTCCGGGATTTGTAAGTGACATCCTCACTGCTACTGCCGCAGGAGACGTGGGCATTGGATACGACGCCCCGTCGGCAAAACTACACGTTTTTGATGATAATGCCCCATGTCGTATGACAGTCCAAGGACTTGGTGCTGGCAACAGTGCTGGTATAAACATACTCGGCAGAAACTCAAGCAACACATC
>OBMK010003034.1_pt1 | contig 12069 bp, 10 predicted proteins | sample 1539081 | NCBI WGS metagenome assembly OBMK01 (sample SAMEA3355528, study PRJEB22509) | marine metagenome | biome: marine; feature: river plume; material: water | place: USA | collected 2010-08-07 | depth 0.5 m | reverse complement strand
TTTGTTATTCATTGCTTTACGACTCAAAGTAAGCTAAACACATAGATTATTCGTAAATTTACAAATCAAATAATTAGTGTAGTTATTTAAAATAAAAATAGTGTTTTTAAAAATTAAAACTTGTACACATATTGTACATTTAAAATATAAATAATGAACAAAGTTCTTCACATTGCCCAGGAAAGAGGCCTTGTAAGTTTTGGCTGGTTAGAAGCAAAATATTCATTTAGTTTCGGGAATTATTACAATCCCGAGAAAATGAATTTTGGAGCCCTAAGGGTACTCAATGACGACACCATAGCACCAGCAATGGGTTTTGGAAAACACCCGCACAAAAACATGGAGATCATCACTATTGTTCAGTCTGGGGCTTTAAAACATGAAGACTCAATGGGCAATAAAGGCATTATTGAAGCCGGGGACATTCAGGTAATGAGCGCAGGGAGTGGTATTGAGCACAGTGAGGTAAATGCAAGCTCTCAAAATAGCCTGACATTGTTTCAACTTTGGATTCATTCTCAAAGGCAAGACGTAACACCTAGGTATGAGCAAAAAAAAATTGCACCTTTACTTACAGACAACGCTTTTACCACCATCGTAAAGCCAAAACAAGAGGCCTTAAAGGATGATATTTGGATACACCAACAAGCATACATTAGTATAGGAAATTTTAGTAATGAAACCCAGACAAACTACAGTATGCAGCAAAACCAAAACGGAGTTTATATCATGGTTATAGAAGGGTCTATAGTGGTTGCAGATCAAACATTACAACATAGAGATGCAATAGGACTCTGGAATACACAAAGTGTTGACATAAGTATTACAAAAAATAGCAAGGTCCTCATTGTAGAGGTGCCAATGATTTAATAAAAAAAGTGAAAAACATTAAACCAATAAAGTTATGATAGAAGATGTAGAAATTACCGATAATGAATTTTTACGCCAGTTTGAACTTGAAATTGGAGATAATATGGCGCGCATAGAATACGCGCTACAAGACCGTAAAATATTTTTAACAAAATATGAAATGCCTGAAGATCTTGAAGACCAAGGTTTCAGAGATATTTTCATTAAAGCTGTTTTTGATGAAGTACGCGATCGTGGTATTAGCGTGATGCCAACAAGCCCAGAAGTAGTTGGATTTTTACGCAAAAACAGACGCAAGTATAAAGACCTATTACCAGTAGGGATTAATATATAAGAGAAACCTAATAGTACACTTTTAATTATACCCAACTAATTAATAAACAAAAACATACGTCATTTAAGTGAAGCGTATGTTTAAATCAGTTAAAGTCAAACCTCACCATTCCATCCTCATCAATTTCAAGAAGGGTCACCTCTTTTAAGGTATTAACCAGCTCTGGGTTCCAAGGGTGCTTTACCTTTACATAGTTTTGAGTAAAACCATGGATGTATCCTTGCTTATTCTCACCCTCAAAAAGCACTGTTAAGGTATTGCCTAGCTGTGACTCGTAAAAAGCGCGTCTCTTTTTTGCAGACAAACCTCGCAACATCTTACTGCGTTTTGCACGAATATTTTTAGGCACCACACCTTCCATAGTTGCAGCAGGGGTGTTTTCTCTCTCTGAGTAAGTAAATACATGGAGATAAGATACCTCCAATTGGTTTAAAAAATTATAGGTCTCTAAAAACAATTCTTGGGTTTCTCCAGGGAAGCCTACTATAACATCTACGCCAATACAAGCATTCGGCATTGTTTTGTTAATTCTTGCAACACGGTCAAGATATAGATCTGTCATATATCTTCTACGCATTAATTTTAAAAGCGTGTCACTGCCGCTTTGCAAGGGTATATGGAAATGAGGCACAAAGGTCTTAGACTGTGCCACAAAATCAATGGTTTGGTTTTTAAGAAGGTTAGGCTCTATAGAGGATATTCTAAGGCGTTTAATACCGGCTACCTCATCTAATGCTTGGCAAAGCTCGAAAAAAGTATGCTCGTGTTTTTTATTTCCAAACTCACCCTTACCGTAATCTCCAATATTTACTCCTGTAAGTACAATTTCCTTGATTCCTTTAGCAGAAATTTCAGCAGCATTCTTTAAAACATTTTCCAGGGTATCACTCCTTGAAATACCTCTAGCCAGCGGTATGGTGCAATAGGTGCATTTATAATCACAGCCGTCTTGCACTTTTAGAAATGCCCTGGTACGATCACCAATTGCGTATGAACCCACATAAAAGTCTGCATCTGCAATCTCGCAAGAATGTATCTCTGCACCGTTTGAGGCACTTCTGTCTGGATTGGCAAACAAATCGTTAATATAAGAAGTGATATTAAATTTTTCTGTGGCTCCCAAGACCAAATCTACTCCATTTACATCAGCAAGCTGTTGTGGCTGGAGTTGAGCATAACAACCAATAGCTGCAATAAAAGCATCGGGGTTGGCTTTTTGAGCTTGTTTTACAATGCTTTTAAATCGTTTGTCTGCATTTTCGGTAACACTACAGGTGTTTATAACATACACATCTGCAGGGTCAGTGAAATCTACCCGCTGGAAGCCCTCGTTTGTGAAATCACGGGAAATAGTAGATGTTTCACTAAAATTAAGCTTACAGCCTAAGGTATAAAAAGCAGCTTTTTTCACGACAGCCATATATTAAAAATAAATTAAGTGCAAAGTTAGTAGATTTTAAAAAGAGAATAATTAATCTTTAAGAGCGTCTCCACTGCTTGCTTATTTCAAACACCTCATTTAAAATAGCCTCTTCTTGAGTATCAAATTCAAGCCCACGCCTACCCATAACAATAGCGGCTACTTCAAAAGCTTTTTTAGTATTGTAGGTCTCCATGCCGCTTGAGCCGCCCCAGGTAAAGCTTGGAATAAAATTGCGAGGATAGCCTGTGCCAAAAATATTAGCGCTCACCCCTACTACAGTTCCGGTGTTAAACATGGTGTTGATACCACATTTACTATGATCACCCATCATAAGACCGCAAAACTGAGTTCCAGTTTTAGCAAATCTTTCGGTATCATAATCCCAAAGACGCACCTGCGCATAGTTGTTTTTTAAATTTGAAGTATTGGTGTCTGCGCCAAGATTACACCAGTGACCAAGCACAGAATTACCCATATACCCGTCATGCCCTTTATTTGAAAAGCCCATCATAACAGAATTTGCAACCTCACCTCCTACCTTGGAGTGAGGTCCTATAGTTGTGCCACCATAAATTTTAGCTCCCATTTTAACACTAGAATGCTCACAAAGAGCGAAAGGCCCCTGGATTGTAGCCCCTTCCATAAGCACAGTGTCTTTACCAATATAAATAGGTCCATCTGTAGCATTTAAAGATGCGCACATAACCTTAGCTCCTTTTTCAATAAATATATGCTCTGGATTAAAAGCTATTGTGGTTTTGGGTATCGCCTCAGAGGATCTTCCTTTGGTCAATACATCATAATCTCTCATGATTGCCTGATGATTCTTCTCAAAGATATCCCAAGTGTTTTCTATACGCAGCACGTCATCATCTGTATACTGAGTAATGGTAAAGGCATCAAAATCTATTTCTTGATCTTCTTTGGCGTAAAAGGCCAAAGGTTCATCGTTATAGAAAATGGCTTGATTCTCTTGCAGGTTCTTGATTAATAGCACTAAGTTCTCAGAAGGACAAAAAGAAGCATTTATGAGCACATTATGTTCTAGCTCTACCATAGGAAATTTATCTGACAGATACTCTTCTGTTACGGTAGTAGTTGTAGAACCTAAGAATTTTTCCCATTTTTCACGAATGGTTAAAATACCAATCCTAATATCTGCCACTGGCCGTGTAAAGGTAAAAGGCAATAACTGGTTGCGCACTGCGCCGTCAAAAAGGATGTAGTTCATAATAGGATATTAAATAGAATAATCAAAAATAGCAATTTAACACAACATAGTACCTATGGTTACAACGCATGACTGCTGCAAGATATGCGATAACGAAAAAAAGCCTACGATTTCTCGTAGGCTTTTTATATGTGTATAGCAAAAAACTACTCTTTGTCTTCTGCAGGAGCTGCAGCTGGTTTTTTGAATTTTGCGTATTTGTTCTTGAACTTATCGATACGTCCTGCTGTATCAATTAATTTAGATTTACCTGTATAAAATGGGTGAGATGTTCTTGAGATCTCCATTTTTACCACTGGATACTCTACACCATCAACCTCAATTGTTTCTTTTGTGTTTGCAGTAGATTTTGTTAAAAACACATCATCGTTTGACATATCTTTAAATGCTACTAATCTATAATTCTCAGGGTGGATACCTTTTTTCATCTTAAATCTCTTTAGTATATTGACATTACTGACCTTTCAGCAAATGCGTTTGCAAAAATAGATATATTTAAATAATCTGCAACAACTTTTTATCTTTTTTTTGAATGATTCTGACTTGTGTATTTTGGGATGAAAACTGAGCGCTTACAATGCCTCTAATTGAAAGAATAATTACTGTGTTAGCACATATAATTTATTAAAAATCTACAAAAACAAATTAATTACTAAAAAAACCTATCACTTTTTGTTTTTTTTACCTAATTTACTATGCGTGCATAGTAAATTAATAGTATCTTTGAAGTTAGAATTAATATAACAACCGCTGTACCATTGAAAGAAAAGACAATAGATTATGTACTTAGAGCCACCTGGATGGCGGTACAAAAAATGTACAATGAAGAGGCAGGCACCAAAGGAAGTACTATGGCTACAGGTTTTGCTCTTATTAGTATAGATCCAGAAAAAGGCACCCCTTCTACCGCCCTAGGTCCTAAAATGGGTATAGAGGCAACCTCTTTATCCCGTACTCTAAAAAAAATGGAACAGCAAGGGCTCATAGACCGCAGGCCCAACCCAGAAGATGGTCGCGGGGTACTTATACATCTTACAGCCTTTGGCAAAGAAATGAGAGAATTCTCTAAAGGTGTTGTCCTTAGATTTGATGAGGCTGTAAAAGAACAAGTCTCTGAAGAGGATATAAAAACATTTAAAAAAGTTGCCAGTACCATAACGGAGCTAATTAGCAACAAAAACATATATAAAAAGGTAATACATAATTAAACGGTATGTCTAAAAGAAGAATTAACAAAGTAGCCGTTGTAGGCTCAGGAATTATGGGTAGCGCTATTGCTTGCCATTTTGCAAACATTGGTGTTGAAGTCTTATTACTGGACATCATACCCCGAGAATTGACAGATAAAGAAACGGCAAAAGGATTAACCCTAGAAGATAAAGAGGTACGTAACCGTCTTGTAAACCAAGCCCTTGCTAGTTCTATTAAATCTAAGCCCGCTCCCCTATACAATAGCGCCTTTGCAAAAAGAATTACAACAGGTAATCTTGAAGATGATATTGCAAAAGTAGCACAGGTAGACTGGATCATTGAAGTGGTTATAGAACGGCTAGATATCAAACAAAAAGTATTTGAAAATCTAGAAAAGCACAGAACCCCAGGAACCTTAATTACCTCAAACACCTCTGGTATTCCTATTGGGTTTATGAGTGAAGGGCGCAGTGAAGATTTTCAAGCGCATTTCTGCGGAACCCATTTCTTCAACCCGCCGAGATACTTGAAGTTATTTGAAATCATCCCTGGACCCAAAACAAAACCTGAGGTTTTAGAATTTTTCAGCACCTATGCAGAACAGTTTTTAGGCAAGACAACTGTTATTGCCAAAGACACCCCTGCATTTATTGGTAACCGTATTGGTATTTTCTCAATCATGAGTTTGTTTCATACCGTTAAACAAATGGGCTTAACCATAGAAGAGGTAGATAAGTTATCTGGCCCTGTTATAGGTCGTCCTAAGTCTGCCACCTTTAGAACTGTAGATTTAGTAGGACTAGACACTTTGGTACACGTTGCCAACGGAATTAGAGAAAACTGCCCTGGTGACGAGCGTCTAGAGCTGTTTGAGTTGCCAGATTTTATTGGCACCATGATGGACAACAAATGGCTTGGGAGCAAGACCGGGCAAGGATTTTATAAAAAGACTAAAGATAGTAAAGGTAAAACCGAAATTTTAAGTCTGGATTTAAATACCCTAGAATACAGAGCAGCTCAAAAAGGAAAGTTTGCTACCCTGGAGCTCACAAAATCTATAGACAACGTTGCAGACAGATTTAAAGTTTTAGTAAACGGTAAAGACAAGGCTGGAACTTTTTACAGAAAGACTCTGGCTGCCCTATTTGGATATATAACGCATCGTATCCCAGAAATAGCTGATGAGTTATACAAAATAGATGATGCCATGAAAGCAGGTTTTGGTTGGCAACACGGGCCGTTTCAAATTTGGGATGCCATTGGTCTAGAAGCTGGGATAGAAATCATGAAAACAGAAGGCCAACAACCAGCCTTATGGATTGAAAAAATGCAAGAGGCTGGATGTACTAGCTTTTATTCAGTAAAACAAGGCGCTACCTATTACTATGATATTGCTTCAAAAAAACAAATCAAAGTACCTGGGCAAGACGCTTTTATAATACTAGACAACATTAGAGAATCTAGCGCAGTGTTTAAAAACAGCGGCGTTGTGATAGAAGATTTAGGTGACGGAATTTTAAACTGTGAGTTTAGATCAAAAATGAATAGCATCGGTGGAGATGTGCTAGCAGGTATCCATAAAGCCATAGATCTGGCTGAAAAAGATTTTGACGGCTTGGTTATAGGAAACCAAGGTGCAAACTTCTCTGTGGGTGCAAATATTGGTATGATTTTCATGATGGCTGTAGAGCAAGAGTATGATGAGCTGAATGCTGCCATCAAGTATTTCCAAGACACAGTAATGCGCCTTCGATATTCTAGCATACCAACAATAATGGCCCCTCATGGCTTGACCCTTGGTGGTGGCTGTGAATTGACCCTTCATGCAGATCGTGTTGTAGCGGCAGCAGAGAGTTATATTGGGCTAGTTGAGTTTGGAGTAGGTGTAATTCCTGGCGGTGGTGGTTCTAAAGAAATGGCCCTTAGAGCTAGTGATATATTTCAAAAAGGAGATGTTGAGCTTAATGTACTGCAAGAGCATTTCTTGACCATAGGTATGGCCAAGGTTTCTACCTCAGCACATGAGGCCTATGATTTAGACATTCTAAAACCTGGAAAAGATATCGTGGTGGTAAACACCTCTAGACAAATTGCAACGGCAAAAGCCCTTGCAAGACAAATGGCAGATATGGGATACACTAAACCTGCAGCTAGAAACGACGTTAAGGTACTTGGTAAACAGGCCTTAGGAATGTTCTTAGTAGGTACAGACGCCATGAATGCAAGTAAATACATAAGTGAGCATGATCAAAAAATTGCCAACAAACTAGCCTATGTAATGGCTGGTGGTGATCTAAGCGAGCCTACTCTGGTGAGCGAACAATATCTTTTAGATCTGGAGCGTGAAGCTTTTCTGAGTCTTACTGGAGAACGCAAAACTTTAGAGCGTTTACAGCACATGATACAAAAAGGAAAACCACTTAGAAACTAACGTTTGTAATAAACCAAAAGAAAAATGAAAACAGCATATATAGTAAAAGCATACCGTACCGCAGTTGGAAAAGCCCCTAAAGGAGTGTTTCGATTTAAAAGAACTGATGAGCTGGCAGCAGAGACCATTAAGTACATGATGGAAAAACTTCCAAGTCTGGACCCAAAACGCATTGACGATGTTATTGTAGGTAATGCAATGCCAGAAGGAGCGCAAGGTCTAAACATGGCACGTCTTATTTCCCTTATGGGTCTAGATATTGTAGATGTTCCTGGAGTAACAGTAAATCGGTTTTGTTCTAGTGGTATAGAAACCATTGCAATGGCAGTAGCGAAAATACAATCTGGTATGGCTGATTGCATTATTGCAGGGGGCGCAGAGTCTATGAGTAGTGTTCCCATGACTGGTTTTAAACCAGAACTAAACTATGATGTCATACAATCTGGTCATGAAGATTATTATTGGGGCATGGGTAATACCGCAGAAGCAGTTGCCAAGCAGTTTAACGTCTCTAGAGAAGATCAAGATGCCTTTGCCTATAATTCTCACATAAAGGCTTTAAAAGCACAAGCAGAAGATCGTTTTCAGGATCAAATTGTGCCAATTACAGTACATCAAACGTTTATTAATGAGTCGGGCAAAAAACAAAGCAAAAGCTATGTTGTCAATAAAGATGAAGGTCCAAGAGAAGGTACTAGTATACAAGCATTAGCAAAACTACGAGCTGTCTTTGCAGCAGGTGGAAGTGTAACAGCTGGTAACTCATCACAGATGAGTGATGGTGCTGCCTTTGTGATGGTAATGAGTGAAGAAATGGTTAAAGAGTTAAACCTTGAGCCTATTGCTAGAATGGCAAACTATGCCGCCGCAGGTGTAGAACCGCGTATAATGGGTATAGGTCCTGTAAAGGCTATTCCAAAGGCTTTAAAGCAAGCTGGACTAAAACAAGAAGATATCAAGCTTATTGAGTTAAACGAAGCGTTTGCCTCACAATCATTAGCAGTAATAAGAGAACTGGACTTGAATCCAGATATTATTAATGTAAATGGAGGCGCCATCGCTCTTGGCCACCCACTAGGATGTACAGGAGCTAAATTATCGGTACAGCTTTTTGATGAAATGAGAAAGCGAGATATGGCAGGACAGTACGGTATGATTACAATGTGCGTAGGTACTGGTCAAGGCGCTGCAGGAATATTTGAATTTTTAAAATAACAACAGTGTCCTCTTTAGAGGAAATTACAAGAAAAAATATGACAACACAAGAAAACAATAGCATCCTTAGAGGAGGGCAATTTTTAGTAAAACAGACAGATTGCAATGATGTATTCACTCCTGAAGACTTTAGTGAACAGCAGCAGATGATGAAAGAGGCTGTAATGGAGTTTAATGATCGCGAGATTATTGTGCACCGTTCACGTTTTGAGGCAAAAGATTTTGCACTTACAGAAGAGGTTATGCGAAAGGCTGGAGCGCTAGGTTTTTTAAGCGTAGCTGTTCCAGAGAAATTTGGTGGCATGGGTATGGGTTTTGTGTCAACGGTACTCACCTGTGACTATATCTCTAGTGGAACAGGTTCTTTCTCTACAGCTTTTGGAGCACATACAGGTATTGGAACTATGCCAATAACACTTTATGGAACAGAAGACCAAAGAAACAAATATGTGCCAAAGCTTGCAAGCGGAGAGTGGTTTGGCGCCTATTGCTTGACAGAACCAAGCGCAGGAAGTGATGCTAACTCAGGAAAAACAAAAGCAGTACTGAGTGAAGATGCAACACATTACAACATAACAGGGCAAAAAATGTGGATTTCAAATGCAGGGTTTTGCAATGTATTAATTGTCTTTGCCCGCATAGAAGATGACAAAAATATTACAGGATTTATTGTAGAGAATGACCCTGCAAATGGCATCACTATGGGTGATGAAGAACACAAACTAGGCATAAGAGCCTCTTCTACCCGTCAAGTATTTTTTAACAATACAAAAGTGCCTGTAGAAAACATGCTTGCTGGTCGTGGAGAAGGTTTTAAAATTGCAATGAATGCTCTTAATGTTGGCCGCATTAAATTGGCCGCAGCCTGTTTAGATTCTCAAAGACGTTTGGTTAGTGGCGCTATACAATATGCTACACAGCGCAAACAGTTTGACACGCCTATTTCAGAATTTGGAGCAATAAAAGCTAAAATTGCAGAGACAACCACAAATGCTTTTGTTGGAGAATCTGCAACCTATAGAGCATCAAAAAACATTGAAGATAGAATTAACATCAGAATAGCTCAAGGAAACACCCACCAGGAGGCAGAATTAAAAGGAGTAGAAGAATATGCCATTGAGTGCTCCATTTTAAAGGTAGCTGTTTCTGAAGATGTTCAAAATTGCGCCGATGAAGGAATTCAAATATTTGGAGGTATGGGCTTCTCTGAAGACACTCCAATGGAGTCAGCATGGCGTGATGCGCGTATCACGCGTATCTATGAGGGCACCAATGAGATCAACCGCATGTTATGTGTAGGTATGCTAGTGAAAAAAGCCATGAAAGGCCATATTGATTTATTGGGCCCAGCACAGGCAGTTGCAGATGAACTACTAGGCATACCATCTTTTGACACCCCAGATTTCTCTCAGAGGTTAAGTGAAGAAAAAGACATGCTTGCTAAATTGAAAAAAGTGTTTTTAATGGTTGCCGGTGCTGCAGTACAAAAATATGGACCAGCTCTAGAAGAACACCAACAAATGTTGTTAGCGGCTAGTGACATTTTAATTGAAATATACATGGCAGAAAGTGCTGTATTGCGTGCAGAGAAAAGCACAAAAAACAACTCAGAAAATGCAGACTATCAAGTAGCTATGGCGCAGTTGTATTTATACAATGCAGTAGATACTATCACCTCTAAAGCAAAAATGGCAATTATCTCTTTTGCAGAGGGTGACCAGCAGCGCATGATGCTTATGGGGCTTAAAAGATTCACAAAATACCAAACTATGCCAAATATTGTTGGACTGCGTAACACAATTGCAGAAAAGGTAGCTTTAGAAAACCAATACCCTTTTTAATGTAAAACAGAGGTGTTCTAAGGTTTGTTATTTGTTAGAATCTATTTTATTAAGTACAATTTTAATTAACAACCACACCGGAAAGAGTATACCACATAAAAAAGAGGGTAAAGTAGTGAGTTCTTTATAAACACCAATTAATGTAAAGTAAATTTCATTTAAGTGTAATAAATAGATTAAACCTATGTTTGCCCAAGATAGAAGTGAAACAATGATTAAATATTTGTTTTTCATATTACAATAATAATAATAATGCGTCATAATTATGGCGCATTTACTTTTTAATAAACTTAATGGTTTTAACTACAACTCCCTTTTGGTAGACCTTTACCAGATACAAACCACTTGAGAGTGAGCAAACATCTATAGCAAAAAACCCATTAGCAGATGGGCTGTCTTGCAAGAGCGTGTTGCCCAACATATCATAAACGAAAACAGCATCTGTTGTATTTGAGTTTGAGGTATTGACAAACAATACATCATCAACGGGGTTTGGATAACTTGTCACGGATGGTTTTAGGGCAGAAGCAATCCCTAAGTCTTGACCAAGTGGCAAACGTATACCCACTGGGCGGTGGTCTGAGACGTTTTGATCATACTCATTAAAACCTCCTTGAAGATAAGAGTCTACCTTTATAGTTTGGGTAACGGCCCCTGGCATTGCATATAATTCAAAGAGCTCATCTGTAATTAATATATGGTCTAGATGTGATGGCCAATTTGGGAAAGACCAATTTGAAACGCTCCCTTGAGCAATATCCATATCTGCAAAAAAATAGGACTCAGGATCATTCAAAAAAGGTGAAAACACATTGTGAGGGTCTGGATCTGTCAATATATCATTTAAATCTCCAACTACAAATACAGCAGCATTAGAGAGGTTGGTGTCAATATATTGTTTTAAGAGTAGATTTGCCGTGTACCTACGTGTTTCTTGATCCCAAGGGTTATCTAGGTCTAAAAGACCATTTCCGCAGCATTTATAATGATTGTTAATGATAACAAAATCCTGATTTGCATAAGTAACCTCTATAACCATAGGAAATCTAGGGAAGTTATTCCACTCTGGAGCTTGGGTAAAAAGCTCATAGGCGCTATTGAGCTCTACGACCTCATGTTTATACAAAAACACAAGCCCTGCCCTATCTAGTGATTGACTGTAAAGCGTATAGTCATCCAAAAAGGTGTCTAGATTATCTAAAATGGGATAATTTTGTATCTCTTGTATTGCAATAATATCTGCATCTATAGCCTCAATGATCTCCAAGACATATTGCAAAGTTGCAGGCTCGTTTTTAGGAAAGTTTTCAATATTCCAGGTAACAACCTCAAAGCTGTCATCGCTACCAAAGGAGAGATCATCCAAACTCTGGGCATAACTGGTAAAGGGTATTAATAAAAGAAAAACCAAATACTTATGTAGCATACTACAAAAATAACCAATAAACAGCCATCTACCTCATTATCCTTTTTTAGTTACCCAAAAACTATGTCTTGTAAATTAACCAAACTTTGTACCTTGGGGCTATAAAT
>OBMK010003030.1_pt1 | contig 12090 bp, 14 predicted proteins | sample 1539081 | NCBI WGS metagenome assembly OBMK01 (sample SAMEA3355528, study PRJEB22509) | marine metagenome | biome: marine; feature: river plume; material: water | place: USA | collected 2010-08-07 | depth 0.5 m | reverse complement strand
CCTTGCCGTCGTCGAATCTGTTGGCACTGATCAGGTCATTGCCTTAGTCATTGATCAATCTGTTCTCAAAGCGACTGGGGGTCAACTGGGGCGCCACGATGCTGCCGCGCCCTGATACCAATCTGTGTCAGACACATCATGGCAGCGGTGCACACAGCAAACACTGTACATAGAGATGCGCGGGATCGCGCAAACTCGATACGCTTTTCACCACGGGCGTAAAACTATTGGCTAACGCCTGAAACCAAGCGCCCTTTGGCAAAACTGACTGGGTCAAAGAGCGACTCAGCTCTTCGATAAAGAGACTTTCAAAGGAAGGCGGCACGCTGGTTCGTCGAGTCCGCCATTGCTCAACACCAGCGAGTGAGGCGGCCGCGGCGACTGCTTGATCCAGTCCCCCGAGGTCATCCACCAGTCCATTCGTGGCGGCCTCTTGGCCTGTCCACACCAGGCCGTCAGCGACTTGCTCCACCGCTTCAGGTGACATATCTCGGCCATTCGCGACCAATTGAATAAAGTCCTGATAAGCGCCAACCGATAGCGCCTGCACGATCCTCGCCATCTCCGGACTCAGACCTCGCTCAAAACTGGCCGCGCCAGCCAGCGAGGTCGTGCCTAAGCCATCAACCGTGACGCCGATATAATCGAGCACCCCCTCAATCGTAGGGAAAGCCGAAAACGCGCCAATGCTGCCGGTTATCGTGGTCGGCAACGCCCAGATCTCATCCGCCTCGGCGGCGATCCAGTAGCCGCCCGAAGCCGCGACTGACCCCATTGATACCACAAGGGGAATACCCCGCTCTCGCACTTCAAGCAGCTTCCGGCGAATCTGATCAGACGCAAACACGCTACCACCGGGAGAGTTGACGCGGAGGACAATCGCGGCCAAGGCCTCAGCCTCAAGCGCCGTCTCAATATAGTGGGTAATGGTGTCGCTCCCCGCCATGCCTTCTTCGCTCTCTCCGGGCACGAGCGTTCCCTCGACGGGCACAATGGCAATCAATGGCAACCCTTGCTCACTCACGCTGCGACGCATCGCCATGTCTTCTTGGTACTGCTGGAGGCTGACCATTGGCGCAAGCCCCTCCTCATCTTCAGCCCCCACCCATTTGATCAAAGCCGCATCCATCTCAGCGTGGTCAGCCAACACATCAACCCAGCCGGCGGCCAACAGGGTCTCAGCCAGATCATTGCCTGCTGCGCCCAATTGCTCGGGGAATGTCGCAATAAACCCATCCATCGACCCCGGCGCCATGCCGCGGCCCGCTTCCGCCAACTCGGTAAAGGCGGACCATAACCCTGTCAGCCAGCGGGTAATCACCTCACGTTCTGTCTCTGACATGTCATCACGCAGATACGGCTCAACAGCCGATTTATTATCTCCCGCGCGGAAGACATGCATGGTGACTCGCACTCGTTCTAAAAACGTGCGCAGATACGCTCGGTATACAGAGAAGCCCTCCAAAAATAGCCCGCCCTCGGGGTGGAGCAGCACCTGATCCGCCTGTGCGGCCAACAGATAATTGGCCTGAGAATAAAAATCTGCCTTTGCGATGACCGGCTTACCGGCATTTTTAAATTCTGCAATCGCCGCACTGATCTCCACTGTTTGACTGGTGGTCGGGCCTGATACGTTTTCTAGGTCCAGTACCACAGCACTGATACGGTCATCCTGTGCTGCCCATTGAATCGCACTGATGACGTCTTGGAGCACGGTCGGCTGTTGATACTCCTGACTAAAGAGGGCAGCCAACGGCTCTAACGCCGGCGCGTCTTCCACCAACGCACCCGATGGTGCAACCAACAGCGCCGCTTTGTCCGGCAGGGACTCCGGACCCGCATCGCCCAGACTCAGACTGAACGCCGCAATGAAAACACCGACGAAGATCAGTGGCACCAAAACCGAAATGACGCGACTCACGCCACTTAATAAGCGCCAAATGGCTTTAAAAAACCGCAGTATCAAAACAGCGTCTCCCTCATTAATCGGATCATAATGCGGCGAGCATTCGCCGCGAAGGTGATGGTCATCATCCGGCTGCCGGACGAATCTCTCGGCTGCGATACCGGATATACAGCATGCAACTGACAAACAACGTCACAACCAGTGTGAGCCCAGCCACGGAGAGTCCATCGGCCTGATACGCAAAGACGGCCTCAACAGCGGAGATAAAATAAAACAATAAAATCAGATCAAACCAAATAAAGAGCTTGAGCGAGTCGAGTGTGGCCGCCCAAAGAAAACAGAGCAGCGGCAAACATCTCAGCCCTGTCAGCGCCCAAGTACCCGCGAATCGTTCCACGTCGGCGGCTTGCTGCATCAGCAATCCAAACCAACTTAACCACATGAGACACCATAACGCGCGACTGAGCTGGCCTCTTTGTTGCTTCTGCTTCATTCAACCTCGCTCTTGCTTTTGACCGCGTAACGCCCATTCCGCGACGCGCTTACCCAGGGCACGACAAATCGCCGATTCACTGTCATCTAGCGCCCGATCTCCCCCTTCAGTAGACCAATGACTGGCCCCGTAGGGGGTTCCGCCCGCGGTTGTTTGGCGTAACTCTGGCACCGAATACGGAACGCCCACCACCACCATCCCATGATGTATCAGTGGCAGCATCATGCTCAGCAGTGTGGATTCTTGACCGCCGTGCAAAGAACTGGTTGAGGTAAACAAACCTGCGGGTTTATCAATTAAGCTCCCCTGCATCCAAAGCGCGCTCGTATCATCGAAAAATTGCTTCATCGGCGCCGCCATATTGCCAAATCGGGTCGGACTCCCCACAACCAGGCCCGCGCACCCTTTCAAATCCTCTTGGCTTGCCACAGTCGGCGTGTCGGCTGACTCTGAGGTCGGGGATGTCAATGATGGAACGATTCTCACCCGCGCCTGTATCCCCTGGACACACTCGACTCCCCTCGCGATGTGCCGCGCCATCGCCGCGGTCGCGCCGCCGCGACTGTAATACACCACCAATATGTAAGGTTCTGTCAACACAACTACAATCCATCATGGGCGACTCGACGAGTCGTCAGACACCACGTTACAGTAACGCGACACGGTTAAGGTCTCTGGGCAATGGTAACGCATCCGCGACTTCAAAATTTGGCATCCCGAATACGCTACCTCATTAAGCGCTGCGTCGACGATCGCCTGAGCGCCAGCGCCGCCGCGCTGACCTACGTCAGTTTATTCGCTTTGGTGCCATTATTAACCGTGACGCTCTCTATTGCCTCGGCATTGCCTGCCGCGGGGAATATCGAGGCCAAGGTAGACGATTTCCTGCTGCAGTTCCTTCTGCCAGAAAGCTCAACCCAAGTCGTGGCGTATTTGAGTACGTTTATTGAGCAAGCCAGATCGCTGACCCTATTTGGCGTCGCCATCCTCCTCATTACCGCTATCCTGATGCTGCGGAATGTCGAGCAAGCGCTCAATGACATCTGGCGCAATCAAGCCAATCGCAAACCGCTACATAGCTTTCTACTCTATTGGGCTGTGTTGAGCTTAGGACCAGCCGCCATCGGCTTGGGCTTGGGGTTACGTGCTTTTCTGTTTGCCACCACCAATGAGTGGGGCGGACTGCAGCAGTATGGCATCGGGGCCATGCTAGTGGGTCTGCTGCCCTTCGCAATCAGCGCGATAGGGCTTACCGCTTTGTACGCGGCAGTGCCCAATTGCCAGGTCCCCCTCAAGCATGCGTTTATCGGGGGTATTTTTGCGGCGATCACCTTCACTATCGCCCGCATGGCGTTCACAGGAGTCATGGCACAGTCCAGCTACAGTCTCGTTTACGGTGCCTTTGCCACGGCGCCACTCTTTCTGCTCTGGATTTACATCACCTGGATTATTGTGCTCCTCGGTGCACTCGTCACCCATGGCATGTCCGCCTACCAGAATACCGAACAGGCGCAAACACCCACTCTGATGAAGGCTCTCAATATTCTTTACCTCTTCTGGCAAGCACAGCAGGAGGGTCGAGGCATCGCTGAGCTCGAAGTTATTAGCGCCAATGATCTTTTGCCCGGTGGGATAGACGCTGATAGCTGGCGAAGCATTCGTGACTCACTGATCGCAGCGCGGCTACTCAAACGGCTTGATAGGGGTCACTACTTGCTGAGCAAAGATCTTCATGCCGTGACGCTTTCAGGCCTAGTCGACCTCATTCGCGCAGAGCCTGAACACCGACTCACCGGATTATCCCTACCGTGGCAGCACACCGCTGCGACACTGCTCAGTGATAGCAAAGGCCACGAAAACCAGTGCCTCAACGTATCGCTCGCTGACTTGTTTGCAACACCTAAGGTCTAAGCTAGGCATGTCACGGCGTCTCATCATTACTGTGATCGGTGGCCTGTTAGCGCTCTCCGTCATGAGCTGCGAGGATCAACCTGTTGCGCTCCCCGCACAAGGCCATTGGCGCATAGTGAACTATTGGGCCGTCTGGTGCGGCCCTTGTCGAGAAGAAATTCCCGAGCTCAACCGATTGCATGAAGAGACTGATTTGGTGGTTTTTGCGGTCAACTATGACGGGAAACAAGGTGAGGAATTAGCCTCACAAGCCGCGACAATGAACATCGGCTTTAGAATGCTCGCGCAGGATCCGGGTCCAGCGTTGGGGGTTGAGCGGCCTCGCGTGTTGCCCACGACGCTGTTGGTTGACCCTGCCGGCAGGGTCACCGACACACTGGTTGGCCCCCAGACTCAGGAAACGCTCTTGGCTGTCTGGAGAACTCGCGCAAGCGATTAGGCCTCTTCCCATCGCGCTGGCCTTGTCCTCGGCACCGAGACGGGGACTTGGACTATTGCTTGTCGCCACTGTCTGCCTCAGCGTGGCTTACCCTGCTTCGGGTATGAGGGAGATCTGGTGCACGGTTTACCGACGCTGAATGGCGTCATCGGGGGCAAAAAAAAGCCGGCTGTTAACAGCCGGCAATAAAGGAGCCACTCAAAACGGGGAGGACTTTTTCACTGTCGCCCTCACTGCCCAGACGTTTCCCTTGCGATGCACCCGTCACCACCGCCATCTCAACAACACTTACTCAGACCGAGTGCCCGAGTAAAAGTTCCCAAAGTGGCAAATTATTTTTGGTTAATTGGCAAACCAGCTCGCTGAACTGGTCTGACCGTCCCCAGAGGTGACAAAAAGTTCCAGTTCAGTCAGCTCACCGAGCCCCCCCTCAGTCAGCACCAGATCGAGCAAATAATGGGCCAAGGCCTCTACCGTCACATTCACAATCGGTAACACCAACGTTTCATCCACCGGAAAACGCAACGTCTTCCCGGCAAACGTCGCGTGATATTCGCCGTTTTCCTCGGTGATGGTTAACCAAGGAGACGTTCCCGGTAACAACATATATTCGTCATGCGCGTCACACAGTTTTTGCAGGCACCGTTTGTAGAGGTTGTAATCAGCGGAAAAACCATTCTCCCCCATCTTCGCCACAATGCGTGCCGACACACCATAGTTATGGCCGTGCAACCGCTCGCGTTCGGTCGATGAAAAAATAGTGAAGTGTGCTGCCGAAAACTTGTGTGCTTGCTTGTCAATATGGAGCGTGGCGAGCTGGGTCATGGGCTCCCCCTAAAGTCAGAAAGTCGCTATGGTGTGGGATGAGGTCGCAATCAGCAAGCCCTCATCGATCGGCTTGCTACGCTACCCCGTACAATCACCAACACTAAAACAGTTCACCATTTAAGCGGGAGATAAGATGAGTCCTTTAGCCATCCTGACAGGCGCCAGTTCAGGGATCGGTGCCGCAGCCGCTGAGCAATTCATCGACCAAGGGTACTCGGTCATCAATATTTCCCGTCGCGATTGCCCCGTTGCAGGCGTCGAGACCCTTCAGACCGATTTGGCCGACTCGGCATCACTCAGGGGCACTTGCGACACATTGGCAGCGCGCCTGCAGGCGCAAGACAGTACTGCACCCGTCTGTTTGGTACACAACGCCTCATTAATGCTCAAAGACCGCTGCGATACCACCGAGGACTCAGCACTGATGGCGGCCATCTCGGTTAACGTGCTGGGCATCAACACGCTTAATCGAAGCTTAGTGTCTGCACTGCCGCAAGGTTCTAGCATCCTCTTCGTGGGATCGACCCTATCTGAGAAGGCCGTCGCAGGCGCATTCAGTTATATTGTCAGCAAGCACGCTCAGCTGGGGATGATGCGGGCAACCTGCCAAGATCTCATGGGACGGGGCATTCATACCGCAATGATCTGCCCCGGCTTTACCGATACCAGTATGCTCCGTCAGCATGTGGGCAATGACGAGTCCGTACTCCATAGCTTGGGCGCCATGAATAGCTTCGGGAGACTCGTCTCGCCAGCTGAGATCGCCGACATGATTCTGTGGGCGCACCAGCATCCCGTCGTAAACGGATCGGTTATGCACGGTAACCTTGGACAGATCGAACATTAAAATGGGAGCGATATCCGGCGTGATCACCGAGCGGCGCGAACGCACTTTTTTAGTGCTGGCAGGTATCTTTTTATCCGCCATGACGTTGCTCAATGTGGTCGGCATCACCCGATTTATTCAGCTGGGTCCGCTAGCGCTTGCCGTGGGTGTGTTGCCTTACCCACTCACCTTTCTGTGCACCGACCTCATCAGCGAGCTCTATGGGCGAGGGCGGGCCAACTTTTTAGTCAGTGTGGGGCTAGGGATTAACCTGCTGATTTTAGGTGTCTTAACACTGGGCGCCTTTGCGCCACCCGTGCCAGAAGCCGTCATGCCGCCGTGGCAGGTGCTTCAGCTGTCAGAACCCGTCGCCTTGCCAAATGGGACAATAGTTGAATCTGAAGTGGGTCTCTTTCAACTGATTTATGCCACCACATCGGGCGCGGTCTTTGCCTCGATGCTGGCTTACGTGGCAGCGCAATATTGCGACGTGCAGCTCTTTCATTTCTGGAAGCGAGTGACCCGCGGCAAGCATCTCTGGCTGAGGAACAACTTCAGCACGCTACTGAGTCAGTTGGTGGATTCAGTCATGGTGATCGCGGTGACTTTTGGCGCCGCTTTCCTAGCCGGCAGCATGACGCTGAGTACGCTCATGACCCTCATCGGCAGTAACTACGCCTTTAAAGCACTGTGCGCCTTGCTCGACACGATTCCTTTGTATCTTGCCGTGCATTGGCTCCGCGGCTATTTGGCGCTCGCCCCGGGGGAATACGCCGTCAATCATCCGCCCGACTGAGCAGGCCCGATTCGCGAATCAGTGGAATGGTAACCGGCCGGCCCTGCGCTAAGCTCAGTCGATCTAGTTGCTCCATAAAGTGGACCACCGTTCTCGCATCGCGCGGTAACCTCATGGTGCAGTATTGAAGCACCTCATTGCTGAGCGCGACCCCCGCGGCGTCGGCGCGAAGACGGAGCAGTGCGGCGATGTGCTCCTCTGAAAAGTGTGGGAGCTGAAAAATCGTCAAACTCGTCAAACGAGATCTCAAATCAGGTAGTAGTGCGCTCAATTGCGCCGGTGCCTTAGTCGCCGCGACCAACAGCTGTACTCCCGACTCCATACAGCGGTTGAACAGCGTGAATAAGGGCTCCTGCCACGCCTGATCGGTTTCAATACACTCTATATCGTCAATCGCCACGACACTCGCCAGATGCGCTTCAGCCAGCACCTCGTCGGGTGGAAAGCGCAACAAATCAGCTAGTGGCAAGTAACGGGCATCATGACCCGCCACATGACAGCAAGCCTGCAGCACGTGGCTTTTACCGACATGGGAACCGCCCCACAGATAGGCACTTTGTGACACCGGCTGACCCATCGACAGCCACTGCTCCATTGGCTCGGTATCAAAACGACTGAGCCAGTTTTGCCAGGTCGCGAAATCCTCTCGCTGGATGGGCAGAGGAATCTGTTGGCCACCCATTGTCATAACGTCATACCAATGCTCTGGACACGATAGTCATCAGCCCTGCCATGACAGCAGCAAGCCGCCGTCCGCGTCTGGATCGGTATTCACCCACTGCAACTCGGTCTGCGAAGCCATTAACCTGATCAGACTATCGGCATCGTCTACGCCAAACAGCGCCAGCCGCAATGTATCACCCTCTACTGCGATCGGCCTTACCTGCTCCAGCGTTTGGATGCCGGTAATTAATTGCGTCACCGCCTGGTAGTCCGCCAGATTAACCACATTCTCGATGCTAATCACTAAGGGCTGACTGGCCGCTTCAGTTTTTAATTCAACCGCGAATAACCGGCGCATTTCCGTCATCGTCATCGCCAGCCCGGGCTCAATAAGGGCAGCACGGGTATCAGCTTGTATTGACACCGATTGTTCGACTGCCCGATGCAAATAGGTCCATTCAGCGATAGTACGGTCTCCGCTGAGGCGGATTAAGCGCCCGACTAAAAGATGGGTCATTCCGTAACGCGCTGATGCCTCAACCACGGGACCGTAGTCGCGCCGCCACAGTGTATCAGGCGAGACCAGGGTGCCATCGGTAAGATCATAGAGCGGACGGCGCAGGTTGAGGCCCAGTGCGCTAAACGCCACCTCAAAGTCGACCCACAGCGGCTCCTCAGCCTCGGTGTTACCAAATCGTCGCCCATTGACATCATCAATCACCAACCAAAGGAATACGGGGGGCCTCTCGCCTGCCCATACCGTGCCGCTGGCCTCACGAATCAGTCCTTCAATTAACACACGGTCGATATGGGCCACAAAGCGAATACGCCCCTCCACTCGCTCGAACTGATAGAGCGCCAACTGGGAACGAGGCGATGCCAGTGCTGCCTGAATCGCGGGATCGGACAGTAATGCTGGATCACCAGAGTGCTGGAGTAGCACTTGCCTCAGGGCCTCTGTCGCTGCCAGATCGATGGTTGCCTCACTGCGATCCTCCACGTCGATCCGCGTAATGAGCACGTCACTTTGTGATCGCACATCCGCACTCAGACCCATCGCTCCGAACAAGATCACCACCCAAGCCCATTGGCGCAACGCCAGAGTGTGACCCGCACTACTGCAAGGGTTGCTCAAGTCTCTGCTCTGGGCTTTTTTTCGCACTATGGTTCACCAATGGTTACGGGCTAAATAAGCCTGACGACCTCTCGACTAGGCAGTGTCAACGATGTACCCGGCCAGGCCAACCGCCCCCTTAAGATCAACTATTATCAACCAAAGCGAGCAGGATTGCTTTCCAGTACGCGATCAGCACATTACTATCGCTATTCAGAGAATCGAGAACCCCGAATGACTGAAGAAAAATCGTCCCCAACCTCACTTACTTACCGTGATGCCGGTGTTGATATTGATGCGGGCACGGCACTCGTCGAGCGCATTAAGTCGGTCAGCCAGGCCACTCATCGTCCCGAAGTGCTGACTGGCCTCGGTGGCTTTGGTGCTCTCTGTGCCATCCCTCCCGGCTATTCAGAGCCGATTTTGGTTTCGGGTACCGACGGTGTGGGGACTAAATTACGGCTCGCCATGGAGCTGGGCATTCATGACACGATTGGCATCGACCTCGTCGCAATGTGCAGTAACGATATCGCGGTAGTGGGCGCTGAACCCCTATTTTTTCTGGATTACTACGCGACTGGAAAATTAAATGTCGAGATCGCTGCGGCGGTGGTCGCTGGGATCGGTAGAGGCTGTGAGTTAGCCGGTGCCGCCTTGGTGGGTGGTGAAACGGCAGAGATGCCGGGTATGTATGAGGGCGAAGATTACGACCTCGCGGGATTTTGCGTGGGCATTGTCGAAAAGGCTGACATCATTGACGGGACCAGCGTGCAACCGGGAGATGTATTGCTGGCACTCCCCTCAAGCGGGCCACACTCCAATGGTTACTCCTTGATTCGCAAAGTGCTCGAGCATACCGGCAGTCAACCCGACTCGGCCTGCGGAGAGGTGTCATTGGGACAAGCGCTACTGGCACCGACCACGATTTATAACCGCCCATTATTGGCACTCCAGCAAGAGGTTAAGATCAGCGCCATGGCACACATCACCGGTGGCGGGATTCTCGAAAACCTGCCCCGCGTCTTACCTCAGGGGATGGGTGCGTCAATTCGGCGCGATAGCTGGGATTTACCGGCTGTTTTTCAATGGCTTCAAAGCGGCGGCAACATTACCGATCAGGAAATGATGCGGACGTTTAACTGCGGTGTCGGAATGATCATTGTCCTCCCTGCCCCCGAGGCCACTAAAGCACTGGCCGTGTTGGCGAGTCACGGCATTACGGGATGGGAGCTGGGTGCCATTGATGATAGCGATGCCGGGCTGAAGATCCATTGACGCTCGCCAGATGACACAACGTATTGTGGTGCTGCTGTCAGGCCGAGGGTCCAATTTCCAGTCACTCCTCAACGCCAGCCTGACCGGTGACCTAGCAGGCAGCATTGATCTTGTGATCAGTAATCGACCGCACGCTGGGGGGTTAACGATTGCCAATAACGCCAATATCGATACTGCGCTAATAGACCATCAAGCCTATGCAACCCGGGATGCGTTCGATGCAGACCTAGCGGGGGTCATTGACAGTGTGTCACCCGACTTGATCGTTTTGGCTGGGTTTATGCGCATTTTAACCCAAAGCTTCGTTAGCCAGTTCGCTGGACGATTACTGAATATACATCCCTCGCTCCTGCCGCTTTATCCGGGTCTGAATACGCATCAACGAGCATTAGATAACGGAGACACTCACGCCGGCGCTACCGTTCATTATGTGACTGGGGAACTCGACGGAGGCCCCTCTGTCATACAAGCGAGGGTGCCGATTGAACCTGGCGATACCAAAGACCAGCTAGCGGACCGTATCCTCCGGGTTGAGCACCAGATTTATCCTCAAGCCGTCAACTGGCATCTGTCGGGACGATTGCTACTTAAAAACGGTGTGCTCTTTAAAGACTCAGTCCCCCTACCAGCAACAGGTGAATTATGGTGTGCTCCCCAATGAGACAGATCCTCTCAACCCTCTTGCTCCTCAGTGCGCCGATACTGAGTCAAGCAACCTATGCCGGCACTGCATTGCCCCTTTACGACGCCGAGTACCGCACTAAGGTCTCAGGCATCAGGATCACACTGACGCGCTCGCTCACGGAGGAACAAGGCCACTACCATTTGCAGCAATCTGGCAAAGCCTTTCTCGTTAAGCTCAAGGAAGAGTCCCACTTTACGATAGACGGTGATCAAATTTTAGGGGAGCACTTTCACTATCAGCTTAGCGGCGTCACCAAGCGACAACGGGAAGTCCATTACGACCCCAGTGCGGGCATCATTCGCAGCCTGCGTAAAAAAACGTGGACCGAACATCCTTGGTCAGCTGATGTACTCGATAGACTCAGCCAACAAGAGCAAATGCGATTGCTGCTGATTCGAGCTGAGGCACCGCCAGAGCGAATGGCGCTAAAGGTCGTCGATGGACCCAATATAAAGCTCAAGCGTTTCGAATTAGTGGAGCAAGCCACTCTCGATACCCTCGCCGGCACCTTAAGAACCGTCCAGTACCGCCTACTGCATGATGACCCAGAAGAACGCAGCTCCGACACGTGGCTGGCCATCGATCATAGCTTTCTCATGGTCCGCACCGAGCATGAGGAGCGTGGTTCTAAAACGGTGGTCGAGATCAGTCAAGCGGTGATTGATGGCATGCCCCTGTCCCCCGACACAGCATCACAAAACTAAGACGGCGGATGCCTCAGGCACGGGGTAGGGTCACGCCGCGCTGTCCTTGGTATTTACCACCGCGATCCGCATAACTGGTTTCACAGACTTCATCCGACTCAAAAAACAGCATTTGCGCTACGCCCTCATTGGCATAAATCTTCGCAGGTAAGGTCGTGGTGTTAGAAAACTCCAGCGTGACGTGCCCTTCCCATTCAGGCTCGAGCGGTGTGACATTCACAATGATGCCGCAGCGCGCATAGGTCGACTTACCCAGACAGATCGTCAAGACATTGCGAGGGATACGAAAATACTCAACCGTGCAGGCCAGTGCAAAAGAGTTTGGCGGGATAATGCATTCATCCCCCTCAACATGGACGAAGCTGTTTTCGTCAAAGTGCTTTGGGTCAACGGTAGCCGAGTGAATATTCGTAAACACCTTGAACTCGCGTGAACAGCGCACATCATAGC
>OBMK010003014.1_pt1 | contig 12130 bp, 15 predicted proteins | sample 1539081 | NCBI WGS metagenome assembly OBMK01 (sample SAMEA3355528, study PRJEB22509) | marine metagenome | biome: marine; feature: river plume; material: water | place: USA | collected 2010-08-07 | depth 0.5 m | reverse complement strand
AATTATTATTAATTAGATTTTTAATAAATACCATGATATAATTATTACTGTATGTGTATTTATATTATTTATTTATAATATTAAATACCTAATCTAAATGGAACATTACAAGAATTGGGAAATTTACCATACATCTCTCTATGTCTTAAATTAGATATTTTTTTCTTGGAGTTTATTCTTTTGTTTCTAATTTTTCTCCATCTTCTTTGTATTAATCGTACCCAATGTGTTTTTATAATACACATAGCATAATCATTTACTTCAATTTGTTCTACTATTTGTATCCCAATTACTTTTTTATTTAAAAGATTTATAAAAATATTATTATAATATTCGTCAAATATATTTTCATTAACTTTATCAGATATTTCATTCTTTATCAATTTTAAATAATTTTTAATTTCTTTATAATCACGTTTATCATAAAATTCGTCAATACTAATAGATGTATCATTTATAAAATATTTTGACAATTGTTCTTCTGATGGAAATTCATTGTCATGAATTTCTCCATGTATATTTTTATTCCATAAAATAACAATTGCTAGTTTAAACTTAGAATTTACCATATTTAATTAATTATAATTATAATTTTATAATTAATTACTAATCAATTTTTTCTAGTATTACTATATAATGAAATCTAATATGAAGATGCCAAAAATGCCAAAAATGCCAAAAATGCCAAAAATGGATAAACTTTTAAATGATAAAAACGTGTTATATATCGTGTTTGTTGTTGCAATCTTAAATATATTAGGATATCTTGTGACAAATAATCTAGAAGCTGTTATGTTTTTCATAATTGTTGGATTATTATCTACATACTTTAGTAAAAATATGATTATTGTATTAATCATTGCTATTGTTTTTACATCTATATTTTCTTCTACACGTTCTCCTAAAGTAATATATTCTAAGGAAGGTATGAATAACATGGATAATAATACTGATAAAGAAAATGATAACACAACTGATAACACAACTGATAACACAACTGATAAACATGATATTACTAAAAAAAAACAAATGATAAAAGATGATATAAAAAAAGCAGAAAACGCTCATAAAACTAATAACACTAATAACACTAATAACAATAATAATAATTCTTCCAATGATTTAGAAGGTATGGAAAATTCTAGACCAACAGGTAATCAAAAGAAAGCTAATAGAATAGATTATGCCACTAATTTAGAAGAAGCATATAGTAATCTTCAAAAATCTATAGGAGATGGAGGAATTGAGGGTTTAACACAACAAACAGGTGATCTATTAAAGCATCAAAAAGAATTAATGGATAATATTAATAATATGCAACCTTTTTTAAAAACAGCTGAATCTTTTATGAATAATTTAGATCTAAGTGGTCTTGATGGTATTGGTAGTATTCTTTCTAAAGTTACTGGTAAAAAAAATTCCGAATAAACATGAATAAATTATATAATATTATCATTTACTATTATATAATATAATATGACTAAATGTCCTCCAGGTGTTATTTGTTTTGAAAACTTTACTTTTATATACATAATTTTTGCTTTAATTTTAATAATATACTTAATGTATTCTCGTGATTCTCATAATAATATTACAATTAAAAATGAAGAAATTAATAATGGTAATGGGAATGGCAGAGGATTGTTTCCTAGACCTAGTTATTCCTTTTCTAATGTTCAAGAAGATGTTCTTTTAAATCCTTATTCACCGCCTTTAAGAGATGAAAGGTTTATTCAAACTACAGATATTAGAGGAGGTATACCTATTAATATTAGTACTCAAGGAATAGATACTAATTATAGACAAGTTGGTTTATTAAAACGTATAAATGGACCAGAAATGTTATTACCCTTAATGGGAAGACCATTAATGGTAGCTAGAGATAAATGGCAATATTATACAATGAGCGATAAAAATAATGCTATTAAATTACCCGTTTCATTTAAATCAAAAAGTTGTACGAATGAATATGGTTGTAATGAAATTTCTAATGGCGACACGGTTTATGTTGATGGTATAGATGCTCCATTTCAAGTAACTTTATATGATAATGCTATTATGAAATATATTCCTTATATTTAAAAAGTACAACTAGCAGAATGATTATTGTTATTAATATTATCGAATCGTTTAATTAAATTATTTCTACAATTATTACTACAAAATGGATCATCATTATACATATATAATATATCTGAATTTAATATAATTTTATTACAATGTATACAGTTGGGTAAAATTATATTTAATTTTTGTTTATGTTTTTTTTTTAATTTTTTATATTTATTCTTTGTACTAATATGATTGTTAATTAAGTTACTTTCTTCATCATTATTATTATTATTATAATAATCAATATTTTCAATATTTTCTTGTTTTTCAATTTCGTTCATTATATCTTCATCATATCTACTAAATATTTCATCTGAATACGCATTATTTTTTGTACGTAGTGTTTGTGGGTAAAGAAGTGACAAAATCCAATGATAATATGAAATACACATTTTTATAATCATTTAATTGATTACTTTTATAATTATACTTATATTTATATTTATATTTAAAAGTAATCAATTTTAATTTAATTTAATTTAATCTAATTTAATCTCATTTCAATCTAATCCACTAATGGTTTCACCTTCAGTATTTTGTGCAAAATTTTTAACAATTACTTGACTTTCTGTAGGAACAAACATAGTTACTTCTACTCTTTTAAAATTTTCATTAAAATTGTTTTCCTTTATTTCTAATTCTATGTTATTATTATCTGGTTCTGGAGTCGTGGATGTAGCACCTGTAGAACCTGTGGCTCCTGGAGTCGTGGATGTAGCTCCTGGAGTCGTGGATGTAGCTCCTGGAGTCGTGGATGTAGCTCCTGGATTTGCACCTGTGGATCCCGTAGTACCTGTAGAACCTGTAGTACCTGTGGCTCCTGGAGTTGTCTGATTATCTACTGTACCACAGTCAAATGTATCATTTTTTTTATCTCGATTTTGACCACAATTAACAAATTTTTTAAAATCTTCTAAATTTAACATTAGTCCTGCTCCTCCTGATTGTGTTGAACTATGTGGTTTTGAAGAATATCCATCGTATGTACCTATTAATGACATATAAATTTTTCCATTTTTTGTAGTTGGAGGACCTACACCTACACGTTCCCTTATTTGTTTCATAGTTAGTGGATTTTCAAAACCGATTACATGTTTAACTATATTAGAATTATCTTTGTGTTTACCATCGTCATATTTATTGTTTGTTAAGAATAGTATTAAGTTAATTTTGCCGTCTGTTTTTGGTAACATATTAAATATCTTTTCTATTTCCTTATCAGATATTTTATCAGGTAATTTATTAGTTGAATCTTGTGATGGAATATTATTCTCACTTGTACTTTTAGTTGAATCTTGTGATGGAATATTATTCTCACTTGTACTTTTAGTTGAATCTTGTGATGGAATATTATTATCATTTATAGTTTTAGTTGTATCGTATAATGATGGGTATTTAACTAAAGCTAATCTTTCATAAATAGATATTGCAATATTAACAGCATCAAAACACATAGTATCTTTAGTATTATCATTATTTGCTAATTCGAAAAAGTTTATTAATTTATCCCTAGCTTCATCTAAAGTATCTGGAATTATATTGAAATCATAATTATCTTTAAATAGATCTTTACAATGTTCAGATATTACATCAACCTCTTGATTAAATTTGTTTACATATTCAGAATAATATTTTTCAAAAAATTCTATAATTTTTAGTTTTTGATCAATACCATGTTCGTCTGAACAATGAAGTAATATAGAATCTATTCTTTGTAATACCTTTAAAGCTTCTTCTTTCGTATCAGGTAATTCGCTATTTATTTTATCAATAGAACAACTATCTATGTTATTCATTGATAAAACAGCTGGTTGTTGGGATGGACTTATAAAACCAGTATTAGGTGTATTTAATAATTTGACAGGTGTAGACTGTTTATCTGATGGTGTTATAGTTGCAGCTGGTTTGACACTAGTAGATGATGTGGTTGGTTTAGATGATTTTTCAGGTGTAGCAGGAGTATCTGGTTTGACAGTTGTAGACGTTGTAGTTGGTTTAGTTGATTTTTCAGGTGTAGCAGGAGTATCTGGTTTGACAGTTGTAGATGTTGTAGATGGAGTATCTGGTTTGAGAGTTGTAGATGATTTGACAGTTGTAGATGTTGTAGATGGAGTATCTGGTATGAGAGTTGTAGATGATGTAGATGGAGTATCTGTTTTGATAGTTGTAGATGATGTAGATGATGTAGATGGAGTAGATGATTTGACAGTTGTAGATGTTGTAGATGGAGTATCTGGTATGAGAGTTGTAGATGATGTAGATGGAGTATCTGTTTTGATAGTTGTAGATGATGTAGATGATGTAGATGGAGTAGATGATTTGACAGGTGTAGACTCTTTATCTGATGATGTAGGTTGTTTGGTAGATGATGTAGTTGATTTATTAGCTTGTTTATTAATTGTATTTCCACCAAAATAAACTTTCAATGTTTTATTTTTAATATGTTTAATACCTTTATGTTTTTGAGTTTTTTGTTTATTTTTTATATTGTTTCTTAAATTACTCTTTTTCCTAGATCCATTATTTTTGATTTTAATATTATTTTTTTGTTTTAATTTCATTATATAATACTTTAAGAAAAAGTATTATATAACTTTTATTTTATTAACTTATATTAATATGGCAACGATTAATTGTGAAAAAGCAACTGCTCCAATAAACATATCAAAGGATAAAGTTCAAGGACCATGTAATTTGTTGTGTGATTATAATCATAAGTATGGAATATATTCTCCTAATGTTACAAATAAGAGAGAATATTTATCTTTAAATTACAGTAACCCTAATTCTAAGGCTCCAGTTACTTATAATGATTTAAAGTATAATGTATCTGAAATTAGAATTTATCAACCATCATTACATACATATAAAGGTGTAAATGCAATAGGAGAGATACTAATTATTCAAGGAGGAAATGGAAAGAACTTAATAACAAGTATTCCAATAATAGAGGGAGGTAAATCAGACAAGGGATCTGTTCAATTAGGTGAATTAATTTTAGAAGCATCGCAAAGAATAACTAATGAAAATGAATCCATGACATTTTCAAGTGGTAATTTCAGTTTGGATAATTTTATTCCCAATAGAGTACCGTATTATGCTTATACAGGATCATTACCTTTTAAACCTTGTAATGGTGAATATTCGTATGTAGTATTTGGTGTAGAAAATGCATTAAATTTATCTGGGAAACAGATAATAAAGTTACAAAAAATTATTGAACCAAATATAATAAATGCAAAAGATAAAGAAAATATTTTATTTTTAAATAAAGAGGGTGCTAACGCAAGATTAATGAATAAAGATCAAATATATATAGATTGTCAGCCTGTAAATGAAGAAGGTGAATTACTGGTAAATGAAACGACAGGAAAAAGTAGTTCTAATGGACCAGAACAAATTGACGTAGAACAATTAAAGCCGTTTTTTTATATTATTTTAGCAATAGGATTAGCATTAGGAATATCTAAAGGAGCATCATTATTATTTAAAAAAATGAAAACAGAATAAAATATAATAAAGAAAATATTATTATATTTTAAATTAGATTATGGAAGTTGTATCATTAACATCCATAGCATTATTATCATATGCCATAGAAGGCTCATAATGTAAATGATTTGGTCCTGGAGTTGTTACTAAAGGAGCCATTTTAGTAACCATTTCTTCTTCTAAAGTAACGGGGAATTGATTGAATGCAGAAAAGTGCTTATCTTTTATCAATTGAGAAGGTAAGAATCTTTTAATAGCAGCGGTACCAGTTGTTTCACTTGATCGTCTAATTAATTCATACGCAGCTAATAAAAATACAATACCTAAAATAGCATTGCATTTAAAAATAATATAAAAAGCAAATATAATGATAATAATATTTCCATAAATATTATCAATTAAAGGTGCGATGAAATGAGGTGTTTGAATATTAAATATAATATAACATATTAATAATGCTAAGATAAATAACTTATGAGAGTTATTCTTTTTCATTAATTCTTCGTAAGGTCTCATTATAACATATTATTATATATTTTTTTCAAAATGACATTTCTAAATATTTAATAAAAGTGAATAAAAAGAATTTGTTATATTAAATTAGTGTAATATGAGTTATCTAGGAAAAAAAGGATATTCAATATATAAAAAAGATTTAACTAATAAAGAACAAATATTTATAAGGGATGAATTAACAGTGAAACCTTATTTGCCTAAATCACCAATTCAACCAGAATCATTTCCTTTATATCGGGAATCGCCTCAAAAATTCTATCTTCCTAGACATTTTGGAACAGATACGTTTGGAGATTTTTGTGAAAATAAAATATCTTTAGGTAATGATATAGATGTTAAATTTGAAGGAGAATTAAGAGAATATCAAGTAAATATTGTTAACAAATACATTAATGCCGTTAAGGATAGTGGAGGTGGATTATTAGATGTTGACCCAGGTAAAGGAAAAACAGTAATGGCTTTAAATATAATTTCAAAATTAAAAAAGAAAACATTAGTAATTGTTCATAAATCATTTCTTTTAAATCAATGGATAGAGAGAATAGAACAATTTATTCCATCTGCGAGAGTTGGAAAGATACAAGGACAAGTTGTTGATATTGATGATAAAGATATAGTTATAGGAATGCTTCAATCGTTAAGTCAAAAAGAATACCCTGAAAGTTTATTTGATAGTTTTGGATTATCGGTTTATGATGAAACACATCATTTAGGTGCAGAAGTATTTAGTAGATGTATGATGAAATCAATAACAAATTATACGTTAGGATTATCTGGAACGATGCAAAGAAAAGATGGTTTAACAAAAGTATTTAAAATGTTTTTAGGTGATATAATTCATAAAGAAAAAACGAATACAGATGAACATAAAGTAATTGTAAAAGGAATTAAATATAAATCAGAAGATCCAGAATTTAATGAAATAAAATATGATTATAAAGGGAATCCTTTATACAGCACAATGATATCTAAATTATGTAATTTTAATCATAGGTCAGAATTTATATTAAGTGTATTAAAAAATGAACTAAATATAAATAATGACCAACAGATTATGATTTTAGCACATAATAAATCATTGATTACGTATTTATTTAAAGCTATTGAACATAGAAACATTGCTTCTGTTGGGTATTATATAGGAGGTATGAAAGAAGAAGCATTAAAAGAAAGTGAAAATAAAAAAGTAATAATTGCAACCTATGCAATGGCTTCTGAAGGATTGGATATAAAAACATTAACTACACTAATAATGGCAAGTCCTAAAACAGATGTATGTCAATCAGTAGGTAGAATATTAAGAACAAAGCATACATCACCGATGGTAATAGATATAATTGATTCACATGAGATATTTATTCGACAGTGGCAAAAAAGACGAACATATTATATGAAACAAAAATATAATATAATAACAACATCAAATTCCGAATATATTAATAATAAATGGGAAACCGAATATGATCCAACAAAACAAAAAGAAAGTATAAAAAAAATAAAAAAAAAAGAAGAACCATTAAAAGGTGTTTGTTTGATTAATATTAATAAAAAATAAAATTTTAAATTATTAAGTTAAATCAATAACATCATCATAATTATTATTTTTTTTTGTATTGGTAAGTGGTAAATTTTTATTACATCCTGGACAAGAATGATTTGTACCTTCTTTGGAAAAAACATTCCACCAACAATTATTACATATTCTATGGGCTTTGTCCATATGTAATTGAAAACATTTACTAGGTGCAAAAGAATCTGTTATATTTGTATTATTATTACATATAGAACATTTAATAGTATTGTTACCACCTTTATATGTTTTTTTTATGGGTTTTTTTCTTTTAATAGTTTTAGTTTTTGTTTTACGAATTTTTGTTTTACGAATTTTTGTTTTACGAATTTTTGTTAAAGATTTTTTAATATTATATTTATTGTATCTTCTTGTCATATTATTTTATACATTATAAAAATATAAAAAATAATAAATAATAAATAATATTTTACTTCTAATCAAGTAATAATAATTACATAATTATTTTATTGTATGGTGGTGTATCACCTAAATGTTTCCATGTATTTAAACAATCATTTTTAGGTGTAAATGGAGGAGGACTAGCTAAAGAAGATTCATTGTAGTTTAATGAAGGAGGAGCTCCAGTAGAATATGTATGAGAATTAGCAATATTACTCATATATTGACTATAACCTCCTCTTTGTTTTTTTCTATAACTTTTTTTTTTCATAGATTTTTTACTCATTTTACGTGATTTCTTTTTTTTAGTAGATTTTTTACCTTTTTTGGTTTTATTACGTTTTCTACCACCCCCTTGCACTAAAATAGGAGGAGTAATACATTGAGAATTAGTTTCTCTTGAAATAGGAGGATATCCTGAGCCTGCAAATGTGCTTAAATTGTCACCTTGTTTTGGGTTATAAGCATAATAAGGAATACCTCCTTCACCAAATCCTGAACCTCCTGATTGAGAAGATGCTCCCATATTAGTATCTGAATTAATTCCATTATTTTGATATTTGGTAAATTCAGCAAGATGAACTGAATCACCAGAATTTACACCAGAAGTTTGAGCTAAAGATTGATTTGTAGAAAATCCATATCCATTACCTCCAGTCATTTTACAACTTTTACCTCCTTTATGTTTTTTTCCACAGGTTTTACAAGGTCTATGACAAATACATCCACAATTTCGAGAACATTTTTTAGCAGATCTAGATTTATGACAATTACATTTGCATTTGTTTGAACATTTTTTTGACCCCCCATATTTCATTACTGAATACATTCCAGTATTATTTAATGCGTCAGCACTAGTAATAGAACCACCGCATCCTGATACTGCACCAACTTTGCTTGAGAATCCAGGATTAGGAAAATGAGCATTTTGACTATTGACTAAACCACTATTTTTAACAATTGACATATATATATTTGGAATAAAAAATATTATTTTAAATCTCTTTTATTACATATCTTACCATTTTCTAATATTTTTATTGGGACATATTTATAAAATTTCTTACTATATAAACACTCCATTTTAACGCATTTATTTAGATTTACAAATTTATCATCATTCATATTTTCAAATTCATCTTCATCGTCACTTTCCTCTAAAGCATCAAGGTTTATATTTTCTTTTATAGTTCTAAATATATTATTCATCATAACACTTGTTTTATAATCTGGAATATAAGCAATATCAAAAAATTCAAGATTACCGACATTATTATAATATGATAAATCATATACATCGTTTTGAATTCTAGGTTTAACCATAAATATTTTTATATCATTATCACTATATTGATCTTTATATAATGTAATGTAGTTATTATTAATACTATTTAAATTTCTATGTTGAATACAATATATATTATATGGTAATAGTTTAATAATATCGATACATGTTTCAAATTTACTTTCTATAATAGGTAATGCCATACAAATACCATTATTTGTTAAATTACATGATTTTAATTCTTTTTCTAAAAGATCCTTTATAAGCAATAATTTAAAATTTTCATTATTATTTTCAACATTTTTACCTTTATAATAATGAATATTTTCTATAGAATAATATTTTTTATTTTTAATAGAAAATACAGTGCCATATAATATAGTCCCTAATACTAATTTTTTTTCAAAACATTGCGGAACAACAAATAAATGATTTATTTGCTGTTTTCCACCTTTATTAATTTCAATAAAAATACATACTTTTTTATCTAGTAAATATGTAAACCATACAATATGTTTTTGTCCTTTTGGAATAATAACATATAAATCACTAAAAACTTTCTTATTGATATTATCATAAGAAAGTTTTAAATCAGGTAATCTTTTTAATAAATTTTGTTTATTATAATTATTAATTTTCATTATATTAATATTAATATTAATCACTTTAAATATTTTATTTTTATATATTAATGTTATCATGTTATAATGATATTTAAAATGATGAATAAGCACTAGTACCCATATTATCTAATGTCATTATTCCATCCATATTATTAAGTTTATTTGGTATTTTTGTTTCATTATTGTTACCTAATTCCTTTAAATAATTTTTTAACTCATTTTTCATACTATCAGTTGTGTCTGTGTCTGTGTGTGTAATTGTATTACTGTCACCTTTTATATTATTTTGATTCATTGTATCGAATAATTTTTCATATTGTTTTTGAGGTTTATTTACTAAATCTTTTACTTTTGGAATTGTTAAATTAGTTTTAAAAAAAGTAAATAAATAATGAACTAAAATAATTAATACTAATGATAAAATTGACATTTGAATGATCCATGGTATCATGATATATATTAATTATATAGTTTTAATAAAGATAAAAACGAAACTAGATCTTCTTTAATTGAATTTGTAATTTCTTCTTCTTTTGTATAAAAATAAAAATCTGTATTATTTTCAATAATTAGAGTTAATATACTATTTTTATGAAGTTGATATTGTTTAACTTGTATTTTATTATTATTATAATTTATCGGAATATAGTATATTTCTTTTTTATGATCTTTTTTTTTAATATTAAAGTTATATGTATAATTTTTATTTTTTGGATTATCTAATATATATGTTTCATGTGATTCAATTTCATATAGTTTATATATTTTATCTCCATGTATCTCAATAGTTCCTTCACTTGTTTTAAAATATATTTTTTCAAAAGAATTAAATAAAATAGATTCCAAATCGGATGTATTTATTTTATCAATATTATTTGGTAGGATCAGCATATTAATATTAATATTAATGTTAAACTATTTAAACCGATTAAATAATGTTATTATAATAATGGTAAATACAATTCTTATTGAAAAAACAAGCGAATTAAAAGTTTGTAAATATTCACCTGAGAAAGGAGATGAATTATATAAAAAGTGTAAATTTAAGAAAATAGATAATTTTGAGAAAAGACATACCTGGAAAGCAAAAAAAAATAAATATTCTTTTAATTATGTAAGTGTATATTCTAGAGATACAGGAAAGGCTAATACTGAGAATAAATATGATTTACCTCCTCCTGTAGACAATGTATTATATTTTGGTACAATTATCCTTGTAGCTCACGATGATGAGTCTGATGAATCATGTGTCGATTTATCAATTGAGGAATGGAATAAATTTTATGAAGATTTATTTGGAGGATTCGAGAATTTAAATGATACTGTATTAGCAGATGAATATGAAGAAGATGAACTGGAAAATATTCCTATAGAAATGAAAACTAAAAGCGGATATTTAAAAGATGATTTTGTTGTAGATGATAATGATTTTCTAGAAGGAGAAAGTGAGGGAGACTATAGTAATGAAACGTCCGAATTGCAATATGAGGATTATAGTTATAGTGATGATGAATAAATATTAATTAAAATAAAAATTGATTAAAGAAATGTTAATGTTATTAATATAATACAATTAAAATATGCGTAAAATTGAAAATCCAGAAGAGTTTAGAAATAATATTATTTTAGAATTAATAAAAATATTAAAGAATGAAAAAATGTCATCAAATTTAGAAAAAGGATTTTTAAATTATAGTTTACAGAAAGCTGATAAAATAAATATTGTTAAAAAATGGGATAATTCTGATTTCATTAAAATCTATTTAAATCGATTAAGAACAATAACTTTTAATTTAAAAAATAAAGAATTATTAAAATTGGTGTTAACAAAAGAAGTAAAATCACACAAAATTGCTTTTATGAGTCATCAGGAAATGCAACCTAATAAATGGAAAGAATTATTAGAAATAAAAAAAATTAGAGATGAAAATAAATATGAGCCAAAATTAGAAGCTTCATCTGACGATTTTAAGTGTTTTAAATGTAAATCAAAAAAATGTACTTATTATCAATTACAAACTAGATCTGCAGATGAACCAATGACTACATTTGTAAGTTGTTTAGATTGTGGAAATCGTTGGAAATGTTAAATATAATAGTAATAAAAATATATATTATAATATACTATAA
>OBMK010002993.1_pt1 | contig 12180 bp, 7 predicted proteins | sample 1539081 | NCBI WGS metagenome assembly OBMK01 (sample SAMEA3355528, study PRJEB22509) | marine metagenome | biome: marine; feature: river plume; material: water | place: USA | collected 2010-08-07 | depth 0.5 m | reverse complement strand
CAATTTCTGGATTGGCCAGCACTATAATATCCCGGTCAATTGTTACTTCATTGTCTATCCCTGCGCTGTACTGCATCACAGCATCATTATTTTTGTCCTGCCATTCTACCAGGCCAGTATTCTCCCAGTTGCTAAACCACTGAGGAGCCTGTTCATAGCTAGTGTTGTGCACAGTGTCTACGAGATTGAGGCGGGCAAAGGAGGCGACGGCAGGTGCAGTGGTGTAAAGAATGGCGATAAAGGCCAGAGCATAGCCAGCAGATTTTCGTGCGTCAGAGACTTTAGGTACAGTGAAAAAACGTACCAGCACATGGGGCAGACCGGCAGTGCCAAACATCAGAGCTGCGGTGATAGCAAAGACATCTATGGTTGATTTACTGCCCTCCGTATAGGCGCCAAATCCGAGGTCGATTAGCACGGTATCGAGTTTTTCTAACACAGAGATCCCGGAGCCATCGGCTACCTCAGCACCAAACCCCAGTTGGGGAATAGGATTGCCTGTGATCATAATGGAGATAAAAATAGCCGGTACCATATAGGCAAAAATCAGCACGCAGTACTGGGCTACCTGTGTATAGGTAATGCCTTTCATGCCACCGAGAACTGCATACATAAATACGACGGCCATGCCGATAATTACGCCGGTCTCTACATCCACCTCGAGAAACCGGGAAAATACAATACCGACACCGCGCATCTGGCCCGCTACATAGGTGAATGACACAAAGATCAGACATATAACAGCGACTATGCGAGCTGTTTTGGAATAGTAGCGCTCACCGATAAAGTCGGGCACGGTAAAGCGGCCAAACTTGCGCAGATAAGGAGCCAGTAACAGTGCCAACAGCACATAACCACCGGTCCAGCCTAATAGGTATACAGAGCCATCTCGGCCCATAAAGGAAATAATACCCGCCATGGAAATAAATGAAGCTGCACTCATCCAGTCGGCAGCGGTGGCCATACCATTGACCACAGGATTTACGCCGCCGCCGGCCACATAGAAATCTTTGGTCGAGCCTGCGCGGGACCAGATAGCAATACCTATATAGAGCGCAAAAGAGGCTCCGACAAATAAATACGTCAGTAGTTGAGTGCTCACAGGGACTCCTCCTCAGCATCATCATCGACGCCAAATTGACGTTCAATAATTTGTATTCGCCAAGCGTAAATAAATATCAGCGCAACAAATACATAGATAGCTCCCTGTTGAGCAAACCAGAAACCAAGTTTAAAACCAAAAAATGTAAACTGATCGAGCCAGTCCACCAGAAGAATTCCACAACCAAAAGAAACCGTAAACCAGACCACCAAAAGCGTTGCCAATAAGCGTAAATTGGCGCGCCAATAGTCTGTAGCATTTTTCTCGGTTATGTTTTTTTTGTCATTGTGATCGTGGGGGCTGGGGTTTTCAGCCGCGTGGCGATAAGGCTGCTGTGACATTGGGTTTGCTTCCTGTGGTTATTAATTTTTATATTAATCTCAAACTGCTAGTTCCTGTTTACCCGGTTAAAGGGCCAGTGAAATAAGCCGCTTACTCAGGATACAGTGACTTTAATTCTTGCCCTCGCGTGGCTGTGCTTTTGCGGGAGAAGCTGGACTGCTGCTTAAGACGTTGTAACAGCAGTTGAATATCAAGCTGATCGCCACTGGCATCATCTTTATAAAGCTGTCGATCAAGCTGGGTAAATTGTTGCTGCAACTCCACATCAGCCAATAACAAGCTGAGGTCTTTTAATGTTGTAGGTGGCGTCTCGGCGAACAGTTGCCGGCCCCAGACCAAAATAGCATCGCGCATGCCCATCATATTATTTTTATCCGCCTGGATTTCAATGGCCTTAAATTTTTGTTTAAGGCTCAACAATGCCGGTGTGGCTGGCTCGGCGCTGGTTCGTCCAGCTAATCCCGATCTGGGTCTTTTTAATAGCAGCAAGGCCAGAGCGGCAATCAACAGCGCGTTGAATGCCAGGGATAAGTTAGTCAGCAGGGACAGCTCAGAGGGCTTTTCACTAGCCCCAATAGCAAGCGACTCCATAGCTTGTGGCTGAACAGTAGCTGGGCTAATAGCCAATGCTGTGCCGGGTCTGACCTGTACTGTTTTGGCGGCCAGACTTGCGGTTTGCATGCGCTGATTGACCGTATCCCACCATCGCACGTTGATTGCGGGGAAGGTAATCTCACCGGCCCGACCGGGCACCATGGCCAGGGTTTCAGTGCGGGTACCTACTATGGTCGAGTCTTTTGCCTGTTCCTGGAGCTGGGGCTGATCCGGGTAGATTTTATAGTCGTCGCTCTCAATGATCTGGATTGGGGTTATCTGGGCGCCGGTTAATCCCGCGGCACTAATGGCAATGGCTCTGGTGACTGGTTCGCCCACCGTCAGATTGTTTAGGTCAGTGCTCCACTGCTCAGCAAGCTGGACTTCAGAACTTGGCATCCATTGATCTGCTGCTATATGAGCAGGTCTTGCATTAACGTCGACAATCTTGCTCTCGGTGCTGCGAAAGATGCGCGTGCCTCGATTGGTAAAGCCGCCGAACTGGCTGCGGCCATTACTTTCGTAAGCACCAAAACGCAGAGCGGGAATAACAAGTTTGCCTGCCACCTGGGGGAACAATGCGTACTTTATTTCGACAATCAGATAGTTTCTGCCATTGATGGTTTTTTGATATTGATTGTCGCCAATTTTTTGCAATATCACATCGGGCACATTGAGGTCAGAGAGACTCAAATCTGATAATTGCACTGAGGTGTAAAGGCGATGGGTAAGCACCAGCTGCTCCTGAATATAGACAGACTCTTTATCCACCAGAGTTTCGGTATAAATAGGCTGTTTGCCTGCACCAGCGGCTGCGGCGCTGGCACTGCGCACTCTGATTTCCACTGCATTGCTGACATTCTTTTTAAAGTTCAGGGAGGGGATTAATACCAACCCTGTGCGTTTTGGCATTAGCACCATGGTCCAGTCGGTATAGGATTCAGACTGGCCATTGACCCAGCTGTACTGCTGTTGGCGGTTGTTGGACAGAATCTCAAAGTCGTTTTCCAAAGGGCTAAAATCCGGCTGCCCAGTCATGACCTGGCCATCGTATCTGATCACCAACTGCAGGGTTTCATTGCTGTCTATAACGCTACGATCAACAGTGGCGGTTAGCGCAGCCCAGCTCAATGTGGAAACTGCCAACAGCAACAATGGGAGAAGGTTTTTTACCATGGATACATTCATTTACCAGCGCTCTTGCTCATTGGGTGGTTTGGGTTGTCGTTGCTCCAGTGCGCGCTGTCGCGACTGATAGCGAAATTTTTGCCGCAGCAGACCGCCGGGATCATCTGGTACCCGGCGCAGCATCTGTTCAATCTCTTGCTGGTTTTGTTTTTCTTCCTCAGTAAGCTCTGCCTCTTGGGCCTGCGCCTGCTGCTCTTGCTCAGGCTTTTGCTTGGATTCTTGCTCAGATTGTTGCTGTTCCTGTTCGGACTTGTCCTCGCTGTCCTGTTCCTGGCTTTGCTCCTGCTTTTGCTCTTGATCCTGCTGGTTATTTTGTTGCGGATCCTGTTGTGATTGATCTTGGTTTTGCTGTTGCTGACTGTCCTCATTATTGGAAGACTGCTGCTGATTCTGCTCTTGGTTCTGCTGCTGATCATCTTGCTGTTGATCGGATGAGTCTTGCTGCTGTTCCTGTTTTTGCTCTTGCTGCTGTTTTAGCTGTTCCAGCAGATCGCGATTGGCGATAGCATCTTCCATCTCTGGCTGTCTCTCCAGAGCTTCATTGTAGGCTTCAATAGCGGCCTCTAGATCTCCGGCTTTGGCCAGGGCATTGCCGCGATTGTAATGGGCATCGGCACTGTCGGAACTGGCAAAGTCATCAATGGCCGCACTGTAATCGCCAGATCTGTAGGCGGCGCTGGCGCGCCACTGGCTGTCCTCAAAAAGTGCCTGAGCTGTGGCTGCATCTCCAGCGGCCAATGCTTCAGCCGCCTGTTGATCAGGGGTTTGCCACAGATCCTGCCAGACTGAGGCATCTGCAGTCTGTGGCTGGATTAATAATGGAGCTATCAGCACCATAGCCACAATATTTTTGCGGAAGCTAAGCAGCAATACTGGCAATAATAATATGATCAGCCAGAAGCCCTGGTCGTCCCACAGGTCAAAGGAGCGATCCAGTTCTCTGGTGGCATCCGGGAACAGCAGCTCTGTACTGGCCAGCAGTTGCTCAATATCCGAGTCGTCGGCACTGAGCTGGCGGTAGATGCCGCCGCTGTAACCGGCCAGCATCTGCAATGAAGATGAATCCAGTTTGGGGATTAAAATAGCGCCGCTGCTATCTTTGACAAAGCTGCCATTGCCATAGGGAATAGGTGCCCCCTGAGCGGTGCCAACACCAAGTATCGACAGGCGAAAGTTGCCCGACTGTGCCAGCATGGCCTGAATGGTACTAAATGCAGATCTGGCGACCCCATCGGTGATCAGCAACAGATCGGCTTGGGTATAGCCCCCGTTGGTGGCCAGATTAATGGCCATCTCTATGGCATCCTCAGTGTTGCTGCCGTACTCGGCCAGAAGACTGGGGTGCAGCACTGGCACCAGACTGATGATGGTGTTGCTATCTTCGGTCAGAGGCGACACTGTGTGGGCTTCGCCGCCATAGACTACCAGCCCATTAAAGCCTTCATCCTGCTGTTTAAGAATATCGATCAGTTTAAATCTGGCCCGCACCAGTCGGCTGGGCGCAATATCCTGAGCCAGCATGCTGGGGGATAAATCAAAAATAATGACCAGGGCGCTATCTTGCTTGTGCACCGGTTGGGGCAGCTGCTGCCATGTTGGCCCGGCGAGGGCGGCGCAACAGAGTAACCAGGCCGCGGCAACCCAGCCGAGAACCTGACCACTGGCGCGTCCTTTTTTGCCACTGTCCCCCTGCATTAAAAACGGCAGCAATTCCGGGTTAATAATATTTTCCCAGTTGCCTGCACTGCGTTTGCGCCATTGATAAAATGCGATTATCACAACACAGGGTAGCAGCCCTACAAACCACCAGGGTCTGAGAAAATGCAGCTGCTCTATGCCTTGCAGCCAATCAGACATGGGCACCTCTGCGACTGTTAATGACAGCGACCAAAAGGCTTAGCATAAAGGCCACAGCCAGAGGCCAGTAAAACAGACTGGCCACAGGGCGAATGGTTTCTGCCTCTTGCTCAATGGGTTCCAGTCTATTGAGTTCGGCATAGATAGCGGCTAGCTCCTGTGGATTGCGGGCGCGGAAAAACAGCCCGCCAGTGGCCTCGGCTATGCCAGTTAATGTGGCTTCATCGAGATCAGCGCTGGGGTTGGTGACCCGTTTGCCAAATAGCCCCCAGGTCTCCTGAACATCAGCACCTATGCCAATGGTGTAGATTTTTACCTTGGCGCGGCGGGCCAGATCTGCTGCTTTTAAAGGCTCCAGTTCACCGGCATTGTTAGCGCCGTCGGTCAGTAAGATTACCACCCGATGGTTTTCCGGGCGGTCTTGCAGGCGCTTGACCGCCAAGCCAATGGCATCACCTATAGCCGTGCCATTATTGCCAGCAAAACCAATTTGGGCTTCATTTAATAATGTCTCCATGGTCTTGCGATCAAAGGTTAGAGGGGTTTGCAGATAGGCTTTTTCACCAAATAGAACCAGCCCCAGACGGTCACCTTCGCGCTTGATAACAAAGTCACTGACCACGGCTTTTACCGCCACCAGCCGATTGACGCCGCGGCCGCGCAATTGCATATCTTCCCGCTCCATGCTGCCAGAGATATCCACCGCCAGTAAAATATCCCGACCATTGGTGGGCACTGCAACTGGCTCACCTATCCAGACAGGTCGCGCCAGAGCCAGTACGGCGGCCACCCAGGATAATGTTAGTAACAACAGCACCAGGTTTTTGCGCCAGTTGCTGGCATTGATTGACAGTTCAGTACCCTGGGCTGCACTGGCCAGTATTGGCGCGCGCAGGGCACGGATATTAATATCTGCAGGGGCGCGCAAACGGCGGTAAATAAACGGCAGGGGTAACAGAACCAGTGCCCAGGGCCAGAGTAGATTTAACATGCTGGCGCAACCCTGGTCTGATGCTGTTTGATCCAGATAATGGCGCTGCTAACAAGCTGCTCTGCCATAGCGCTATCAATTTCCGGCTGCTCGGCATAGAGCATATTATCCAGATTGGAGGGCAGGTTCTCGAACAGTGGTTGGTCGCAGCTACTCTGCATAAAGGCGATAAAGTCGTTGATACTCAGGCTGCTGAAATGTCGCTCTGGGTAGGCGCTGTTGGCAGTCTGTTTTAATGTGGCAAACAGCGCTGGCAGCAGATCCGCACCCGGATCCTGTTGCAGCTGGGTGATTTTTAACATGGCCTGACGGCGATAGAGTCTTGCCCTGTAGCGTTTTACCAGCAACCAGCTGAGCCAGCCAAGCAGGCTGGCAGCGACGATAACAAGCAGCCACCAGCCTGGTGCCAGCGGCCAGTGTGAGATATCTGCCGGCAGATGGATATCCCGCAATTGGGCCAGAGGGTCGCTGGGGTTCATCGGCACACCATCATTATTTTGCCTGACCTCTGGAGCGTGCAGCATTGCGCCGCTTGCCGTAGGCTCGTGCCAGCACGGACATCACATTGTCGGCACTGTTAAAGGGCAGTAATCCTGCGGACAGCTGCTCGCTGAGTTTGCGCAAATGTTGGCTGCGCTCATTAAAGGCATCGACAAATTGTTGGCGCAGTTGCTTATTGCTGCTGTCGAGCATGGTGCGCTGCTGACCATCTGTGACCGCATAGAGAGAGGGTGGTGGCAGCTCGGTTTCAATGTTGTCATAGACATGGCAGAAATTGAGATTGCCGTGGCGGGCCAGTTCAAACAGGTGGCGCTCGCAGCCGCTGTCCAAATCATGGAAGTCACTAACAATAAATACTGTGCTGCCTGGCAAAATAAAACGTCGGGATTCCTCAAGAATATCCCGAAGGCTGAAGTGATCTGGTTGCGGCTCTAACAGCTGGCTGCTGTACTCATGGAGGGCATGGATAAATTGCAGTACCGCATGATGGCTGCGACGAGATTTAATATCGACCTGCTGCTGTGGGCCAAAGACCAGACCGCCAGCGCGATCATTGGCGGCCAGTCCGGCCCAGGCCAGGGCTGCAGAAATTTCGCAGGCGACCACCGATTTAAGACGCTGGCTGCCAAAAAACATTGGCCCGCGCAGATCGCTAATCACTAATATGGGGCGCTCGCGCTCTTCGCTAAAGATCTTGGTGTGGGGCACCTGGGTGCGGGCAGTTACTCGCCAGTCAATGCTGCGCACATCGTCGCCGGGCTGATAGATACGCACCTGATCAAAGTCCATGCCGCGCCCGCGAAAGCGTGATTTATGGCCGCCAGCCAGCATCTGTCTGGCCTGAATTTTTGGGAAGCCAGTCAGCTCACGGGCGCCATAGCGCAGTTTGATCATCTGCGCCAGACTGGCGACCGCGGGGTTTTCGCTGTTAGCTGTTGGGTCCACTGGTTCACTCATGCGGATGGCACGGTCTCCAGCAGTTTGTCGATAACCTGATTGGCAGTGATGCCTGCGGCCTCTGCCTCAAAACTCAGAATCAGACGATGACGCAATACATCATGGGCAACGGCACGAATATCGTCCGGGGTGACAAAGTCTCGGCCCTCAAGCCAGGCCAGTGCCCGGCTGCAGCGATCTAGGGCAATGGTCGCTCTGGGGCTGGCACCATAGTCCAGCCACAGGGCCAGATCGCCGCCGTAGGCCTGGGTATTTCTGGTGGCCAGAATCAATTGCACTAAATATTCTTCCACCGATTCACTCATATGAACGTCCAGGACTTCACTGCGGGCGGCAAACAATGTTTTCTGGGGCAATGGTTTAACAGTATCCAGAGGCTGTGCCTTGGCTTCCTGTCGCGACAGGGCCAGGATGGCGCGCTCGGTTTCCGGCGCAGGATAGTCGACCATAATATGCATCAGGAAGCGATCCATCTGGGCTTCCGGCAGTGGATAGGTTCCCTCTTGCTCAATGGGGTTTTGCGTGGCCATCACCAGAAACAGCTCTGGCAGCTGGTAGGTATTTTTACCTACGGATATCTGTCGTTCAGCCATGGCTTCCAGCAGAGCTGACTGTACCTTGGCCGGTGCGCGGTTGATTTCATCCGCCAGTACCAGGTTGTGGAATAAGGGGCCGGCCTGAAATTCGAAGGTTCCCTGTTGCGGGCGGTAGATATCACTGCCGGTAATATCTGCAGGCAACAGGTCAGGGGTAAACTGAACGCGGTGGAAGTCCGCTTCAAGCCCTTCAGATAATGTTTTGATGGCTTTGGTTTTTGCCAGCCCCGGTGCTCCTTCCACCAGCAGGTGGCCGTCGGCGAGCAGGGCAATAATCAGACGTTCTACAAGATGTTCCTGACCGACAATTTTGCTCGCCAGCCACTGCTTGATTTGGTTGATATTCTGGTGCAAAAGTAACCCCTACATTGATTCAGTTAATAAGGCGGACGATGATTCTATTGCCTATGGCAGCAAGTCTCAATTATGTTTTTTGGTTCTCTCCTATAGTGTCCTTTAGTAGATAAAAATTATTGGGTTTTTACTACCCAAGGTTGAATATCTTTTGTTACATTAGCCACAGGAATTTTATAAAACCAAGTTACAGACTTGTAAATTACTTAAAGGTTGCAAAACCCGCTCATGGATGCAAAAAATAATACTCAGCGTAGCGAAATGCTGCAGGCGCTAAGCGCTATCGCCAAGAAAAAACTCGACAAATCCCAGCTTGAGCAATTCCAACAATTTATTACCAGTGCTGTGCATTTTCATCCGGATACTGAGTATCTCAATCGCCCACCGGAAGTAATATTCAATAGTCTCTGGGAATTGCTAGTTTTCGGCAGTGCCGCCGCTGAGCCGGTCAATGGATGCAGTGCCTCGGTGCGGGTATTTAACCCGGATACAGAGGCAGGGGGCTGGCATAACCGCTACACCTGCATTTACATCAACCAGATTGATATGCCGTTTTTGGTTGATTCATTGCGCATTGTACTCAACCGCCGGGGCCTCAACATCTACACATTGCATAGCAACCCAATCTGGGCGCTGCGCAACGACAGGGGTATTTTGCAGGCTACCAGTTCTGATTACAAAGAGGGCGCTCAGCGGGAAGCCCTGATCAGTATTGAGGTAGACCGTCATACTGAATCTGAATTGGTTGATTTGCACCGGGAGTTGATGGCGGTGCTGGATGATGTGCAGGTGGTGGTAGACAGTTTTGAATCAATGCGCGGGCGTGTTGAGGAACTGATCACCGAGCTGCAAAGCAATGCCCCTGAGTCTGAGGAGACTCAGGAATCTCTTGAGTTTTTGCGCTGGATTTACAATGGGTACTTCACCTTTACCGGCTGCGTTGAGTTTGCTCTGCAAGAGAATGGGGGCAAGCAGTTTCTGGTGGAGGTGGCCGATAGCCGCCGGGGGCTGTTTAAGAAATACGGACGGGATGCCCGTCAGCAGTCGATGACCGAACTTAGCCCAGGTGTGCAGGCACTCTATAAAAGTGGCGAAATATTAACGGTTACCAAATCGTCCCAGCGCTCCCGGGTGCATCGGGATGTGTACTCCGACTACCTGGTGGTTAAACGCTTTAACGATCAGGGGCAAGCCATTGGAGAGGTGCGATTTCTCGGTTTGTATACCTCGCAGTTTTATTCCTACAGTCCGCGGCGCATTCCTGTGCTGCGTAAAAAAGTTAGCTGGGTGGTGGATAACTCAGGGTTTAGTCCCAACAGTCACGATGGCAAAGCGCTGCAGGCGATTCTGGATTTTCACCCGCGGGATGAGTTGTTTCATGTCAGTCGCGAGGCGCTGGCCGATACAGCCATAGGTATCTGGCAGATATATGAGCGGCGCGTGACCAAAGTGTTTGTGCACCCGGATCCGTTTAATAAATTTGTCAGCTGCATTGTCTATATTCCGCGGGAAGCCTTTAGCACTGTGGCACGGCAAAAAATCCGTCTGGCTATTGGCGAGCGGCTGGGTGCCAGAGAGTCTGAGTTCAGCACCCAGTTTCTGCCTGAGTCGGTACTGGTGCGTATCTATCTGGTGTATCAGCTGGACAACAATATACAGCCTGATGTGGGTAGCGCCGAGCTTGAAGAGCTGGTTAAAGATATTACTAGAACCTGGTCCGACAGCTTTGCTGAAGCCGCGATGCAGGATATGGCCGAGATAGATGCACTGGCTCTGGCCCGGCGTTTTAAGCAGGCTTTTCCCTCTGCCTATAGAGAACTCTACAACCCTAAGCAGGCCCTTAAACATATCCAACTGTTTGACCAGCTGCAGGATTCCGGTGAGCTGGCGATTGATTTAAAGCATCAGAACCAAGCGGGCAACAATGATCTACAGCTGGCGCTGTTCCATCGCGAGGCGCCGCTGGAGCTGTCAGACATGATTCCCATGCTGGAAAATCTGGGCTTTCGAGTGGTTATGGAGCACCCCTATTTGATTCAGCCGGATGGCGAAACCCAGGTATGGATGCAGGAATTTAACCTGTCATTTTCCCTCGATGTGAATGTGGATGTCTCTGCGGTGCAGAGCAGTTTTAAAGAGGCACTGGGCCGAGTGTGGAAGGGCGATGCGGAGAATGACAGCTTCAACCGCCTGGTTGTGGGTGCGCGTCTGGATTGGCGGGCGGTGGCCATGTTGCGACTCTATGCCCGCTACCTCAAGCAGCTGGGTATTTCCTACAGTCAGGACTTCATTGCCGACACATTGTCCCGCTATCTGGATATTACCCGCAATCTGGTCGCCCTGTTTAAGAGCTATTTTGATCCCCGCTATGCGGGAGATAATCGCACCGAGCGCTCCGACGGTCTGGTCAATAACGTGATTGCTGCATTGGATAATGTCGACAATATCAGTGAAGACAATGTGATTCGCAGTTATCTGGAAGTGATTCAGGCAACATTGCGCACCAACTTTTTTCAGACGTTTGCCGACGGTACGTACAAATCCTATATCTCAGTCAAACTTGAGACTGGGGCAATCAGTCTGGCGCCCAAGCCAAGGCCTGCCTTTGAGATTTTTGTCTACTCACCAAGAGTTGAGGGTGTGCATCTGCGCGGTGGCAAAGTGGCTCGCGGAGGTCTGCGCTGGTCCGATCGTCTGGAGGACTATCGCACCGAAGTACTGGGCCTGGTAAAAGCTCAACAGGTCAAAAATGCCGTGATTGTGCCCACTGGTGCCAAGGGCGGCTTTGTCGCCAAACAGGCGACCATGGCCGCTGGCCGGGATGCCTGGCTGCAAGAGGGTATAGCCAGTTATATGCTGTATATTCAGGCTCTTTTGGATATCAGTGACAATCTGATTGATGGCGAAGTGGTGCCGCCCACTGATGTGGTGCGCCGGGATACCGATGACCCCTATCTAGTAGTGGCTGCGGACAAAGGTACGGCTACCTTCTCTGATATCGCCAATGAAATCTCCGAAGCTAACAACTTCTGGCTGGGTGATGCTTTCGCCTCCGGTGGTGGCAATGGCTACGATCACAAAGGTATGGGTATTACCGCTCGCGGTGCCTGGGTGGCAGTGCAGCGACATTTCCGTGAAATAGGCATGGATATCCAAAAGCAGGATTTCACTGTGGTGGGTGTTGGCGATATGGGCGGCGATGTTTTTGGCAATGGCATGCTGCTGTCTGAGCATATTCAGCTAGTGGCCGCCTTTAACCATCTGCATATCTTTGTTGACCCCAACCCGGATTCTGCGGCGACCTTTGCTGAGCGCAAACGACTGTTTGAGACTCCCCGCAGCACCTGGGACGACTTTGATAAATCTCTAATGTCCAAGGGCAGCGCCCTGTATTCCCGCGCGGCCAAATCTTTAAAACTGACACCAGAGATAAAAGCCCGGTTTGATATTGATAAAACCGAAGTGACTCCCTCCGAATTGATGACTGCGCTGCTTAAATCTAAGGTGGATCTTATCTGGAATGGCGGCATTGGCACCTATGTAAAATCCTCCGGAGAAAATAATGCCGAGGTAGGCGACCGTGCCAATGATGGCCTGCGGGTCAATGGCAAGGAACTGCGTTGTCGTGTGTTTGGAGAGGGGGGCAATCTGGGTATGACCCAGCGTGGACGGATTGAGTTCTGCCTGGGCGGCGGCCT
>OBMK010002992.1_pt1 | contig 12182 bp, 12 predicted proteins | sample 1539081 | NCBI WGS metagenome assembly OBMK01 (sample SAMEA3355528, study PRJEB22509) | marine metagenome | biome: marine; feature: river plume; material: water | place: USA | collected 2010-08-07 | depth 0.5 m | reverse complement strand
CTGATCGTTCATATAGGCTCCTGATCATGCCTTTGAAGCGGCGTTCATGTTCCTTCATCAAACCAGTGGCTTATTCGCCGAAATCGTATAGACGCCTATCGCCGACAAAGCGCGGTCAATCTAGGCAGGTGCGCCATCCCAGAGAAAACCTCTGCTTGATACATCATAGAGGGTGCACTCAGTACACCCAGCTCCGATAGCACACGCGATCGCTCGGCGAGTTCTGCTTTGGCAGCGGCTTGATCAAAGCCACGCATCTCACCTACCAGCGGCGGCATGACATCTAACAGCGCCGCCTGAACACAACCCGTGTCCAGCACTTCATTCGATGACACCAAGCCCAAAATAAACGGGCTGATGGTCGTAGCCGATGCGCCATGCTCAGCGAGCCGCAATAAACCCCAATGCACAAGGGTTGCACCAGCATCGGTGAACGTCCAGGCCTGACTCAATGATAATCGCTGTACGTTGCGCTGCCGCTCCTGATCCTTGTAACGACGCCGCGCAAGGCCTCGACGCGCTTTGTAGGCTTCAAAAGAAGGCGGCCCTTTAGGGACCTCAGCCGCGGTATTGATGGGTTCCCGCAAAAATGGCCAGATCCGGACAGCTTGATCTTGATCTCTGGCCCATTCCGCAACAGCCTTTATCCCGACAACCGACTCTGGATCGCTAAGGTCAACCAACACATGCACACTCAAGGCGTCAAATCCATAATCCATCATCTATTACAGCGCCTGCCACGGATAGCGAACAAACGGCATGGGGCCCTGGCTGCCGTTAAGCCGCCAGAGGACGGTATCTAGGTGTTCTCGCCCGAAGAAAATTTCATCGTCAACGATAAAAGAGGGCACGCCAAAGACCCCTTGGGTCAACAACTGATCTTGCAAGAGATCATGGCTTGCTCGGCCAGCACCCTGGGCATAATCGATAAAGCCCGCGCTTTGAATACCCGCGTTCAACAGGGCTGCATTGAGAATATCAAGGTCTTCAATATCGCAGTCGCGTTGCCAAAATCGGTCAAACACATCCGTCATAAAGTCTTTCAGCTGGGCGCGCGTATCCGCATGATTTTGCGCCCAAATCAGCGCAATCCCGGCCTTCGAGGAGTCCCATATTTTTAGGGGGCCGCGGAGCATGCGCCCTTGATTTTCGGCATAACAGCGCGCCTCACGATAAGCCGCTTTCACCACGGACCATTGCTTAGGCGTTCGATTACTGTCGACGACTTGGCCGTCATCGCGTTTTTCTGCACGGCCCAAAAAGCTGCCTATATTTAAGGTCAGCGGCAACCAATTAACCAAAAACCCGGAGCGAACTTCTAATTGCCAGATCAACTCGTGCGCGACGAACGCGTAGGGGCTTTTAAAATCGATACAGACTGACAGCACAGACACCTCATATTGTTCATTCGTCAAAGGACGATCCCTCTGAACTCCTGTACTATTGCCCAATGGATCCTATATCTCAAGGCGTTGTTGGCGCTCTGTGGGCGGCGAGCCTTGCGCCAAAGCACAAGTTAAAGCCAACCCTAATCGCTGGCGCCCTCGCCGGCATGGCGGCAGATTTAGATGTCTTTATCTCATCGAGCACTGATCCGCTCTTATTTTTAGAATATCATCGACAATTTACCCATTCGCTTATTTTTGTGCCGATCGGCGCGCTGATCGTTGCTCTCTGTTTGTGGCCCTTTTTAAAACGAAGTCTGCAGCCGAAAGAACTCTTGACGGCCTGTTTTTTGGGCTATCTAAGCCATGGCCTGCTCGACGCGTGTACCACCTACGGCACCCAACTGTTATGGCCTTTTACCGATGATCGTGTGGCTTGGAATGTGATTTCAATTGTCGATCCGCTCTTCACCCTCCCCTTACTCATCGCGGTCGCGCTTGGGGTCCGTGCAAAGCGCGTCAATGCTTGGCCGAGAATCGGTTTAATTTGGCTATTTGCTTACCTCGGCGCCGGGGAAATTCAGCGTCAAAGGGCCGAGACTGTCGGCCATGAAGTTGCCAAGGCCCGCGGTCACGCCCCGAGCAGACTCGACGCTAAACCGGGGTTCGCACAGCTTCTGCTGTGGAAGATCGTTTATGAATACGAGGGGCAATTTTTCGTCGACGGCGTCCGCGCTGGCATTCAAACCAAAGTCTACCCAGGAACCCACATCCCAAAACTGGATAGCCAGTGGGCCGAGGCAAACCTGCCGCCCAATAGCCAAACCCGCCAAGACTTTGAACGCTTCCGCTGGTTTTCCAACGACTATCTGGCCCTGAGCACAAGCCAGCCTAACACCATCATCGATGTTCGCTATTCAATGAACATTAACGAAATCAAGCCGCTTTGGAGTATCCAATTTGATCCCAGCAAGCCTTGGACACACGTTGACTATTTGACGCATCGTGACTTAGATCCCTCAACCACCGCGCAGTTTCAGCGCATGCTGATGGGACAGTAAAGACCTTTTCTTAGCCAACGACGCTGACTACACTTACCGATCCCACCTTTTTAGAGGCCCACGTTATGCACTATGAAACCATTACCGTCAGCAATCGCGAAGGGGTTCTGATGATCACGTTGAATCGAGAAGCGCGCCTGAATGCGTGGACTTATCAAATGGGCCGAGAACTGCACCATGCCATCAGCTCGGGCAATGACCAAGACGAGGTTATCGCGATGGTTATGACCGGCGCGGGGCGCGGATTCTGTGCTGGGGCAGATATCATTGATCTATTTCAGGCTCAGGCAGACGGCGACTCGAGCACCTCAGGCAGCAACGACCAACCCGGTAATTGGGTTGACTTAGTGCGCGCATCAAAACCAATGATCGCCGCGGTCAATGGCGCCGCGGTCGGCGTTGGGCTAACCCAAATACTACCCTTTGACTACATTATTGCAGCGCCAGAAGCAAAGTTCAGCGCGCGCTTTATTAAGATGGGATTGGTGCCAGAATTGGCCAGTTCCTTTTACATCGCCGCGCGAACCGGTTTCGGCCAAGCCAACCGACTTATGCTGACCGGCGAAACCATTTCGGCAGAGCGCGCTTTAACCATTGGCCTCGTCGACGAAATGGTTGAGGACGCAAGCCTATTATTGACCCGCGCCGAAGAACTTGCTCAGGCTATGGGCAACAATCCGCAGCAAGCCTTGCGCATGGTTAAAACGCTGATCACCCAAAATGTTGCAGCCGCTGATGTCACCGAGGTCCAGGCCAGGGAGCTTCGCGCGCTTCAAATTTGTTACGACAGCCCAGAACATAAAGAAGCCATCAATGCCTTCATCCAAAAAAGATCACCCGACTTCAAACGCGCTCGAAGGCAGGGCGGCGCATCATGATTCAAAAGCTGCATCATGCGGCCTATCGCTGCCGCGATAGTGAAGAAACCCGACAGTTCTATGAGGATTTTTTAGGCCTGCCCCTGACCCACGCCTTTGAAATCACAACGACCGCGACGGGCAATCAAGCCGAGGTGCTTCACACCTTTTATGCCCTTGAGGATGGCAGCTCATTGGCTTTTTTTGAAGCGCCCAAACAACCCTTCGAGTTCAAAAGTCAGCACGATTTTGACCTGCACATTGCGCTCGAAGTCTCAAGGGATGTGCTGCTCGAAAGATTTGAAATGGGCCGCCGAATGGGCGTTGAAACCCGAGGTATTACCGATCACGGCTTCATCGAGTCAATCTATTTCAGAGACCCGAACGGTTATGTTGTAGAACTGACTGCTAAAACAACACAAGCCTCGGTCAACGAACCCTCAGCCCGAGACGCCCTCAACGCGTGGCAAGCCTCAAAACCGGATTCAATTTAATATCGAGCACTCTGTCGCACAGAGGCTGCTCTGGCTCCGGCGCCGAATTTGACGTTCTTTTTTAGGCGTAGAGCGGCGTCCCTGAGATTGCACAGATCGATTCTGAAATCGGTAGTATAAAAGCCATGACGGTGATTCTCTGCCGCGATCTGCTCGAAAGCGTAATCGTTCAGACTGAGGGGAATGCCAATTAAAGCGACCGCCCTTTAGCCGCATCGAGGCCCCAAGATTTAGGCCCCGATGCCGCCAAAAGACGGCCACACCGCTTTTAGATCAGCAGCGCCTAATCAGCACCTTTAACTTGATTGATCACCACTAAGACAAAATTGGCAATCACCATACCGCCAACGGAGATCATCATATTGTCGATCATCGTATTGAGCGGCATACCGACTACGGGAATGGCATCGAGCCCATTCGCAATCGTCGGAATCGCAACGGCTGCGACGGTATAGGCCATGCGCATGGTCGTATCAACCATCGGGTTCACAAAACCGTTAACGAGTCCCAACGCAATCAGCGCTAAAGGCCAGTAAGGCATGACATCGGGAACGATCGTTGCGGCTAAAGCGGCTACTAAGGATAGGCTCGTTAATATTTGGTTTGAGTTCATCGCAATTTCCTTTTTTTAGTTTTTTTTATAAAAGAACAGGCTTGCCTCAGAAATTAACTTATCAGAAATATGACTCAGGCCAAACGGTTTTGTTGGGTCGCAAATCATCCCTTGCCAGAGGCGCGTCAAGCATTAACCGATTCTATATTCAGATGCAGAAGCCAACCCTCAGGGAATCTGAAACACCCCTCAACAACGCGCCCAGATAATGGCCTCAAGCCGCCACTTTTAACCGCAAGATGATCGTTAAATCGAGCGACTGCGCGCGCGGTCTATGCGACCGCAGTCTTGAATCGCTCGTCCTCAGCGGTTTGGCTGCTGGCTTTTTATCCGCCAAAGACGGGGTATACTAAGGAGTTTAGTCGCCCTAATCGGTTGACGACTCGATTTTATTCATCACCTGCCAATAGGCCTTTAATGACAATTTGGACTTTCAAATCAAATACCGGACTGCGCTGGCATAGCGCCGCCTTGCTTTACGCACTCGGCGCCTACTGTGCTGGCTGGTGGCTACTTCTCACGACAAGCTGGTGGGGCCTCATCCCAAGCGCACTCCTGCTGGGTCACAGCATGATCATTGCGGCATACCTTATCCATGAATGCGCACACAACACCGTGTTCAAAAAGAACCATCACAATGCGCAGCTCGGAAAAGCGTTGGGCTGGATCTGCGGATCCTGCTACGGCAAGTTTGAAGATATTCGATACAAACATTTCCGCCACCATGTCGATAACGACGATGTGGTTTGGTTTGATTACGAGGCCTTCTTTAAAAAGCATCCCTTGGTGTATCGAGCAACCATTTTTCTAGAATGGTTTTATATCCCTGCGCACGACATCTTGATGCATTCGATCATGGTGCTCACCGCTTTTGTGATTCCAAAGCGGCGGGATCAAATGCGGCGGAATACCCTTATCATTCTTATCCGGGGGGGATCGCTCATTGCCATCGGCTGGATTGCTCCGAGCGCGCTTTTGGGCTATTGCCTTGCTTATATGACGATGATTATTGTGCTTCGATTTGTTGACGGCCTAGAGCACGACTATCCCTACCATCTCAATCTATTTACGGATGACGTGTCCGAGCATAAGGGCGATTTAGTTTGGGAGCAGGAACACACGTTTAGCCCCATTCTGTCTTGGCGCTATCCATGGGTAAACTGGCTCATTTTAAATTTCGGCTACCACAATGCCCATCATGCCAAGCCCACCGCGCCCTGGTATGAATTACCCAGCTTGCACAAGCAGCGCTTTGGTGATGACCCAAACACGGTCATTCGCCTATGGCCGCAGCTTAAGATGTACCACCGTTATCGAACCTATCGGATTTTTCACGATGCACCCGGCATTGAATCCGTGTCAGGTAAAGCCTTCTTAAAAGCGGCTCAAGAAGCGCGCTTAACCGGCGGGAACGCGGCCTCATTCTTAACGTCGTTTTAAGCCAGATGCCCCAGAGACTCGAAATTTATCAATCGCTATGGGCAATGGAACAGCGCCAACCGGGGATCCCGGAGGCGCCCGCCCCTGTGCATTTTGAACGGATCAAGGCAGCCGGCTACCAGGGCGTCTGCATCGACCCGAATGTCGAAGAAATCAACGACGCCTTGGCGCTCGCACCCCTCTTCAAAGACCACCAACTTAGCTGCATGGTCAACGCCTTCCCCAATACAGTTGATGAATTAACCCCCCTGCTGGATATGGCATCAGAATTACAGGCCAAGCAAGTCAATATTATCGGGGGCGTGATGCCGCTGACGGTCTTGGATACCATCCCCGTCGTTGAGCATTGGATCCGTGTCGCGGCGGCTTACGATTTTCAGGTTTTATTTGAAACCCATCGCAATGCAACGTTGAACGACTTATTTGCGACCCTCGAAATTCTGCAAGCCGTCCCTGAGCTGCGTCTTTGCGCTGACCTATCTCACTTTGTCGTTGACCGGGAAATTAGCCTGCCGCTCAACCCAATTCAAGAAACCTATTTTGAACACATTTTACAACGCTCCGATTCGTTTCAAGGCAGGATTTCGAATAACGAGCAAATTCAGATTTCGGTCCAATTTCCCCAACATCAGGCCTGGGTGACGCAATTTAAGTCCTGGTGGCAAGCGGGTATCAGCGCGTGGTCAGCCCGGCAGACCGAGGACGCAACCCTGCGTTTTCTCGTCGAACTCGGCCCACCCCCTTATGCCATAACCGACCAGCATCAGCAGGAACTTATCGATCGTTGGGAAGAAGCCCTCATCATTCGCGCGTGGGTTGAGGCAATATGGGCCGACCTGGCCCCTGTCACCAACTGACCCGCCCATGCCACAGGTCAAGCGACGCGCCGCAGCAAGGCCAACCTATTTCTAAAACGGCTCACTCAGAGCAAATACCTGCAGCCTTATGCTTTGCCGGCGGCTTTCAGGTCTTTTCTAACACCCTTGACCTGAAGACTGTCTCCTCGATTTTGAAATTTAACGCCTGCCCACCAAGCCAATTCTGCCCCCGAATACCCCACCGAAGGGGGATTTTTTTTTGAGCCAATGTGCCATCGCGCGGTATGCTGAGACTCCTACAGACCCTGGACATCAACAATGGACTGGCAAGGCCATAACCTGCACTTTAGCGATCACGTCATTCACTACTATGGCAATGGTAATGTGGGCAAACCCGCTTTGGTTTTTTGCCACGGCTTCAGCGACAACGGCCTGTGTTGGCACAGAGTTGCACTGAGGTTCACGGATCAATTCGATATCTACCTTTTGGATGCGCGCAACCACGGCCAGTCCAGTCGGGGCATTGCGTCAGCGGAGGATATGACCCAAGACTTAGCAGACGTCATCACAGCTCTAGAGCTCGAGCCGGTTATCGCCGTGGGTCACTCAATGGGCGCGGGCACAGTTGCCGCGCTCGCCGCGGATTACCCGCATCTCGTTGCCAAGATGATTCTAGAAGACCCCGCATGGTCTGATGAGGACGATACCCAAAAGACAAAAAGCATGCGCAAAAGGGCTGCAGGCTTTGCAAAATATCTAGAGATGATCGCGCGCTTGAGCGACGACCAACTGCTCGCCATGGGCCGCGCGCAGCATCCCAGTTGGTCTTTAGAAGATTTCCCGAGCTGGGTGCAATCCAAACGCGAAGTCGATGGATTTGCCCTTAAGGGCCTGATCCGAAGCCCGTGGCAAACGCTCATCCAAAACATAACCTGTCCGACCCTACTGCTATACGCCGATGAAACCAGCGACGGCATTGTTCAACAAAAAGTTGTGGATCAAATCCTGTCTCTCAACCCGTGTTTCCAATGCAAGCAAATAACCGGTGCCGGGCACAATCTTCGTCGTGAGCAATTCGAGGCCTACATTACAGCGATTGAGGCATTTTTAAATTAGCCGGCGGACGTCAACAAGACGCTTGAGCCGATACCCGTCACTTGATCCAAAGAGAGCCCATGACAAGCAGACTTGGTGTCGTGGAAGCGCTGTGGCAGACTGCCCAGTCCCTTAGAATGCCGAGTCTGCTATGTTGAGCACCAAGCCTATTACGCCACGATTTGGTTCCGAGATAGCATCAGACTTTCAATTGGCAAACTGCTCAGAACTTGAAATTTCAGAGCTCCTAACGCTGAGCGCAAATCGAGGCGTCTTGGTCTTTCGAGACCAAACGCTCACGCCTTCAGAACAGGCAGCGCTCGCACACCGGCTTGGGGAGCCGCTGACCTTTCCGCTAAATTCAAACGGCATTCCTGAAGAGCTGATTACCATTGCCTCAGGACCCAAGACCCGTGAGGCTGCAGGCGAAGGTTGGCATTCGGACGTTTCAAGCGAGCCTCGCCCCCCCAGCTTATCCATTCTGAAAATGGCGACGGTACCCGAAAGCGGCGGTGATACCTTGTTTGCCGATATGTCCCAAGCCTTCGAATTATTATCAGATCCCCTGAAGGCCTTTCTTGAGCCCCTCACCGCGCGTCACGAACCCCGCGGTCACTATCTATTTTTAAGCGGTGCAAAAGCCTTCGATGCATTACCGATTTCCGATCACCCGGTCGTACGAATCCATCCCACCACCGGTAAGAAATCGCTTTATGTCAATGACGGCTTTGTAACCCGTATCAACGGGCTAACGCCACGTGAGAGTCAAAGCCTGCTGAAACTGCTGTATGACCATATTGCGTACACGGTTAAAACGCATTGTCGGGTTCAGTGGCGGCCCAATACAGTTGTCTTCTGGGACAATCGCTCGGTCCAGCACCATGCTGCCTTCGACTATCATCCCGAAATACGTCTTGGCTATCGCGCAACCCTGCGAGGGGAACAACCCATTGCATCCCAAACCGATCGGTGATCAAACCGGCTATCGTCATCAACCGCCCGGGTTCGATTTAGGCTTGTCTTGCTAGGCCATCGCGCTGAGGGCAACCACGCCAAGTGTCTGTCTGCAGCATTCCCCTTGCCACGCGCTGTATTTCAATCCGAGATTTAGATCGGCGCCGAACGTGCCCCGTGATCAAACACGATGTTTGAAAACAAACCATGGAATTGATGCGGTACATGATGCCGCAATCGTAAACGGCAAATGCAATCGTTAATGTTTTCCGCGCGATGGATCTGCAGCTCACTGACATGATCGAACCCGTTGTAAACCACCTCTAATAGATAGCCATGATCTTCCGATCGCGCTTGCGTGCTGGGCGCAAACACCGGCTCGGAACCGTAATAGCCTTGCGGCAAGGCAAGCGTATCGGCATTGCCCTCAAAATCGACCTTCGCAATGCCATTGAAAAAACTGTCTGCACCATTATCGATCGAGCATGCTGTGTAGGTATAGCGATGGCGCACCCCGGCAACGCTTGGGTTAAATGTCGGGAATTCTGACTCGGTCTCCACCACCTTTTCTGCTCGAGACGCGCCGGTCTTCAAATTCAAAAAATATCGATAATAATGGCCACCGCCAAACCGGCCATCAGGATTGAAGACATCGCTTAAGGTGTCATTGGCGGCAAAATTATCCTGAAACATGCCGTCCACGATGACTTCATCGCCCGCTTCAAAAGCGTTGCCAAAATGAATCATGGCACCAGGGTCTGTCTCAAACGACCGAACCAGCTCAAAAGTCTCAAGGTCCAACACCAAAATGCGCATGGCTATTGAAGGATCAAAGTTCACTTGATCCGAAATGGTTCTTGCGCCCAACACCACCGGCAACATGTTGCCAAACACGATCGAGCCTAAGAAAAATATGGCATAGCGGTCACTCATGGCGAAGTCGTGGCAAAACGGAAATGAATCCAATGGCAGTTGCGCCTTTTGGAACAGCGCGCCCTGAGGATTAATCCGATATAAATTCAAACACGGTTTTGGGCCTTTCAAACCAAACCCAGAAACCCCAGCGCCAAAATTAATGTAATCACCAGATCGGTTATGAATTTTGCCATGGGCGCTAAACACTTGGCCCGGCGTTAGGCCACCATCGTAGGAAAATTCCCCCAAGGTGTTGAGGGATGCTGGATCCACCGCCCAGGGTCGACCACCTTCGTTTAGCGCAAGCAGATGACCGCCATGATGAATCAGGCTGGTGTTGGCGGGATTAGCGGGCATTTTTAACAAGTTCTTGCGCAGACCGCCCGGGATTTGAGTCCCAAACCCTCGGTAACAAATTGCCTGCTGGGCCGTTTCCGCCAAATACTTAGGTGTTCGAACATAGCGATTCTTAAAATGCACTCGCCCGGAATCAAAGGTAAACGCGCAGATCATGCCATCGCCATCAAACCAGTGACCATAAGGCGTCTCACCAATTCTTTGGCGGCCTGGACCGTTCCTAAAAAAAGTGCCTTGCAGGTCATCAGGCAGATCACCGTCAACCTCATCAATCCAGTAATCATGTTCTTCATCGAGATTCTCGAGACCGCGATGACAGGTTGGAAACCGATTATCCCCCGGAATTGCATTCATAGGATTCTCCTTTTTATAACCTTTCGCAACGTTTAACCCCGCCGGCGCTTATCCCTTAACCGCTTCTTAACCTCAGATGGCCCCACAGACCCGACCGGGAATTAATTTAAGACATTCCGGCGGTCTGGGAAGGATTCGGCGTTCAGGTACGCCGACTAAGACCCTACGTTTTTTGCGCGCGCATAACTTTCTCGCCCATAACAGGCCGCTAACCAATCCTTGACCGCTGGCCAATCACTAAAATCGAACTCAAGCATCTTCAGCAAATCCATGACACCCGATAAATTCAGGTCAGCCAGGGTAAAGTCATCGCCGAGCAAATAGGCCTGGGTGGATAACGTCGCATTGAGCACGTTGAGCGGCCGGCTTAAACCCTTCGTAGCACGTTCTATAATGCCTGCATCGCGCTGCCCTTCAGGCGTAAAAAATTGTTGGATCACGATTTGCATTTGCAGCGGCTCGATCTCGCTAATCCCCCAAATTGACCATTGCAGGGTTCGCGCTTCCCCCCCATCGGCATCTGGAATCAGGTGTTGGCCATAATGTTTCGCCAGATACAGGTTTATAGCCATCGATTCAAACAAGGTGAGGTCACCATCGACCAAGGCAGGAATTCGGCCGTTCGGATTGATTCGAAGATACGCCTCGGCTTGGTTATCGCCCCGAAACGACGTTGGGACATGCTCATAGGCGAGGTTAATCTCCTCAGCGGCCCAAATAGAGCGAAAGGCGCGAGAACCAGCGGTCCCATATAAAACAGGAAGACTCAACTTTGTGACTCCTTAAAGTTCTAAGTTAGAAGACCATAACACGGGTCAGGTTAAAGCGATCGTCTTGTTGTAACGCCCCACCTCGGATAAGACTCATAATCTTCGCAGGCTGATTCCCAACTGACGGTCTTAAGCTGTGCGCGAAAAAACCGCCTCGAACCCAGGCCATTTGTCAGGCTAAGGCGCCTTGGGTGGTCTGACGCTCGTCAAAAAATCATTGAGGAAGCATCCGGCTGGATCAAACGTGTCTCGAAGACGCCACCAATCAAGCCACCTGGGATACTGCGCCATGAAATCAGCGCCCTGCCCATAGTGCACTTTGCCCCAATGCGGTCGCCCTTGGTATTTTTTGAAGACCGCTTCACACGCTTGGTAATAAGCGCGCTCGTCATTGCGCACATCCTCATGAACTGAAATCGTGACCGGCTCTCGTTCAAACGCATTGGATAGCCAACCGTCGTCGCGGGCCAAAGTGCGATATTCCACGGGCCACTGCACGTCTGTAAATCGATGCAAGAGCAAATCACGGATTTCAGCGAAACACTTTGGGCCATCCTCTGCTGCGACCGAGTATTCCATTTCCGTATGCAGATGCGGTCGATGGTTCGGCAACACTTCAAAGTTCCAACCACAGCGCTCGCCCTCCTCGCCAATCGGATAAGCCGGCGGGTCTGAGGTTTCCTGTAAGGTTTTTACGAGCGCGGCATCTTTTCGCGGCTGCCAAAAGAATTCAAATCGCGCGCCACTGGCGCTCAACGTCTCAAGATTTTCAAGCACCTCAGCACCCCTTAACGCGTTGCTTTGCTCACGGAGCTTAAAGGCGGGCCTTAAATTGAGCTCAATCTCGGTCACCACACCAAAGGCGCCCAATCCAACCTTTAAAGCCTCAAAGTCATCGCCGAGTGTTGCCTTAGAACAGATCCGCGACTGGCCTGCGCCATCAACAAGGGTCATCGATTCAATCGATGCTGACAGGTTTTGTAATTGGCTACCGGATCCATGGGTCCCGGTCGCGCAGGCGCCGGCTAAAAATTGCCGATCAATATCACCCTGATTGCGAAGCGCAAGG
>OBMK010002990.1_pt1 | contig 12187 bp, 14 predicted proteins | sample 1539081 | NCBI WGS metagenome assembly OBMK01 (sample SAMEA3355528, study PRJEB22509) | marine metagenome | biome: marine; feature: river plume; material: water | place: USA | collected 2010-08-07 | depth 0.5 m | reverse complement strand
AAGGCCATGGTGGTGCTCATCTCTTTGCCTGCGGCATCGAGCGCGAAGTTGGCGTATGCCTTGACATCGGGCACGGCGACAGGCGCGGCGGCGGTGTAGCGTTTGGGTAAGTAGCCACCCAATGCCTCGCGACGGGCTTGCAGGTATTGCAGTTCAGGGCTGTCTGCCTCGGGCTTGTAGAAAGACAGGTTGATGGCTTGCTCGTCGGTGAGTGGCAGGTTGAAGCGGTTGCGGTATTCGATGAGGTCACTCTCATCCAATTTCTTTTGGCTGTGGGTGGTCATCTTGCCTTGGCCCGCAGTGCCCAAGCCATAGCCTTTTTTGGTCTGCGCCAAAATCACGGTCGGTTGACCGGTGTGCGCCGCAGCGGCGGCGTAAGCCGCGTAAATCTTGACGAGGTCATGGCCTCCGCGTTTCAGCCGATCAATTTGCTCGTCGGTCATGCCCTGCGCCAAGCGTTGTAACTCAGGGTTTTGTCCAAAGAAGTTTTCTCGGTTGAATCGACCGTCTTTAGCGGCAAAGGTTTGCATTTGGCCGTCAACGGTGTTGGCAAATGCGCGCATCAATGCGCCGGTTGTGTCGCGTGCGAACAGGCCATCCCAGTCACTGCCCCAAACCAACTTGATGACGTTCCAGCCGGCGCCTGCAAATAGTTTTTCCAACTCATCGATGATGCGACCGTTACCGCGCACGGGGCCATCAAGGCGTTGCAAGTTGCAGTTCACCACCCACACCAAGTTATCTAAACGCTCGCGTGCGGCGAGGGTGAGGGCGCTCATGCTCTCGGGCTCATCCATTTCGCCATCACCAAACACACCCCAGACTTTGCGCCCTTCGCAGTTCAGCAGCTGTCGGTGCGAGAGGTAACGCATGAACCGCGCGTGGTAGATCGAGCTGATGGGCCCGATACCCATTGACCCGGTTGGGAACTGCCAAAAATCAGGCATTAAATAAGGGTGGGGGTAGCTGCATAACCCGCGCACCAAGCCGCTTGCCGCTGCAACCTCGGGTGCATCAGGCCCTGCGGCGCGTGCCGCTGGCGCGGTGAGCTCTTGCCGGTAATGCATCAAGTCGTCAGCACTTAGGCGCCCTTCAAGGAATGCGCGGGCATACACGCCCGGTGCGCTGTGCGGCTGGAAAAATACCAAGTCACCCAAATCACTCGCGGTTGTTTCAGCCGCGCGACGGGCTTTGAAAAAGTGGTTGTAGCCCACCTCGAACAGGTCGGCGACGCTGGCATAACTGGCGATGTGACCACCCAGTTCGCCGTAGGCTTGGTTCGCACGGACGACCATGGCCAGCGCGTTCCAGCGCATCAGAGAGGCGAGATGTTCCTCGATGGCCAGGTCCCCCGGGAAGGGCGGTTGCTGGTCAACGTGGATGGAGTTCACGTAGGGGGTGTTGAGGTCGGGGGCCCACGCGACTTGCGCTTGCCGTGCCACTTGGGTCAACTCGTTGAGTATTTCTCGCGCGCCCTCTGGGCCCCGGCTTTCGAGCAAGGCCAGAAATGCTTCGCGCCACTCTTCGGCTTCGGTGGGGTCGGTGTGATTGACGAGGTGGTCCATGTGACGGTAGGCGGTGTGGTCGGTCATGGCGCCAGTTTAGAAGTGTGGCGTTGAAATGTGCTTTCGAAAATTGTTTATATGGGGGCTTTATTTAAAATAAAATGCTGTGAAATTGATCTTTTTAAAATTTTATGTCTCTTGACGCGATAGATATCAGAATATTGTCTGAGCTCCAGCAAGATGGTGGACTCAGTAACGTGGAGTTGGCCCGACGGGTGAACCTGTCGCCGTCACCGTGTTTGATGCGGGTGCGAGCCCTCGAAAAACAAGGGGTCATACGCCAGTACGTCGCTTTGGCAGACCCGCAAGCCTTGGGGCTGGGTTTGAACGTATTTATCTCCATCAGTTTGAAGGAGCAGTCGAAGGCGGCATTGGCGGATTTTGAGAGCCGCATCGCAGAACACGACGAGGTGATGGAGTGCTACCTCATGACCGGTGACAGCGATTACCTGATCCGCGTGGCCGTTGCCAATATGGCCGCGCTCGAACGGTTCATATTGGACCAGCTGACCCCGATTCCTGGGGTTGAGAAAATTCGCTCCAGCTTTGCGCTCAAGCAGGTGCGCTACAAAACCGCGTTGCCCATGCCCAGAAATTGAGATGCACAGACGAAAAAAAACCGCCCGAGGGCGGTTTTTTGTTGGTCACCACAGGTGTAGCGACCTTGCCTCAAAGCATTACTGTTTTGCTGGTTCAGCAGCAGGTGCAGCAGCAGGAGCCTCAGTCGCAGCAGGAGCGGGTGCTTCTGCTCAGTCGCAGCAGGAGCGGGTGCTTCTGTTGCAGCGGGTGCAGCAGCAGGTGCCTCAGTCGCAGCAGGCGCAGCAGCAGCAGGTGCTTCAGCAGGCGCAGCGGCTTCTTCTTTTTGGCCACAAGCTGTCAAAGCGAACGCAGCCAACAAGGCAGCTAAGAGAACTGATTTTTTCATGATTAAGCTCACAAAGATAAAGGATTGAACAAACAAAGCTGTCCAAAAAAAAGCCCGCCAAAACGGCGCACTTCTTAATGCTAGGCGGCGCAAAAACAGGCTTTATTTCTGTTCTCGAACACACCGGAGCGGATCATATATCTGGCTATGAACCTATGGATAACCCTATGAAAACAATTTTATTTACTTCTCGATTTGGTTGCTAAAAAGCAACTAAAAAATAAGGTAAATACGACGTAAATGAGCCCTATAGATTGAAAAAGATATCAAGTTAATGACCTTCAGCTCATTCCAGATCTATGCCGCTTTTAACGGTGGTTCGTAGGGTGGTACGCCATACCTTGACCGCAGCTCGATACAGCGCGGATTGAGTGAACCATCGGGCATATAAACCGCAAATTCTCGGCAGGGTGTTGGGCGATTGCTATAGATCGCGCACTTGTTGTTGGGTTGCAGTGCAATGCATCTACCGGTGCCGTTTTGGTTGCCGTTCTCTGTCCCTTTCATGCAGACTAGAAAGGGAGTCACGGGGGTGGTCATTGCAATGGGTACAAACCCATTAGGGAAGGTGTCTAGCTCCCCTTGATAAAAGGAAACCCTGAAGTGTTTGCAGCAAACGCCGCAGTTGGAGCAGGGGCTCTGCTCAGGCATGTCGTAGAAGATACGATCATCTTCCGTCTTGATGACGAGTTGCAAGTCGGCCATAGTCGCCTCGAAAGAAAACGGACCATACACCCACCAATCGGGGCTCGCGGATTATGCGTCCAATCCCCTCGGACGCTTTGCGTGATCGATAAAATATTTATCGATGCGCAAAATAAAAAGCCAGAAACCGATGCTAGAATTCAAGGCTCAGCGGCTGTAGCTCAGTTGGATAGAGTACTTGGCTACGAACCAAGGGGTCGTGGGTTCGAATCCTGCCAGCCGCACCAACTTATAAAAGTTCAATAAAAGGGTTGCAAACATTGTTTGCAGCCCTTTTTGCGTTGCGAGAGGTGACATACATCGTGTCAGAGAACTTAGATTTTTCACTCGACGAGGACGATGACGACGGCGACGTCAGCGGTGCGCCTGCTGCGCCCTATAAAAACTACATCACCAAGGCGGGGGAAGCCCGCTTACGCGCCGAGTTACTGCAGTTGCTTGATGTGGAACGCCCGATCGTCGTAGAGGCGGTTCATTGGGCCGCGAAAAATGGCGATCGATCAGAGAACGGTGACTACATTTACGGCAAAAAGCGCCTGCGTGAAATTGACAGGCGCTTGCGATTCTTGACCAAACGGTTGGCGATTGCCGAGGTGGTCGACACCACTGCTAATTCGGGCAGTGATCAGGTTTTCTTTGGTGCAACGGTGACGTATTCCGTGGTCGAGGGTGCGCCCGCAGCAGACCCGGTTACCGTTCAAATCGTGGGTGTCGACGAGGTGCAGCACGACCACGGGCAGATCAGCTGGATTTCGCCGGTCGCTAAAGCGCTTTTAAAAGCCCATGTGGGCGACGAGGTGCGTGTGCAAACTCCAACGGGTCGTCAAACGCTTTGCATTGAAGCGGTGCAATACATTTAAAAGCCGTTGCGCAGCCACAGGTACAACAGCGTACCCACGGCAATACTCAGCAGGGCGTGTCGTCGCCACCACTGCAGGCCAATGACCAGCGTCAACGCCAATACCTCTGGCCACAACTGACCTGCCCAACTGCCTGCGATGTCGCGCAGGCTGTGCAGGGTCAGTAACACCATGATGCTTAGCGGCAGAAATCGGCCCAGTCGTTGGACTTGGGGGTGTCGCTGCAACCAACGGCCCGTCATGAAGGGCAGAGCGCGAATGGCGAAGGTCACTGCGCCCATCGCGACGATGGTGAGGATGACGTAGGTGCTATCGTCCATGCGTGATCCAATCCAGCCAGATGGCGGCGACAACACTCATACCAATCGCTGCCAATAGGGCGTGTGCTGGCCATATCAGCCAAGCAACCGGGTAACTGAGCAGCGCAACCCACAACGGTTTGGCGCTGCTGCGCGCCCGCCATTGCTCAACCACCAACACCGCAAATAAGGCCACAAGCGCGAAGTCCAATCCAGCTAATTGGGTTTGCACTTGGCTACCTAAAACAGCACCTAAGGCTGTTCCGCTGACCCACCACATTTGGTTAATCAGCGTGAGCCACACGCGTTGCATGGGCGTGGTCTCAGCCGGTAAGGTGGTGAGGAGTGAGTAGGTTTCGTCGGTTAAACCAAAGATCAGGTAAAACTTGGCTAAGCCGTTTTTTGGTACCAGGTGTAATAGCGACAAACCGTAAAACACGTGACGCAAATTGACGACCAATGTTGCCAGTGCGATCGAGCCAATCGGCAGGCCTGCTGTGAGCATGGGGATCATCATGAACTGTGAGGCGCCAGCGTAAATCAGCACGCTGCTGGCGATGGCCATCCACCACGCGCCGCCGGCTTGCACGAACAAGAAGCCAAAGACCGCGCCCAATGGCACGTAGCCAACGGCAACCGGCACAGACAGCAGCAAGGGCGAGCGCCCCATGGGTTGTGTAGCCCCCGACACGTTTAACCGCGCGTTTTGTGTCGGTAGGCGCGCAGCACGGATGGTGTGCGTTTGACCGCGCGCAGTACATCCGCCAAGTGGCGACGGTTGCGTACCGCTATCGTGAAGCGCAACTCCACTTGGTTGTGGTCGTTACCCATGTCGACGTGCGTGATATCGGCCTCGGCGCTGGTGAGCGCTGCTGCGACCCGCGCCAATACGCCTTTGCCGTTGTCAACGCTGATTAACAGCTTGGATTCAAAAGCTCGGGTCGGCTCGTCTGACCATTCCACTTGTAGGAATCGCTCGCTGTCGCGCTGCAATAAACGGCGTCCAACTGGGCATTCAACGGTGTGCACCGCGAGGCCGTCACCGCGCCCCAAGTAGCCCACAATGCGGTCGCCGGGAATCGGTTGGCAGCATTGTGCATAAATGACCGATGCACCCTCGGTGCCGTCTAAACTCAGCACGCCTTGGCTGATCGGCTCTTCGGAAGTGTTGGTGAAGCGGGCCGAGGTGATGAGCATCATGTCGGGCTTCATGCCTTCTTCGGCTAACAGCATCGTTAGCTTTTTCGCAATGATGCTGGCAATGCGTTTGCCCAAGCCCATGTCACTGAAAAGTTCATCTGTGCTTTTGTTGCCTGCGAACCGAAGCAACTTAGCCCAGACCTCTGGTTGCGACACTTCGTCTGGTAGTTGGGCGATACCCTCGGCGCGCATCGCTTGGCGCAACATTTTGATCCCCAGTTCACGCGACTGGTCATCTTCGAGTTGCTTCAAATAATTTCGAATTTTCGACCGCGCGCGACCCGTTTGCACAAAGGTCAGCCACGCAGGGTTAGGGCCCGACATGGATGCGGTTTCGATGCCCACCACATCACCGTTTTGTAGCTCAGAGCGCAGGGGCGCTGGCTCGCCGTTGATGGTTGCCGAGACGGCATGTTGACCCACATCGGTGTGGATAGCGTAGGCAAAGTCCACCGCCGTTGCGCCGCGCGGCATGGCCAAAATTTTGCCTTTGGGGGTGAAGACATAGACCGAGTCAGGGAACAAATCAATTTTGATGTGGTCCCAAAATTCGGCGGCGTCGCGGGTCTCTTGCTGGATATCCAGCATGGATTGCACCCATTGCGCGCTCAGTCGATCGCTATCGCCGCTCTCGGGGTTGTCTGCCTTGTAGAGCCAATGCGCGGCAACGCCTGACTCGGCGACCAAATTCATTTCGATGGTGCGGAGTTGAATTTCAATGTTGATACCGGCAGGCCCCACCAGCGTGGTGTGCAATGACTGGTAGCCATTGACCTTCGGAATGGCAATGTAGTCTTTGAAGCGGCCCGGCACGGGTTTGTAAATTTGGTGCAACAGGCCCAAGGCGGTGTAACAGTCAATCAGGCTGGGCAGCAGCACCCGGAAACCATAAAGGTCGCTCACCTGTGAGAAGGACAGGTGTTTCTCCTGCATCTTGTTGTAGATGGAGAAGAGCGTTTTTTCCCGCCCTTGCACGTCGGCGTAAATGTTTTGGTTGGCCAGTGCCGTCAGGACGTCCGACTTCACGCGGTCAATCAAGTCGTTACGCCGGCGTCTCGCGCGGTCTACGGCTTTGGTGAGTGTGCGGTAACGCCACGGGTTGAGGAATTGGAACGATAAATCCTGCAACTCACGGTAGGTGCGGTCAAGGCCCAACCGGTGCGCGATGGGCGCGTAGATGTCAGCAGTTTCTTCCGAGATCCGGCGCCACTTGTTGCGCGGCATGTCACCCATGGTGCGCATGTTGTGGGTTCTGTCCGCCAACTTGATGAGGATGACCCGCACATCGCGCGCCATCGCCAAGAGCATTTTCCGGAACGACTCCGCTTGGTTCTCTTCGCGGTTGTCGAACTCCAGTTTTTCGAGTTTGGTGAGACCGTCGACCAGATCAGCAACACCGACACCGAACTTTTCGGCCATCTCGATTTTCGTGATGCCGCAGTCCTCTAGGACGTCGTGCATCAAGGCCGCCATTAGGGCTTGCGCGTCGAGCTTCCAGTCAGCGCATAAACCGGCAACCGCAATCGGGTGGGTGATGTAAGGCGCACCACTTTTACGCATCTGCCCGAGGTGGGCTTCGTCAGCAAAGCGATAGGCGCGACGGATGTCGTCGATATCACCCTCGCTGAGCGCGACGGATGTCGTCGATGTCACCGTCGCTGAGGTAGTCGATTTTTTTCAGCAGCGCCGCAAAACTAGCGGCTGCCGCCGTTTGCACAGCCACACCCGGCGCCGCTGCGGGCGCAGCGGTCGCGATGTCTGAGGGTGCTTTTTTGGTGCGGGGCATAACGCGTACTTTAGCGCGTAGATGCGCCCCATGAGCGTGCTGGGGATTTTCGGACAAAAAAAAGCACCCCGAAGGGTGCTTGATTTGGGTGGCGATGGGTCAGGTTGGGACCTTACGCAGCATCTCCAGGCCGACTTCGCCAGCTGCGATTTCACGCAGTGCGGTCACGCCCGGCTTGTTTTTGGTCTCCACGCGGGGAGTGTGGCCTTGGCTCAACATGCGCGCACGGTAAGTGGCAGCCAAAACGAGCTGGAAGCGGTTAGGGATTTTCTCCAAGCAATCTTCAACAGTGATGCGGGCCATGTGCGGACTCCAGTTAACAGAAACAATTAAGAACGACGGGTTTCCGAGGGCTCGGTGGTCAATCAATCGAGTCGAGACTCGTGAGACCTAAACCGGTGAAGGTTTCCGAATGCAGTCGGCGCTGTGCAGCGTACTTGAGTCGTTGGGCGTGAACGATCGCTTTCAGATCGAAAAGCGCCCGGTCAAACAACTCATTGATTATAACGTAGTGGAAATGTTGGGCCTGGACGATCTCGTGGCGGGCGTTGGCCAGGCGGACCTCGATAACGTCGTCTGAATCCTCTGCGCGGCGCTCCAACCGACCCCGCAGTTCGTCCCAACTGGGTGGCAAGATGAAAATCAACACGGCGTTGGCGTACAGCTTTTTGATCTGCAGGGCGCCTTGGTAGTCAATTTCGAGCACCACATCGGTTCCCTTGGCGATCTGGTCGTCGATCGCTTGGCGCGAGGTGCCGTAGCAGTTGCCATGCACGTTGGCCCACTCTAAGAAGGCATCTTGACTGACCATGGCCTCGAACGTGGCGTCGTCCACAAAGTGGTATTCCCGGCCGTCCTTTTCTTGCCCACGGGGCGCGCGCGTGGTGTGCGACACGCTGGGGCTGACACGCGAGTCCAACTCCATCAGGGCTTTGACCAAGCTCGACTTACCCGTCCCACTGGGTGCGGCGACCACGTAGAGGTTACCGGGGTAGTCGGTGACAGAGGGGGAGGCGGGCGCGGTCATGGCGGGGTGGCTTTTGCCAGTTGGTCAAAACGATATTTTATCGCTTGCGGCGCGCCGCGCCGGGCTTCACTCGATGTTCTGAACCTGCTCGCGCATTTGCTCAATCAACACTTTCATGTCAACGGAGATGCGCGTCAGCTCCAAGCTGGATGATTTTGAGCCCAGGGTGTTGGCCTCGCGGTGTAATTCTTGGATCAGAAAATCCAGACGCTTGCCCAGCTCGCCACCCTTGGCCAAGAGGCGATCAATCTCGTCGAGGTGGGAGTGCAGGCGGCTGACCTCTTCGGCCACATCGATGCGAATGGCAAAGGCGGTTGCTTCGCTGAGTGCCCGGTCTTGGGCGGCTTGCGCGGCGGTTGCGCTGGCGTTTTGGCCCACATCGCCCATGGCGGTTTGCCAGCGTTCTAAAAAGCGTTGGCGTTGTTGCTCGACCAATTGGGGCACCAGTGGCTCTGCGCTCTGTGCCAAGGCGCGCAAGCTGGCGGTGCGTTCGGTGATGGTTTGAGCCAACCGGCCACCCTCTTGGGCGCGGGCCGTTCGCAGGGCGTCGACCGCATCTTCAAGCAAACTTTGCGCGCGGGCGACGACGGTCGCGTCAACGACTTGGCCACCGCTGCCCATCTGCAAAACCTGCGAAACGCTCAAAGGCGCGGCCTGATGCAGCACGGCCTTGACGGCCGTTTGTGCAGCCAGCAGCCGTTCAAGGGACGCCGTGTCGGGGACGGCTTGGGTGCCGTCTTGTTGCCGTTCAATCCAGGCCCGAACCTCGACTTTTCCGCGCTTCAGGTGTTTGGTGATGTGTTCACGCATGAGGGGCTCGGCGCTGCGCAACTCGTCGCTGACGCGAAAGCTCAGGTCCAAAAAGCGGCTGTTGACCGAGCGAATCTCCAAACCGATGCCCACCTGAGCAGGCTCACCGGGTTGGGTGTTTTGCGTTGCGGGTGATTGGCAACTGGCGTAGCCAGTCATGCTGTAAACGGTCATGGGACAATGTGCTTTCGAGGACTAAACCCCATTATCGCAGGCTCCCCTCACACGGGGTGTGCGATCATTGCGGCTTTGATTAACAACGCCAACTCCATACGATCAACATGACCTACCAGCGCTCACAAAACCGTGCCGCAGACGCACTCCGCCCTGTCCGTATCACACGCCAATTTACGGTTCACGCCGAGGGCTCGGTATTGATTGAGTTTGGGCAGACCCGCGTTCTGTGTACCGCGTCTGTTGAGGAGCGCGTGCCACCGCACAAAAAAGGCAGCGGCGAGGGCTGGGTCACCGCCGAATACGGCATGTTGCCCCGCGCCACCCATACCCGCAGCAGCCGCGAGGCAGCGAAAGGTAAGCAAAGCGGTCGAACGCAAGAAATCCAGCGCCTCATTGGACGCTCGTTGCGCGCGGTGTTTGATCTCAAGGCGCTTGGCGAACGCACCATCACCCTTGACTGTGACGTTTTGCAAGCCGATGGCGGGACACGCACCGCCGCAATCACCGGGGCCTTCATCGCTGCCGCTGATGCGGTCAATGGTTTGATGGCCAATGGCACGTTGGCGCAATCCCCGATCCGCGAGCCTATTGCCGCTATTTCGGTCGGCATCGTCGAAGGTACGCCGCTTTTGGATTTGGAATACACCGAAGACAGTGCGTGCGACACCGATATGAACGTCGTCATGACCGCAGCCGGGCACTTTGTTGAAGTGCAAGGCACGGCCGAGGGCGCTGCATTCTCGCGTACCGAAATGGGGCAGTTGTTGGATTTGGCAGAGAAAGGCATCCAAGAGCTGGTCGCCATGCAACGCGCCGCTTTGGCGGGCTAACCGACATGAAACTGGTCTTGGCGTCCAACAACGCGGGCAAGCTAGGGGAGCTGCAGGCGCTGCTTGCACCCCTGGGAGTGACCTTGATCGCGCAGGGTGACTTGAACGTGCCGGAGGCCCCCGAGCCGCATCGCACCTTTGTGGAAAACGCTTTGGCCAAAGCCCGTAATGCCGCGCACCACACGGGGCTGGCGGCGATCGCCGATGATGCCGGGCTGTGTGTCGAAGCCTTTGGCGGCCTACCCGGCGTTGATACCGCCTATTACGCGACGCAATTTGGTTATGCCAAAGGCGATGCCAACAACGTGCGTGCGCTGCTTGAGCAGATGCAAGGCGTTAGCGATCGCCGCGCCGCATTGGTCAGTACCTTGGTTGCCGTTCGACGGGCGGATGACCCTGAGCCCCTGATCGCCTCGGGCCGTGCCCCCGGCCTGATCACCGAGAAACCGATTGGCGAAAACGGCTTTGGGTTTGACCCGGTGATGTGGTTGCCTGAATTCGAAAAGACTTTTGCCGAGTTGCCCACCGACGTCAAAAACGCCAACAGCCACCGTGGTAAAGCCGCGCAGCAAATGCTCGCGCTGATGCAAAGCCACTGGTTCGCCTAGGGGGTGTGGTGTCCATCATCACGCTCACCCCTAACGAGGATGTTGGCCAAGCCAACCCCGATCCGCTGCACCTCATGCGGCCGGGGTTATTGCAACTCAGCGCCTTGCCGCCATTGGCCTTGTACATTCACTTGCCGTGGTGCATCAAGAAGTGCCCTTATTGCGACTTCAATTCCCACGCGTGGACGAGCGATGCGGGTGAACTACCCGAGGCCGCTTATTTAGACGCGTTGCGTGCGGACCTCGAGGCGTCATTGCCGCTGATTTGGGGGCGTACGGTTCACAGTATTTTCATTGGTGGTGGTACACCCAGCTTGTTTTCACCGCACAGCATTGAACAGTTGTTGGGTGATGTGCGCGCCCGATTGAAACTCAGCGCGGATTGTGAAATCACCATGGAGGCCAACCCCGGTACCTTTGAGCGTGAGCGCTTCAGGGCATTTCGTGCGGCCGGGGTGACCCGTTTGTCGATTGGTGTTCAGAGTTTTTCAGATGACGCACTCAAGGCCATTGGCCGGGTTCATGACGGTGCGCAGGCCACGGCGGCGGTCGCCGAGGCTGTCGAGGCTTTTGATACCTGCAACATCGACATCATGTATGCGTTACCGGGTCAGACTGTGGCGGCGTGTACCGCCGATGTGGACAAGGCCTTGGCAATGGGGGTGCCGCACATCTCGCTGTACCACCTCACGATCGAGGCGAACACCCAATTCGCCAAGTACCCGCCGGTCTTACCCGAGGAGGACGACGCCTACGCCATGCTCGACCGTATCACCGAGCGCACCGCACAAGCTGGGTTTGACCGCTACGAGGTGTCAGCCTACGCCCAGCCCAACCATGCCTGCTGGCACAACACCAACTACTGGGAGTTTGGTGACTACCTTGGGATTGGGGCAGGGGCGCACTCAAAGTTGAGCTTTGCCCATCGGCTGATTCGGCAGGTACGCCTGCGGGACCCGCGTCGCTACATGCCCGCTGCCTTGGCGGGGCGGGCGCTGTCGTCATCCGAGGATATCGGGCACAGTGACCTGGCCTTCGAATTCATGCTGAATGCTTTGCGGCTACGCCATGGCTTTGATCTGCAACTGTTCACCGACCGCACGGGCTTACCCGTCTCTAAGATTGCACCCGCACTGGACAGTGGCATTGCCAAAGGCCTGTTGGTGCGCCAAGGCCAGCACATTGCGCCGACGGCACAAGGTTTTGACTTCCTGAGTAACCTGCAGTCCCTGTTTTTATAAGGCCAGCTGTTTGGGGTCTGTAAATTGCGCATTTTGGCGGTTACAATATCGCCTGACTAAATCGACGGAAGAGTGGCAGAGTGGTCGATTGCATCGGTCTTGAAAACCGACGAACCGCAAGGTTCCGTGAGTTCGAATCTCACCTCTTCCGCCA
>OBMK010002986.1_pt1 | contig 12206 bp, 9 predicted proteins | sample 1539081 | NCBI WGS metagenome assembly OBMK01 (sample SAMEA3355528, study PRJEB22509) | marine metagenome | biome: marine; feature: river plume; material: water | place: USA | collected 2010-08-07 | depth 0.5 m | reverse complement strand
GACCCGGCGGTGCCGTACAGAAGGATACGGGTTACACCGTTCCTTTTGACGTAGCGTCTGACGAACTCACCAACCTGGAGGTTGGCTGGAAGCTGGATATGATGGATGGCACTTTGCGTTTTAACGGTGCATTGTTCCTGGTTGATATTACCGACCTGCAAACCACCATTTTCGATACCAGCATTGTGAATCTGTTCTTCTCTGACAACGCAGCCGATGCTGACGTAAAAGGGGTAGAGGGTGATATCACCTGGCTAGCTTCTGACAATCTCACGATTGGTGGTGCGTTCTCGCTGCTAGATACCGAGGTCACATCCAACAACACGACCTCTACAGACGTGATCGTAGGTTCGGAGCTTGCTTATGCGCCGAACTACCAGGGTAACCTCTGGGCGCGCTATGAGTGGAACATTGGTGATGGCTGGATTGGTCACTTTATGCCTTCAGTGGCCTTCTCAGATTCCTCCTACAGCGACATTATCTCTATCAATAGCATGGAGATTCCTAGCTGGACCAAGGTTAATCTGACAGCTGGTATCACAGCAGACCGATGGATGGTCGAGGCGTTTGTTGACAACCTAACTGACGAACAGGTGATCACTGGTGCTAACTATGTGAATGACGTTGAGCGTCTTGCCTTGGCACCCCCAACCACGGCGGGTATCCGGGTATCAATGGATTTCTGAGTTTGAACCGACTTAGATAGTTCGTTTATAAGTGCTCCTACGGGAGCACTTTTTATTTGTACCACCTGTTTGTGAAGCAGAATGACTGAAGCAACAACTAAAGACCTCGATGGGTTAGATCAAGTTCAATCCCTCATGCAGGCCGGGCAAATACCCGATGCCTTGGCGGCTCTAGACCTGCTGCAGGAAGACGACCGTCAATCTCAGATGGGGCTCTACATGCGGGCTGTGTGCCTCAGGCACCTCAGAGAAAAAACAGGCGCCGAAAAAACGCTGCTTTCCTTGATTGAGCGCTTTCCCAACTATGGCAGGGCCTTTCAAGAATTGGGGCATTTATACCGTGACTCCTTACGAAATCCTGAGGCAGTTAGTGCCTATGCCACAGCATGCCATATGAATCCGGCGCTCAAGGCCAGCTGGTTAGGGCAATACAAATTGTTAGACCGTGCGCGGTCCCCCGAACGACTGATGCAAATCCAAGAACGCCTTCAGTGGCTTGAAGGGCTCCCGCCGACGTTGCTAGCCAGCCTTGATTTACTCCACGAAGGACGTTTACTGAAGGCAGAACGACTGTGTCGCAGCTTTTTGCAAAAAAACCCTCAAAATATCGAAGGTATGCGACTACTCGCAGACATTGCGATCCGTCATGGGGTACTTGAAGATGCCGAGTTTTTACTCGAGAGCGCCGTCGCATTTGAACCCACCCACCATCAGGCGCGCATCGATTACATTCAGGCGCTGAGCAAACGACAGCGCTACCAGCAAGCAACAGATGAAGCCCGGGAGCTCATGGCGAGCAACCCCGGCAGCCCCATGCTGCAATCACTTTACGCCATTCAATGTATGCAGTTAGGCGACTACCAAACTGCATTGACGTTATTTGATCAAATTCTTGAAAAGCTACCCAAAGATCCGGTAACCCATGTATCAAAGGGGCATGCCCTAAAAACGGGCGGCCAAGCTGACGCAGCCATCGCGTCCTATCGCGAGGCTATTGCAGCCCAACCTTTGCACTGTGAGGCTTGGTATTCATTAGCTAACTTAAAGACCTATCGCTTTGATGAAAGCGAGCTGACTACCATGCTTGAGCTGGACCAACATCCCCAGCTGGCCGGGCAAGACCGCGTGTTCCTGCAGTTTGCGCTGGGCAAGGCTTTTGAAGACAAAGAGCAGTTCGACTTGTCGTTTCAACATTACAACAAGGGCAATGAGCTCAAGCATGCTCAGCTTCAATATCGATCCGAAGGTACTACCCAAGAGTGTGATGCCCAGATTGAAGCCTGTAGCCAAGACCTATTTGCCAACTCTAGTGGTTGTTTGGACGCCGATCCCATCTTTGTTGTCGGCCTTCCGCGAGCAGGTTCAACCTTGTTGGAGCAAATCCTGTCATCGCACAGCCAAATTGATGGCACCTTAGAACTTCCCAATGTACTGTCAATAAGCGGAAAGTTGCGACGTATGGGGCAACGTGAAGGCGCCCAAACTTACCCCTTCAATCTTTCGGACCTCACTGGAGAGCAGCTGCGCGAGTTTGGTGAAGAGTATATTCGTGACACCCGAATTCACCGTCAAGATGCGCCATTCTTCATTGATAAAATGCCTAACAACTTTCGGCACATTGGCCTTATTCGTCTGATGCTACCCAACGCTAAAATTATTGATGCCCGCAGAGACCCTATGGCGTGCTGTTTTAGTGGCTTTAAACAGCTGTTCGCAGAGGGACAAATGTTCAGCTACGACCTTGAAGACATCGCCCATTACTACCGCGATTATGTGCGACTCATGACGCATTGGGATACGGTGTTACCGGGTCACGTGCTGCGAGTTCAGCATGAAGACGTTGTGGCCGACTTAGAGACACAAGTCCGCCGCATGCTCGATTATTGTGGCGTGCCCTTTGAAGCAAGTTGCTTGGAGTTTCATAAAACCGAACGCAATGTCCGTACCCCGTCCTCAGAGCAGGTCCGGCAGCCGGTTTACTCTACTGCGCTTGAGCAGTGGAAGCACTATGAGCCTTGGCTAGGGCCATTAAAAACCACACTGGGTAATTTATACCTCGGTGATTCAAAACAGAGCCAAGATCATGTCTGACTTGGAAAATCAGGTCTTAACCTCCTTACGGCGAATTATTCGAGCCACGTATCTGCATTCGCGTAAACTCGAGAAGCAATCAGGGCTCACAACATCGCAGCTAATCATTATCCAAGCCGTAAATGCGCTGCGCGATCCCACGGTGTCAGCGATTGCGCATGCCGCAAGCCTCAGTCTGGCGACAGTGACCACTATTTTAAATCGACTGGAAAAAAATGGTTTGGTATCGCGGTGCCGCAGCGTCACTGATCGTCGTCGCGTCATAGTGACCTTAACAGATGCGGGAGCGGCGATTTGCGTCAAAGCGCCGCGGCCTCTGCAAGACCAGTTTGTTGACCGCTTCAACAGGCTGCCCTCGGAGCAGCAGAATCAGATCGTTAAGGCATTAGATGGGGTTGCCACAATGATGGACGTTAAGGTGACTGATGCAGCTCCAATGCCACAAAGTAACGAATCGATCATCTGAGCACGGTTCCCATGTCAAAAACTGAGCGCCGCCTCACTTATCTCCCAGATATTGATGGTTTGCGAGCCATGGCAGTGCTCGCGGTTGTTTTATTTCATCTGAAAATTTCTGGATTTGATGGCGGCTATGTTGGCGTTGATATTTTTTTTGTCATCTCAGGATTTTTGATTTCTGGCTTGATCCGTGACCGAGTTGAAACAGACAGTTTCAGTTTTTCAGATTTTTATGCGCGTCGGGTAAGCCGTTTGCTTCCCGCCGTACTGGCAACCGTGGGCGCCACAGCAATAGCCTCAATATTGATATTACAACCGGATGCGCTGGGCGCCTTTGCACTCTCCGCAGCAGCTTCGGTGTTCAGTGCCGCAAATTTTATTTTTTATTTTGAATCGGGCTACTGGGACGCGAGTGCAGAACTTAAACCGCTGCTGCACTTATGGTCACTGGGAGTCGAGGAGCAGTTTTATTTATTTTGGCCCGCCTTCATCGTTTTAATGACCAACACATCACGTAGATTTTACAAATTGGGGCTTGCCACGCTCTGCCTACTCAGCTTCGTCGGCTGCGTTTATTACACTCCCATTGATAGCGCGGCTAGCTTTTACCTTTTGCCTTTTCGAGTTTGGCAGTTTGCGCTAGGTGCTCTGGCCCTAGAATTCTGGCGAAGCTACCGGCTTACCGAGTTTTACCGACAACTATTGCGATCATTAGGGCTCGCGCTGTGCGCGATTAGCGTTATCACGTTTTCAGAAAGTACTGTATTTCCAGGTTGGTTAGCCGTCGTTCCCAGTGCGGGTGCGGCGCTTGTTCTAATAAGTGGTCACGAGACGTCCGGAAGTGTCTGGCTGTCCAATCCGATAGCCCAATGGCTTGGACGACTGTCCTACGCCCTTTACTTGGTTCACTGGCCCCCGATTGCACTTTATCGCCACTACTCTGTTGCTGAGCTAACGCCGGAGGTCAAAGCCGGCCTGGCACTCTTGACCGGGATTTTAGCGATTATCTTGCATTACGGGGTTGAGCGGCAGTTCTATCGGCGAGGGCATCATAGTCGTACACCATGGCATGGTATCCCCGCCTACACTATAGGGGGTTCAATTTTATTAGGGGCCGCGTTGTACGGGATTCACCAAAATCCTGATCAATTTGCTTATCAACAAACCGTGCTATCCGCCAAAACCGTTCGCGATTACAAATCTCGGCGTTTTTCACTCACCAAAGGTGTATGTCGTATAGACGCGGTTGGCACCAGCAAACGCTGCCCCCTACCTGGCACAGAGGCCGTTTTATTTTTGGGTAACTCCCACGAAGACGATGGCTACAACATTATTTCCGCTGCACTGGGAACTGATAATCACAGGCCATTTATTAGGTTTGGCAGCGTCAATGGTTGTCGCGATTTTGAGGTCGATGACGACTGGGCAAGTTCGAGTAACCCCGCTTGCCAAGTACGACTCGCGGCCTTGCGCAGAAGTCTGGAAAATATAACTTGGCATAGCATTATATACAGTGCGCGAAGGCCCTACGCCGAAAACAAGCGGCCTCTGATAACAATACTTGAAACCATCCGCTCCAAGCAGCCCCAGACCCATATCGTTTTGATTGAGGACTACCTGTCAACACACCGGGAATGCGCAAGCTTGATAAACGAGTACGGAAGCTCACGAGCTTGTGGAGAACTGTCAAACCTCGTCGGGCTTCCAGGTGTTATTAAGGAATATAGACCCCTGGAAGTGCGAGCTGATGCCGTCAGCAACTCTAAGCTGAGCAAATTAGATCTACTCTGCAACGAACAGATACCCGCCTCCTGCCCCACCGAAACGCCTTCGGGCCACCCAATGTCGATGGATGAACATCACCTCACTTTGGAATTCGCTCAATGGATTGGCGGGAAACTCGCCGAAAAGCAACCGCTTTGGCTACGAGAGTTACGATACACCGAGGACGATAAAGAACCGAGGAGAGACTAATTTTTTCTTCGGCTTAATCGGGCTATCGCGCCGCTATAAATCCGCTAGCAACTTGTGACCCAATCGGTTTGCGCCTTGTGCAACCCTTAGCATCAGCGCTACGCCCAACCCGCAGACCAGTTATTCATTAGTTCGACGATTCAAGCACGCTATTCAGGATAGAAGAAAAGTCTAAACTGCCGTTACCGCCAGACTGGTGGGCTTGATAAATTTCTAACGCCAGACGCCCTAGCTTATTATCGACACCTGTTCCATCAGCGACCTCCTTGGCTAAGCCAAGATCTTTCACCATGAGATCCACCATAAAACCGGGCTGATAGGCGTTGCCAGCGGGCGCTCCGGGCATTACATCTGGCCACGGATTATAGACTTGTAGCGACCAGTTGTTGCCCGAACTTGCCTTCATGATTTCCGACAAAACTCCCGGCTCGAGGCCGGCCTTAGCGCCCATCGCCAATGCCTCGCAGGTACCAATCATGTGCACCGCCAACAGCATGTTATTTGCCGCCTTAGCCACTTGGCCCGCACCAGCGGGTCCCGCATGAAATATCTTCTCACCATTACCCATGGCTTCAAGGATTACCTTCGCTCGATCAAAAGCGTCAGCTGTACCACCACACATAAAGGCCAAAGTGCCTGCTTGTGCTGCAGCAACTCCACCGGAAACCGGCGTGTCCATAAACTCAATACCTTGCTCCGCAACCGCGAGGCCCACATCGCGGGCGGTATCACTATCAATCGTGCTGGCATCTAAACATAGCGTACCCGGAGATAGGTGATCGAGAAGACCGTTGTCCCCAATGTAAACTTGCCGCACATGCTTACCTGCTGGCAGCATAGTAATCACCACCTCGGCGGTTTTGCAGGCTTCTACGGCAGAACCGGCAATCGTGGCGCCGGCCGACGCCACATCGTTCAGAGCAACCTCAGACAAATCAAAAATGTGCAGTGTGTGACCGGCTGCTAAAAGATTCTTGGCCATGGGTCCACCCATATTGCCAAGACCAATGAAGGCGATGTTTGTCATCGGAGTTTCCTGTGGTTTGAGTTAGGACAATTCAAGCTGGGGCGCGCCCGGAGCATCGACGAAAAAACCATCCAGAACGTTATCAGGCACTGATCCCACTGCGTCGTAAGACCATTGGGGGTTCCTGTCTTTATCAATTAGCAGCGCACGAACGCCTTCGCTGAATTCCGGATGCCGCATAATATGGGCCGCCAATCGTAGCTCTGAACTAAACACCGCTTCGAGGTTGGCTTCGCGCGTTTCATTAAGCTGTCTAAATATCCAAGCAGCAGCGAGTTTTGAACCATTTATCAAGCCGTCACGGGCTCGAATTAACCAGGGATCATCGCCCTGCCATAGGGAAATACGATCAACAATTTCTGCAAGGTCATCACCAGATACCCAGGCATTGATCTCATCCATTAAAGGCTCAACCTGCGCCTTGGGCATGGCTATCTCTGGAGCAATACCATTAAGCGCTGCGGCCACGGTGGTAGCAGGGTCGCCTGCAGACCAATCGCTAGAAACCAGTGCAGCGATTAGCTGTTCACGTTGGCCATGTTCAAGAAAGTAATTGCCAAGGCCGCTGAACAAGGCGTCAGCGGCATTGATATTGGCCGCCGTTAACGCCAGGAAGCGCCCCAAATGGCCGGGCATTTTATTGAGAAACCAGCTGCCACCCACATCAGGAAACAGAGCTATTGTGACCTCGGGCATGCCAATTCGAGTACGCTCGCTCACCACTCGGTGGCTGCAGCCCGCAAGAATACCGAGCCCTCCACCCATGACCACACCATGCCCCCAGCAAATCACAGGCTTAGGGTAAGTGTGGAGGATATAGTTCATCCGGTATTCTCGGGCGAAGAAATTTTCAGCGTATTCGCAAGGGCCCCCGGGCATTGCCAAGCAAGAATCCCGAAGCGCTTGAACATCACCACCCGCACAGAAAGCTTTGTCACCAATGCCGTCTATGAAGACTGCTGCGACGGTCTCGTCATCACGCCAGGCCAGCAAACTGTCCAACAGGATCTCGACCATGTCACGGGTCAAAGAGTTCAATGACTGAGGCGCATTTAAGGTGAGGTGACCAATACGGTAAGGGCCATCACCCAATAAATTGCTATCGACTGTTCCTGACATAACCCAGTTTCCTAACGATTTTTCCAGTCGGGCTTACGCTTTTCTAAAAACGCATTCACCCCCTCTCTTTGGTCCTCGGTGCTAAACAATGCGACAAATTCGGTTCGCTCCGCAGCTAACCCGCCAGCAATGGTGATATCCCGAGCCGCATGAATAAGTCGCTTGCAGGCAGTGACAGAGGTGGGGCTTTGGGCGCCCGCACTCGTGGCCAAGCGGGTTGCTACCGCAAGGGCTTCGCCCGTCGCAACAACTTCTTCGACCAATCCAATAGCCAACGCTTTGTCAGCACTGATTCGCTCACCGCATAAAATCATGCGTTTAGCCCACCCTTGGCCCACCAATTGGGTGAGGCGCTGAGTGCCGCCGGCACAGGGTAGTAAGCCAACGGTAGCCTCGGGCAAAGCCAGTTTAGCTTGGGTCTCGACCACACGAATGTCACAAGCCATCGCGACCTCGAGGCCGCCTCCCATCGCAAAGCCGTTAATAGCAGCAACCGAGACACCGCGGAAATCTGATAGCGCCTCAAAGGCCGCTCCGAAGGCTTCGCCCATAACCCGCGCCGTTTCGGGGTCACCATCGGCAAACAATTTCAGGTCTGCACCCGCAGAGAAAAACTTTTCACCAGCCCCAGTGAGCACCAGTGCATAGATCTGGTCATCCGCGTTAAGCGCTTCAACAATCGCGCCCAGAGCTGGGAGACTCTCAGTGTCCCAGGTGTTAGCTGCAGGGTTGTCGATGGTCAGAGTCGCTACGTGTCCGTCAACACTTACTTTTATTTTATCCGAGGGGCTCGTAATCACTTTATAACCTCCAGCGCGCCGTCCATCATAAGTTTACGACCCACGATGACGCGCATCACCTCGTTGGTCCCTTCCAAAATCTGGTGTACCCGAGTGTCGCGAACATAGCGCTCCACCGGATATTCACGAATGTAGCCATAACCACCAAAGAGCTGCAGTGCATCATTGCAGACCTTAAACCCCACATCAGTGGCAAAGCGCTTGGCCATCGCGCAGTAGGTGGAGGCCTGGGAATCTCCGGCATCGAGCTTGCTAGCAGCCAGACGAATCATTTGCCGTGCGGCAACCAGCTCGGTAACCATATCGGCAAGCTTAAACTGAGTATTTTGAAAATCAGCAATGGCTTGACCAAACTGCTTCCGATCAGAGACGTAGGCCTGCGCGTCTTCTAATGCTTGCTGCGCTGTACCCACCGAACAGGTGGCAATGTTGATACGACCGCCATCAAGTCCCTCCATGGCAATCGCAAAACCCTGACCCTCTTCTCCAAGACGATGACTGATTGGCACCTCAACATCGTCAAAGGTAATCATCCGAGTGGGCTGTGCATTCCAACCCATTTTGTGTTCTTTCTTTCCGTAATTGACACCAGCAGCATCAGCAGGGATTAGCAATGCGGTGATGCCTTTAGAACCTGCATCCCCAGTACGGGTCATTACCACGAGAACATCGGTATCCCCCGCTCCAGAAATAAAAACCTTGCTGCCGTTTACGCGATATACATCGCCATCGCGCTCTGCCCGGGTTCGCAGCGAAGCCGCATCAGAGCCAGCGCCAGGTTCGGTCAAGCAGTACGACGCAAGCGTCTCTCCTGCGACAAGTTTTGGACACCAGGTATCAATGACAGCCTGCTGACAGTACTTGCCGATCATATTAGTGGCCATATTGTGAATCGTTAGAAACGCTGCGGTTGTAGTGCAGCCGCGAGATAACTCCTCGACAATGAGACTCGCGTCTAACCGGCTCATACCCAGTCCGCCTGCGTTTTCTGGGGTGTACATGCCCATGAAACCCATATCGCCTGCAGCCTTTAAGGCGCCCTTTGGAAATATGGCTTCCGCATCCCAGGCTGCCGCATGGGGTGCAAGTTCGCCCAAGGCAAATTCCCTGGCGCTAGCTGCGTAAGCCCGCTGGTCATCATCGAGTTCGTAATTCAAAATCCCTTACCCCAAAAACGGTTGAAACATCTGCGTGTTAGCGCACGGTTTGGTGCTATGCCGCTCGGCACTGTAACAAAAAACCGAAGACGGCTGGTTGACCAGCAGTCGCGACCATCACAAATAAAGCCTTGCCATTTCACCGTGTAAATGGGACTGGCCTTCCTCAACACCTATCTTTTAAAGATCAACGCCAGTCGTTTTTTACCCCATGAATATACCGCTGCGCTTTTATAGGCACCTGTCATAGGCGTACACCAGCTTCGCTTAAGGAGTTAATATAGTGTCTACAAAGTGATAATGCCTACAAACTGCCAAAAATAGAGTCGCTTGGTACTAACCCCTATCCTTGTTGCTGACAAGGCATTAGTCCAGCGTTTATTATGGGCATCGCTAATTTTTTCTTACAAATACCGGAAGCCTAGGATGAACTCAGCAGCAATAGATCCCGTCACCGATCCAAAAGCTTACATAGCTGGCCTTGTGGCACGGTCCCGTGCCGCCCAACAAGCTATCGAGCATTACTCACAGGAACAGGTCGATGATTTGATTCGAGCTATGGTCTGGGCGGTAGCACAACCCGGCGTCGCTGAGGAAGTGGCTCAATTTACCGTTGATGAGACACAGCTTGGCAACTACGAAGGTAAATTCCTGAAAATTCAGCGTAAAACCCGAGCGACTTTGGCCGATATTATTAATGATAAGTCCGTCGGGGTGATCGAAGAGTATCCCGACCGAAACATCAAGATCATAGCCAAGCCGCTGGGAGTGATTGGTGCTCTGGCACCTTCTACAAACCCTGAGGCGACACCGGTGATTAAAGGTATACACGCCGTGAAAGGTCGTAATTCAATTATTATTGCGCCTCATCCCCGGGCAAAACTGACAAATAAGAAAATTTGCGACCTGATGCGGAGCGCTCTCGCGCGCCTAGGAGCACCGGAGGATCTAGTCATTGGCATCGAGACACCGTCGCTAGAGACCACAAACGAACTGATGCGTCAGTGCGACCGAGTACTCGCTACGGGCGGTGGCGCCATGGTCACTGCCGCCTACTCCAGTGGCACACCGGCGCTAGGCGTCGGTGTTGGCAATGCGGTAATTACAGTCGACCCCTCGGCCGACCTCGATGACGCCGCAGAGAAAATCCGCATCTCCAAAACCCTTGATTTGGCCGCTTCATGCTCTTCTGATAACTCAGTGCTACTGATCGATGATATCTATGAAGAAATGCTGAAACGCTTGGAAGGCCAGGGCGGATATGTCTGTTCGGCCGAGGAAAAAGCCAAGCTGCAAGCCACTTTATGGGACGATGAGCTCCATATAAATACTGCGATGGTAGCCCAACCGGTCGACCGTATTGCCGCCATGGCAGGCATTGAGCCACCGGAAGGCACCCAGTTTTTAATCGTATTGGAAGATGGCTTTGGGCCCGAGCATCCGTTTTCTGGAGAAAAGTTGTCCGTCATTATGGCGTTATATCGTGCCAGAGATATTGAACACGCCATTGAACTCACTCGAAACATTCAGGCGTATCAAGGTGAGGGGCATTCTTGCGGAATCTATTCAAATGACAATGACAACATCATGAAACTTGCCGCCGGTACGCACACCTCAAGAGTTATGGTCAACCAACCTCAGGCGGCCTCAAACAGCGGTAATGTCTGGAACGGCATGCGGCAGACATTCTCCTTAGGATGTGGCTCTTGGGGCGGTAACGGTACCAACCACAATGTGTCTTGGCGCGATCTAATCAACGAGACCTGGGTGTCTAAGCCCTTGGCTGAACACAAGGTTGTGCCCTCAGATGACGATTTGTTTGGACGTGTTAGAGATAAACTGGCATAAAATGTTGGTTTTCGGACTCTGAAGGTTAGGCGACGAGGTCATGTATTGGGCGGTTCATGGCCCTCAAGGACTGTTGCTTCCGGGCGGATAACTAGGGCAGCTTATGGCACACCCACAAGTTGAATCACGAACCCATTCGCCCGGCCTTGCTGAGGTTGTTAACATCCTAGCCCAGGTTATCCCTGTCTTGCACAAGGCTGAATTTCCTCAGGTTTTCACTCAGGCCCTGATGGATCTCACAGGTGCCGAGGATGGCACCTTGCTGTGGTTCAAGTCTGACCGGCTTCCCCAGGTCGCCTATAACGTGCCCCGCACCGATGGCGCCGAGAGCACGCTCGACGCTTATTTGCAGGGTGCTTTTTTACTGGACCCCTTTTACCGCGCCGCAGGTATAGATGGTTTACGGGGCATATTTGCGCTAAAAGATTTAGCACCAGAGGGCTTCAGAGATAGTGAGTACTTCTCAACCTGGTATCCACTGACGGGCTTCAATGACGAATGTGGCGTTCTATTGTCGCTACCCGACGGCTTCCTACACTGTGCTCTTACCACCATGACTGCGGATCGCCACTTTAGCTTTGAGCAGCTACAAGTCATTTCAGACGCCTTTGCAGCCATCGAGGCGCTGGCACAAAGTCATTGGGCGAATGCACCACAATTTAGTCACCAGCAACCCCCCATACGCCAGCAACTAAACGGCGCACTCGCAACCTTTGGCAGCTCCCTACTGACCCGTCGCGAGCGTGAAGTCATTGAATACGTGCTGCTGGGAAACAGTACTCGGCGGATCGCGGAAAAACTTAGTGTCTCCGCAGAAACCATAAAGCTTCACCGCAAGCACGCCTACAGCAAGCTCGATATCTCCTCTCAAGGCGAGTTATTTCATTTGTTTATGGATTCCATATTAAGCATTCCTCAAAATTATAATGAAGATCCCTTAATTGCCTACCAACAACGTCGGTAATACCTGTCAGCCAGTTCAAAGTACGGCGGCGGAATAGTACCCACCTAGACATCCCGGGTGGTGTTAACGCTAGAGGTTCGT
>OBMK010002984.1_pt1 | contig 12210 bp, 11 predicted proteins | sample 1539081 | NCBI WGS metagenome assembly OBMK01 (sample SAMEA3355528, study PRJEB22509) | marine metagenome | biome: marine; feature: river plume; material: water | place: USA | collected 2010-08-07 | depth 0.5 m | reverse complement strand
TCTAGCTTATATGGCAGGGAATGCATCTACAAACAACACTCCAGTGGGACTTAAATTTTATACTGGCTCTACTACTAACAATCTTTCAATGACTATTAATGAAAATGGTCATGTTACAACACCTAGTCAGCCAGGGTTTAGAGCAGCTAGTACTATTGGTAACATTAGTAGCGGGGCAATAGTTCAATATAATATTCAAGATTGGGGTAATGGAAGTCATTATTCTACAGGCGCTAACAGATTTACTGCACCTGTCTCTGGAAAATATGCAATACACTTTTCAGTAAAGGGAATTAGTATAGGGGCTGTCTACGCTAGAATTAAAAAGAATGGAACAGATTACGGACCAGCTTTAGAATTTGATAACGACATCGCCTCAGCACACACATGCATGAGTTTTATTGGAAGCATGAATGTAAATGATTATATTGAAGTATGGGCAGGTTCTAATGTTAAAGTAGACCTTTCAGATTCATTTTCTGTTATATTAATAGGATAAAAAAATGGCATTAGTATTAAATTCAAACGGCGCAATCACAGCAAGCAGTGAAGACATTGACTTTGGTGCTACAACTGCCGTGACCGCAAAGGTATATCAAAATGCAAATAGTAGTTCAGATGACTTTACTATTGCATCAACAGACAACGCAATGATCATTGGTCCATTTACCGCTACAGGTGATATAACGGTCAATGGTACATTAACTATAGTTTAAGGTAGGAATATGGCAAGTGAATTAACAGTTCAAACATTACGAGGTCCTACGAGTGGAGCTAATGCTGACACAGTATTAATACCTAGTGGTCAGACACTGGATGCTAGTAATGGATTTATTCCTCCTGCAGGGAGTGTGGTACAGGTACAAAACGCTTATTCAAATTCACAGGTAATATCATCTACAGCAGGAGCTGCAATAGATGGAGTATCTTTATCTTTTACACCTAAATATGATAACTCTAAACTGTTAATTATGGGTAGAATACCCATTAAGGTTTATAACACTACAGCTGATACTGATGGTTGGTGTTCTATAAGGTTAGTAAACTCAACCAGTGCCATAGAACCCGAACCAAATAATAACTATGAATTTGGGTCAAATTTTGGCCAATCGAGTTGGGCTGATTGGAGAAATGTAGGATTTATACAAGCATATCACACGGTAACAAGTACAAATGCTGATACATATAAAGTACAAGCAAAACTTTACAACGCTAATGACACTCTTACAGTTAATGAAAATAGTCTCTATTTTTCTAGTATCACCATTATGGAGATTAAACAATGACCAGTACATTATATGTTGATAATCTCGTCGAAAAGACAAGCGGTAATGGTGTACATGTTCCTGGGCATGTTATACAGGTCGTGCAGAGTACAGGAACTAACGGATCTATTTTCACAAGTAGCAATGCATATGTAGCTACTCCATACACAGGTGCTATTACGCCTAAGTTTGCAACAAGTAAAATATTAGTAACAATTAGTTTTAGTATACTTTTACGAGCAACTGGAAGTGATAATTCAGCGGCCTTAGGGTTTTCACTTAAAAGAGGAAGTACAAGGGTAACAACTTCTCCTTCAAATACTCATGAGATGTTTATCAGTGGCAGTGGCATATTATCTGCATCCAGACAGAGCTTCGTGTATTTGGATTCTCCTAATACTACTTCTTCTACTACATATGCACTAGATGCATGGCCAAGGTACACAAGTCAAACTACAGAATTTGACAGCAGAAACAGCACATGGAGTGTTACACTACAGGAGATAGCACAATGACCAGTATAATTAAAGTCGATCAGATACAGACTGCAGCAGGTTCTACGCCAACGGCGGCTGACTTAGGGATTAATACAACAGGTAATGTTATCCACACAGAAATGTTTACTAATGCTCAAGACCAAGACGTTCAAACAAATAGTTGGACACAAGTTTGGACTTTTAGCTACACACCTAAACTTACCAATAGCAAACTTATTTTTAGTTCTTCTATTGATTTAAGAGGACAAAGAAGCAGTGGTGGAAACCATGACGCTAGGTTTGATTACCGCATTTATACGGGTGGAAATTTACAGTTTTATAGATCAAATTGTGGACACTATGACTATGGTGGTTCAGGTGCTTGGCATAAAGGTAATTTCGTAGATAACTGTCAGTACATTAATACAAACGGCAGTGCAGTAACTTGGACATTAAATATAAAAACCGCTGGCTCTGCTGGTGTAAGATTTAACGAAATATCTGGTGGAACAAATCCAAATTCTACTTGTGTAGTAACAGAAATCGCAGGATAAAACAAGGAAAATAAAATGACAACAATATCAACAGCATTAACAGAGTTGGGGATTACGGAGTGGGTACTGCGTGGTGAACCAACTGATAAATCATCATTTCGGCATATGTTTGCACGAGTAATCGGTCAAGATGCAAATGGATCTGCAATCGAAACAAATGACGAAGCAAACTGGGGAGCAACATGGGAAGAGATCGAAGCAAAACGTGACGAACTCATTGCTGCTGAACCAATGCGTCTACTCAGAGCAGAACGTGATCGCTTGATCGCAGTGACTGACTGGTGGGCAAGTTCAGATCGTACTATGACAAATGCACAACGTGCTTATCGTCAAGCATTACGAGATATCACATCTACTGCAACTTCTTTAGACGATGTTACGTGGCCAACTAAACCGTAATTATAAATAGATAAAACACAAGTATTGGAAGCATAATGTCTAAGGCAAGAAATTTATCAGATTTTATATCAGATGCAACTGTCGACTCAACTGAGATTGCTGACTTATCAGTAACTCATGCTAAGCTGCATACTGATATGAACTTGTCAAGCAAGACATTGACTTTTGCTGCGAATCAAATATCAGGCAACTCAGTTGATGGTGGAGTTATTAGTAACTTTGCTTCTACTGGTATTGATGATAACTCATCTAGTACTTCAATTACTTTACTAGGCTCCGGTACAGTAGGGGTTGGAGGAACAAGCTCATCATATGGTAAGCTAACAATAACTCAATCAACTGATGCTTCAAACGGAGGATTGGGTATTGTTGATAGCGGTAATGCTTTATCTGCTCGTTTATTTTCAACAGGTACTGCAATCACTCTTAATGCTGGAAATACTGGTACTGGCAAATTAGTATTAAATGCCGGTGGCGGCAACGTTGGTATTGGTACAGATAATCCAACTGGAGCTCTCACCGTAAGTGGGATAATCAAAACAATAGACGGCACTGACATTGACATGGATGCCACTGCCTCTGGTCAGTTAATGCTGGACGGTAGCGGGTATGCAGGCGCTATTGCTCTGAACACACAGGGCATGAATATCTACACCAACTCAGGCTCCCGTGATATTATCTTTGGCACCGATGAAATAGAACGTGTTCGCATCGACTCGTCAGGAGGTGTAGGAATAAACACCAATGATGCTATTGAGTATATGCTTGATGTTGGAAGAGATAATCTGGCATATACTAGTGGTAAGACTATGAGAATTAATTCTGTTGGTGATACCATATTCTCTTTATCAAGACAAGGTACCAGCCTTATGTCAATGAGAAATGATAACACCGGCTATACTTGTATATCAAGTAACAATAGTTCTAAACTCATGCTCGGTTTTGGTACTGGTGATGCTGGAGCTATTAACAACCACTTATATTTTACGTCTGGTGAGACTATAGTAAATGACTTAGGTCAAGACAGAGACTTCCGAGTTGAATCTGATACCAATACTCATGCGCTGTTTGTTGATGGTGGTGCTGACATGGTTTGCTTTGGCACATCAAATAATACTGGGCTTGCAGTACAGAACAGTGAAACAGGAGTTCAGATTACTTCTAGTGGTAGGATTTTCTGCAGTAACGCTGACCATCACGATTTTAACCGTACCTCAAATGGAGACATTATAAGGTTTAGACGAGATACAACAATTATAGGTGGAATATCTAGCACTACAGCTGGTACAACGTACTCTACAACATCAGATCGCAGACTAAAAGATAACATTGAGCCTATAGCAGATGCTACAGATAAGCTAATGGATATGAAACCTGTGACTCATACATGGATAGATAATCCTGAAGCACCTCAAGTACACGGCTTTATTGCTCAAGAGATGCAAGAAGTTGTACCAGAAGCTGTATCAGGTGATGCTGAGTCTGATGAAATGATGAGTATGGATTATGGTAGAATAACACCTGTTATTGTTGCTGCATTACAAGATGCTCTTAAAGAAATAAAAGAATTAAAAACACGAATAGATGAATTGGAGAGCAAATAATGGGAGTTTCATTAGGCCCTGCTGGTATAGTAGGATTTGGTTCAAGTGTTACGAATATAACTGTACTTAGTAGATCACATAGAAAATGGACTAATGGAAATCATGCCGGAGGATTTAACACTTGGCATGATGCAACTAATGGTACACACACTCATGTTAAAAGGGCTACTTCTAGTACATTAGCTATAACAGCGACCCTTGCTGCTAGTGTTGCATGGGCTAATTGTTCTGGAGCAAATCATGGTTATTTAGATGCCAGGTTAAAAATTACTGCTCCTAACGGTAATGTTTTTTATTCTGGTGAGAGCAGAGCATGGTGGAGAATAGATACTGTTACTGGTGTTACTGAATCGATACAGCAAGTTCCTGTAGAGTATATATCTGCAGGTACGCCAGTACAACAGACAGGTACTTTTACTATAACACCTCAGTATGAATATGTAAAAACCTCGGGAACAGGTATGCAGAATGCGGGTATAGGCACTTGGGGTGGTGGAAACATACTGCAGGTATGGGAATTGGATAATCAAGTATGATAAATTTAGAAAAACTACATAGAGTATTTGTTGATCTTGGAAGAGATAATGTTCAACTATCATATGAAGATTGGCTAAACATTACAGATGATGAGGTTGCAGCTATATGTACTTCAGCAAGTATTTCAATAAGTGATTTTAATGATCAGAAAATAATAACTATAGCAACAGTCAATTTAGAAGATTTACGATCTGAGAGAAATAGACTTTTAGCAGAGACTGATTGGTGGATGATGCCAGACCGTACAGCAACCGATGAGCAAATAACTTATCGCCAGACATTACGGGACATAACAGATACATATAATTCTATTAATGATGTTGTGTGGCCAACTAAGCCAGAATAAACTATTATAAATAAAGTAAACACTGAGGGAAAGTGAACTCATGTCGAACACAAATCATGACTTTCTAGTCAAAAACGGCTTAGTAGTAGGCCAAGCAATTACATCTACAGGTACTCTGACACAAGCTGGTCAAACGTTTCCTGCATCTGATGGTAGTGCTGGGCAATATCTAAAAACAAATGGTAGTGGTGCTCTTAGTTGGGGTACTGTTAATACATCATTTAATATTACAGATGGTACAACTACTGATACTGTAGGATCTACAGAAACTGTTACATTTACAGGTGGTACTAATATTAGTCTTGCTGTAACAGATAATACTGTTACGATTACAAATGATGTAGTAGATTCTGATGATATCACAGAGGGATCTTCAAACTTATTCTATACCGATGCTCGAGCAATTGCAGCAATCCAAGGAGCTTCTAATCTTACGATAGATGGTGGAACTCTTTATGTTGATACTGCGGCTGATCGCGTTGGTATCTCTGATACTTCACCTCAACAGAAATTAGATGTTGCAGGTAATATTGGAGTTAATGGTTCAGAAGTAATTGATGCTTCTGGTAATATCGTTGGATCTGTAGCTGACTCTGCTATGACAGTTGGTGGTTCACTTGCAGGTGTCTTATCAAATCTTAAAGTACAATATGGTACTTCATATTCAGGAACACCTATTCAAGGTTCGTTCTTCTTTGATTCATTAAACCAAAAATTAAAAGTCTATACAGGATCTGCATTTATCGATGCCGTACCTGCTGGCTCAGGTGGCGGTGGAGGCGGTGGTGCAACTGATGCAAATACTACTTTCCGTAACTATTCATATACACTCACAGGTACGACAAGTGCTGTAAGTGGAGTTGATGATAATGAATTAACTGCTGGTGCATTTATTATCGGTCACAAGTATACTATTACATCTGTAGGCAATACAGACTTTACTGCTATTGGTGCATCAGGTAATACCGTAGGAGTTGTATTTACTGCTACAGGTGTGGGCTCAGGCACAGGTCAAGCTAAACAAACATTATTCTATGATACCACATCTTCTGCTACACGAGTAGTTGCATATGTAAACGGTATTAAACAAGTATACGGATCAGGACGTGACTTTGTTGCGACAACTGGTACATCTGTTGCATTCACATATAACCTAGGTTCTGGTGATACAGTCGATATTCAGGTATATGAGCTACTGACTAATGCTGCATACTACGTGAAATCAGAAGTCTATACACAAACTGAAGTTAACAGTCAGATTTCTACTGGCGTTAGTTCATACCTACCGCTTGCTGGTGGTACAATGACTGGTGGCTTAACCGTTCAGTCATCTACAGGACAATTAAGACTACAAGGTACATCAAATACTAATAAAAATGTATCTATATTCTATAATGAGTCCGGAGATTATGGACAAATTAAAGTCGATGAAACTGGAGTGAACCAAAAAGATTTATGGATTACTGGATTAAATTTAAAATTTGGACGCAGTACTAGCTTAGAACGTATGCGCATCGACTCGTCAGGACGAGTTGGTATCGGAACAGATAACCCTACCGTTCCACTACACATACTTTCCTCTGGTACATCTATTGCTCGTTTTGTAGGAAGCAACGTTGGTAACTTATATATTACCAATGATTCAGACAATGTCATGACCTTGCAAGCGTCTGGTAGCACTGCTTTATCTTTTAATACAGATGGCGCTAATGAACGCATGCGCATCGACGCGTCAGGCAACTTGTTGGTGGGTAAGACTGCTCCAACAATAGCAACTACAGGTGTTGAGTTACGTCCTAATGGTCAGGTTTTTGCAACTCAAAGTGGTAATTATCCTTTATTGTTAAATAGAACTACTAGTGACGGTAACATTGTCCAGTTCCGCAAAGACGGCACAACTTCAGGTAATATTGGTGTTGAAGGATCAAATCTAAGCATAGATGGCGGTCTGAACAAAGTTGGATTGCAGTTTAGGGGTGCTGAAATACGCCCTAGAGACAATGGCGTAGCTGTTGACGGTACTGTAGATTTCGGTAATGCATCTAACCGCTTCAAAGACCTCTACCTCTCAGGTGGTGTATACCTCGGCGGTACTGGGGCGGCCAATTTGTTGGACGATTATGAGGAAGGTTCTTTTACTGTAACCTCGACACGCAATGGCGTTGGTGAGGATACTGGTAGTTGGCGCGCCCGATATGCTAAAATTGGTAGTCTGGTTCATGTGACGATAAGTACACATACTTATGTACGTCATTTAGGTAGTGGGTATGGAACAAATCAGGATTTTGTTATCACAAGTAACCTTCCCTTTACTCCTTCCGCAACAGGCGGCAGCCAAGTAGCACATACTCGTACTTTGGCTGATCCTGAAAAAATAGCTTTAACTTGGAGAGCAAATTCTGCTATCATTTATCTTAACCAAACAGGTCTTAACAACTCCTACAACGTATCAAATAATGTTGTAACATTAAATACTCAGACCAATATAACCTTAAATTGGTCAGGATCATTTTATACAGCAGATTAATTATTCTAAGTGGAATCTTAGAATGGACATTTAATAGGATAATAACAAATGGCAACTAGAGCATCACGAATAGCACTTGCGGGCAGCAATATCTCATCAACAGGTGAGGTAGACGCAGACTTACTCGACAACACAGACTCATCTGCCTTCTTGTCATTAGCCGCAGACGGTAACTTTTTTATTGGAACATCGACAGATATTGCACCAGCAAATGGAACTAACTTATATGTTTCAGATGGCACTATTTCAAGATTTGGTTTAGAAAAAACAGGGTCTGACGCACGAAAGTTTTCAATCAATAACGGTGGTACGTACTTTAGCGTTTATGATGAAACAGCAGATGCCGAGCGTTTGCGCATTACTTCTGATGGCAACGTTGGTATTGGAACAAATTCTCCGAGTCAAACCCAGACCGGATCTGTTGTCCCTAAACTACACGTTAAATCCACAGGAACAACTGGAGCGTACGATCTAGTTGCTAGATTTGAGGCGGGTACAGATGCATCCACAACAGGAGCATCTATATTAATAAACCATGCAAATGATAGAGGGTTATTAATAGAGGCTGGTCGTGCTAACGGTGGAGACATTGGAGTAGCACACCTTGGAGTAACAAATTCTGGCGGCGTTAACACTCGAGCAATAACTATTCTTGCCACAGGTAGTACTACAAATAACGTTGGTATTGGTACGGTTACTCCAGCTGCTCAGATGGAAATTCAAACAACCACCGATATAGGCGCAAATGAAATTCGTGGGCTTTTACGTCTTACTGGACAGTCATCAGCAGAAAATGGCTCTGGAATACCTTCAGCAGGCACTGCGCTTGAGTTTTATAACAGATGGACAGATGGTGCAGCATACTCTATGGGTAGAATTTCAGCTCGTGGTGAATCAAGCTATAATGGCGGTTTACAATTTGATGTATCTGATAATACTGCGGCTGGACAAAGTAATTTCACCCATGCAGTGTCAATTGATCCTCAAGCTAATGTTGGTATTGGCGAAACTGCGCCAGATGCTAAACTTCACGTAAGAGCAAATGATTCAGGTAACAGTACTATTCCAGCAAATACCGTTGCGCTATTTGAGAATAATTCTTCATCTATAATTACTGTTCGGCATCCTAGTGATGGTGGTCATTTTTCCGGTATTGCCATGGCAGATAATAACATAGGAGGTTATGTTGTCCATGGTGATGGTACATCTGGTGATGGTCTACACGTAAAAGGATATGGTTATGTACAAATTAATACAGGAGCCAGTTCAACAACTGATCCTAATAACCACTCAAGACTAGCACAATTTACTACAAGCGGTTTGACTATGTACAAACCTGGAAGCAACACATCAGCTAATATATGGACGAATGATAATGTAACTGGTATGAACAGCGGCGGGTATAGTCCTAAGTATATCTGGACGGATAACTTACAGTTATATAATTGGAATGGTGGTCTTGACCGCGGCTGGGGCGATTATCCTTCTATTACAATTCAAAATCACACTACCAATGGACCGCAAGGTGAATTCAGAGTACATGGCATTGGTGGTGTTAGTGGCGGTGATTTCAGTATTGTAATGCGGTGTGATGGAGGTTATGTTAGTGGATCTGACTCAAGAAGAAAAACAAATGTTGAATCGGTTACAAATGCTCTTAGTATTGTCAATCAATTAGACGGTAAGAGATTTAATATCATTAATAAAGAATTAGAAGTTCAGGATGAAATATCTGCAGAAACAACAGGAAAGAAATTTGGTTTTATTGCGCAAGATGTACAATCAATTATACCAGAAGCTGTAAAATATTATGAAGATGAAGATACACCTGAAGAAAATGGATATGCGTCAGCATATTCAATGGACTATGCTTCTATAGTAGCAGTATTAACAAACGCTATTAAAGAACAGCAGACAATGATAGAACAACTTCAAGCTAGATTGACTGCGGCTGGTATAGAATAAACTATAATACCAAGTTTTTAAAAGTTATAAATAGTCTTATAGAAATCAACTATAGGACTATTTTTACATGGCCGCTCCAAACTCAAGACAGACACTCATTGATTACTGTCTCCGTAAACTCGGAGCTCCAGTCCTTGAGATTAACGTCGATGAAGATCAAATCTCGGATCGAGTCGATGAAGCTCTGCAATTTTATCAAGAATATCACTCTGATGCAATATACAAAGTATATCATAAGCATCAAATCACAATCACTGATGTAACAAATGAATATATCTCGTTACCAAATCAGGTATTGTCAGTACAACGAATTTTTCCTATGTTCGAAAGTAATTCAAGTGTAAGTATGTTTGATGCAAAATATCAAATGCATCTTAATGATATGTACAGCCTAGGATTTACAGGCAACCTTGCTAATTACTCACAAACAATGTCATATCTCAGTACGATGAATATGATGCTAAATGGACCAGAACAGGTACGTTTTAGCAGACATATGAATCGCTTATATCTTGATGTTGATTGGGAATCGGATGTAGCAGTAAACGATTACGTTATTGTAGATGCTTATCGTACAGTTGAGCCTGATACGCATACAGCGATATATAATGATATGCTTTTAAAGAGATATACAACTGCTTTAATTAAACAACAATGGGGTGCAAACCTTATTAAATTCGAAGGCATGCAACTTCCTGGTGGTGTGACTCTTAATGGACGTCAAATTTATGATGACGCTGTAACAGAGATAAACTCTATTGAAGAAGAAATGCAGCTTAAATACGAGATGCCACCTGAATTTTATATGGGATAGATCATGCCAACTAATGTATTCTTTTCGCCTAAAGTAAACACCGAGCAATATATGTTTGAGGACATCATTATTGAGTCCATCAAAATGTATGGCCAAGATGTTTTTTATATGCCTCGCAAAATAGTACAGCGAGACACTATTCTTGGTGAAGACGTAGAATCAGAATTTAACACAGCAAATACTATCGAGATGTTCATTGAGAACACAGAAGGATTTGAAGGTGAAGGTAATATATTCCAAAAGTTTGGTATGGAAATTCGTGATGAAGCTACATTCATTGTCGCTAAACGTTCATGGCAAAAACTTGTAGGCGTATGGAACTCAGATATTAACGATGATAGACCACGTGAAGGTGATTTAATTTATCTTCCTTTGTCTAAATCATTCTTTGAAATTAGCTACGTAGAACACGAACAACCTTTCTATCAGTTAAGTAACTTACCTGTCTTTAAGTTACAAGCGAGGTTATTCGAATTCAATGAAGAAGAATTTAATACTGGTATCTCTGAACTTGATAGTATTGAAAATAACTACGGCTATCAAGAGGTATTTGAATATGGCTCTATATCAGGAACGTTTGAGATTGGTGAAAGAATTAAGTATGTTTCATCAGCTGCTCAAATAGCGAGTGCTTCTGCTGAAGCTGATTTTGGTGCATCTCGAGGTATAGGACGACTTACTAGTGTTAATGTTATTAATTCTGGATTTTCTTACAGTAATATACCAACAGTTACTATTTCAACACATGACAATAGCAATAAGACGTTAGAAGGTTCTTTATCTAATTCTACTATTACTCAGGATCAAAGTAAGTTTGGTTCATGGTCTGTCCATTCGCCCGATCCTGCAAAATACCACATTACTAATTTAGATAATCATCAACTTGCAGGAACTGTTGAGTTCTTCTTTAAAACGAAAGCTGCTGAATCCTATACTGGAATAATTTCACAGTTTGGTGATTTTAAAATAGAGTTAAGCGGAAATCAGGTAGTAGTTAGTCATAAAAACGATAATGCTTCTGCCGCGTTTACAAATAGTGATTGGAATCATATCAAAGTTTCTGTAGATAATACTGGTGGAACGTATACACATCAAATATATGTAAACGGAACAAGAATTATTAATGGTACAACAGGTTCTAATAGTGTTCTTATTGGCCAAGGTGGACAGTACTTTACAAGTAAAGCTGTTAAATTGCAAGGGTTAAATTCTGGTGTTAATGACTTTGGGTCAAATGGAATATATTTCGATGGCTTATCTGTTAATACTACTTCAATTGCTAACTCTACCACAATAAGTGTACCAACTTCTATTCAAACTAATGATGTAATTAATGATCAATTTAATCCTATTAGTGCTACAGCGACAGCTGTAATGAATGCGAGTAACGGAGTTGCGACAATTACTCTTACTAATAGAGGAAGGTTCTATGAAGCTTTACCTAGTGTTTCTATAACTGCTAGTACTGCAGCTGATATCCCTGAAACAAATGTATCTGCACAGCTACTAGGAATTACTGCGACAATAATAACTATTAATCAAATCGAAACTTCAGATGGATTATATCATAAGTTTGCTGTAGGTAATACTCTTACTGGAGAAACTTCAGGAGCAACATGTAGTGTTACAAAGGTATATGATGTAGAATCTTCGGCAACGGATAGTACATTTACTACAGATCTTGCAGCACGTAACTTTAACTTTGAGGATGAAGCAGATGATA
>OBMK010002966.1_pt1 | contig 12262 bp, 10 predicted proteins | sample 1539081 | NCBI WGS metagenome assembly OBMK01 (sample SAMEA3355528, study PRJEB22509) | marine metagenome | biome: marine; feature: river plume; material: water | place: USA | collected 2010-08-07 | depth 0.5 m | reverse complement strand
CCTTGGATCAGTTCCATTTCGATGATCTGTCCGTCTACGGCAGCTTCACGGGCGTAACCCATGATAATATTACCAGTAGTAGCGGTCAGTGCAGTAGCATCACCACCACATGCGATAGCACCGCCAGCGTCGATTGAGCCACCAGCTTCTACCATGACAGAGCCACTAACAGTTACAGTAACTGCTTTACCTGAGCCTGCGGATACGATGCAAACACCAATAGCGTTTTCACCAACGGAGTCAGCAAGGTCTACTTGACCGTCCGACTCAAGAGTTACGAATTTAAATTGTGCGGTTGAGAGGTCTTCCCCTGCAACGAAAGTGCGGTTGTCGCGTGATTGCATAACAGCCATTTTTATTCCCCTTTGTAGGATTTAGTGATTAGAGCTTTACCTTCATCGGTCTTTGCTACGGCAGCATATGCTTTAGCGTAGTCGCTCTTTTTCAGTGTGTTGGTGTCCAGATAGGACTTTACAAGTGCATCAAGTTTGTCAGCTGCGGTAGTGAACTCACCGTCAACATCAGACTTGCCTACTTCTTCCATCGACGCACCAAACGCAGTATCAGCTGCCTTCAACACACCCATGATCTCTTCGTTAGCCTCGAAAGACTTAACAAGTTCTTTTGCAGTGGCTACGTCAAAGTTAGGAAGGGCTTCTTCCGCTTTAGCTGTAAGCTCTGCATCCGCTTTAGCAACCTCAGCAGCTTCAAGAGCCTTCAAGATTACAGCAGGAATGTCAGCTTTGTTGATTGACTCACCGTCATACTCGACAAACTCTTCTGGGGCTTTCTTCTCAATGCTATCAGCACGGATCACATAGCCATTTTCAATAAGAGCTTTACGCATGTTCTGGTTGTCAGCTTTCAGGCGTTCTACTTCTTCTGCGAGAGGGTTGATTTCCTCAGCAGCTTCTTCTACAGCTTCTTCCGACTTCTTCATGTCAAAGTTGTAAGCCTTCATAGCTTCTTCTTCTGACATACCCTTATCCATGTAAGGCTTGAGCTTCTCTAGCATCTCGTCAGACATTTTCTCTGTTGTCTCTACTTCGTTTTCCATAATATCTCCGTTGGAGTTGTCACGCTTGAATAGTGAAACCATTGCTTGTGCATTGGCTGGTCGATCAACTAGCGACAGTTCATCTAACTCAAGCTCCTTTAAAAGGGTAGCCATTATAACTCTTCCTTCATTGCTCTGCCGCCAATGCTAAAGGCAGCTAGTTCACCAGACTTGACCTTGGCCCAAACGTCATCGTTATATACTTTAAACGCGACAATCCAACCCTCCCGGTCACTCTGTATGCCAAGGCTCTCACCGATCTCTTTCGTGATTGGCATGGAGTGGATAACCGCCCCAATCTGATCTCCCTTGTGCATCTCTTTACCTACACGAACATGCTCCATAAACTTGTTTACGGCACGAACTAGCGTGTCAGGTGCAATCATATCGCCTTGGCGGTCAATCACTGGTTCACCCTTTTCGGTTACTACAGAGGCCCAGCCATAGACCATGCGTTGTTCTTCATCAGCTTTGAGGATTTGGCCCTCAAGGTTCTTTGTCATACTACCCACGGTACTACCACTCCACATTCTGCACGACCAATACCGTGCGCTTGTTTTATCCGTTGCAGTGTCACATGAGTGTCGGCTACGGAAGTTAGCCCTAGCTTTAGGATCGTCCCTACGGATTTCCATGTTAGGGTCTCCGAAGGTAACTTTCTTGGTCTTGCCTCCAGAGTTGACATAGACACCAAACTTCTTGCTAGAACCTTTAGGTAGTCGGAAGGGTTTGTTTAGTGGCTTGTCAGCTTTGTTTACATCTTCCTCTAAGGGAAGGTTATCAATGTCAAACTCATCCATTAGTCTAAGTCCTCTTTGATGATGATCGTGAAGTAACCGTTATTAGGGAAGGTCTCTACCGTGTTATCAGCGTAAGTGACCTCTATCTCACCGTAGTAAGTACCAGCTGTGTCAGTATCAGTACCTGTCCATGCGTACTCTACAATGCCCAGAGCAGCATCCTCAATACTAGCTACAGCATCAATCTTTAGTAATGAAGCACCAAAAGCCTTCATATGAAAACGGGCAGAACAACCAGCTAGGCCGATTGCATTGCCTAGTGCATCCTCAAGGGTTACAGCCAGCTTAGGGCTTGTGTCGTTTGTTTTAATCCTGAAAGCCATTAGCCTACCTTAACTCTATTGCTGTTTGCGAACTTAACTGAGTTTCCATTGCGACCTTTTACTTGGTTGCCTATCTTACGCCTGTCTATGTCTATGACCCTACCTAAGTCAGCATCGTAGTAGGGTTCACCTAGAACTGGTAGACTAGACACTAACTCATCTGCATAGAATAAGTAGTCGCCTACCTTCTGTACTTTTGGCACATCCGGTTGACCTGTCGTTATACCCTCAGCTAAAAGTGAGTTGCTCTCCAAGAATGGGGCAAACGGTATGATGACAGCGCCAGTATCTAGTGTTCCAGTGTTGAGGGTCTCTTCTTCCGACAGGCTTGCATCTGGCAGATCAACTGCACCTGTGACTAAATTAGCAGCGGAGAAGCTCTCTTCCTCTTGCATAGTGTTGTCTGGCAGGTCTACATTCCCTGTCTCTATATTAGGACTGGATAGTTTATTGTCTTCAACGAAATCTGCGCTTGGTGTCTGAGGGTCTTCTGTAATGATGCCCCTTGCGGTAAGAGTTTCCTCTTCTGACATACTGATGTCTGGTACTATAACATTACCAGTGGCTAACTCTACAGGTTCAAACGTCTGGTCTTGATTGAATGTGGTTGTCCCGTTAATAGGGTTCCCAGTCTCCAACACGCCAGTGGAAAAGGTCTCTTCCTCTGACATACTGATGTCTGGTACTATAACATTACCAGTAGCTAACTCTACAGGTTCAAACGTCTGGTCTTGATTAAAGTCTGCGACTGGTGTCTGGGGTGTGCCTGTAACTATGTTGCCAGTGGAAAGTGTCTCTTCCTCTGACATCGTTATGTCGTCAACAACTACAGAACCAGTGGCTAACTCGTTAGGCTCGAAAGTCTGATCTTGGTCAAACCCTGATGTCCCGTTAACTGGGTTACCAGTCTCCAACACGCCAGTGAAAAGTGGGTTAGATTCTGTGAAGTCTGCCGCACTAAGTATGTGTCCAGAGGAAGTAAGTTCCCCAGTGGAAAATGATTCCTCCTCATTGAACAGAGCTTCGTCAACCGTTGGTGCGTTAGTGTCAAGAGCTATAGGCTCAAACGTCTGGTCTTGGTTGAAACTAGAGTTGTCTAAAGAGGGGACACCAGAAGTGACAAACAAGCCACCAAAGGTCTCTTCCTCTTGCATAGTGTTGTCTGGAACCGTCACTGCACCAGTGGTAATAGCGACAGCAGTTAGTTCGTATTTCTCGCTGCCAGCCCCTGCAAAAGTAGCGGCTGCAAAAGGGCTGGTTCCAAACATCTAATGCTCCTAGTTTTCGTCACCCTCATATCGTGAGGTCCACATAGTAAGAGAATACTTAACCCCAGACTGTAGCTCATCGACGTAGTGTCCATGTGTTACTTGTGCAGGGAACAAAATACAGCTTCCAACAGGTACATCTAGGTTGGTAAACTCTTGTCGGGGGAAATACAAAGTAGCACCTTCGTAGTCATCGTTCAGCTTTACACTGCCCGTAATTAGAGATGCGTCAGTGTGAAGTCCAAGGGATGTCTGAGTGTCCATAGCGTATCGCATAGTGAAAGCATCTCTCAGTCCCATGTATTCTACGGGTTTCCAGTGCTTCTCGCATATCTTAGATAACCTGTCTTCCCACAACTTCTGGTAGTCCTCCCAGAGGCCAAGTTGCTTGAGCCTGATCTCCTGCGCTGGGAACTTGTCGCCATCCATGCTTGACCAAGAACCAAGGTCATTAGACTTCCTTATAAGCTCTTTACACTCACTCTCAGTAAGAAGCTCAGTAACTAAGATGTCATCCGCTACCTCGTTGTACGACAGAGATAGGATGGGCGCTGACGATACTGGTTCGTAGTAATTAAACTTATTAGCTAACTGACCAAAAAATACCTTAGTTTGTTCTCCCCCGTTACCGTGATAGGTACAAGGGGCGCAGATAGGTCCGAGCAACTCATCACCAGACTTAGTGACACTTGGGTCATCGTTCTGGAAGATGTACGCTTCGTGGTCCAGTGCAACCTTAAGTGAGGTTGATAGTAACTCAGATTGACAGTATTGTTGGTCGTCCAACCCTGCGGCTTCCATGTCGTATAGCCAACCTGCCCGTGAGAAGAAATCTCTTAGCGCACCAGCTCGACCGATGTACTGACCACTGTTAAGGTACTTGTAATGCTCCCGTGGGAATTTGCTATCAAACTTGTCTTGTAGCTCTTGCTCAGGGGGCCAGAAGTTGTTCTCTGCACCAAACAAGATGTCTACGTTGAAGCCTAAGAACCTGTCTAGTATCTCTTGCGGTGTCTTAACTAAGAAGGTGTCATACCCGTCCATGAACAAGACGACATCATCCTCTGGCAAATCTAGTAAGGCTTCCCTTACCATCTTAAGTTTAGGCATACCAGCGTGACCCTCCATAGGATCGTGCCAATCAGAGCCTTTACCAAGGTTAGTTACCTCAGCTCCAAATCTGTAGGCGGACTGCTCTAATGCCCACATCTTACTCTCGTCTGTGGCGACAGTAAAAAGGTGTAATGTATCGGGTTTCATAACTTCGGTATCCTCTATGGTGCTAGGTCGGGTTGACCGTGGGATTTGAGTAACAACCTCTTTCGGGTAGAAGTAATTACGTTTGTCTTCTAGCTTCTTTGGTATCCATTCATCGACTGGGATGATGTTATCTTTAAAACCCCCTAGTAGTATACGCGCTGTGTCTGGAGTGATGGCATAAGCATGGCAGTTATACCAGTAACCAAGGCTATTCCACCTATAACCAAGCCAAGCACTGTCGTACTCTTGTAGCATCCAGTCTACATGACTAGGGTTGATCTCATCAAAGACAGCATCCTCTTCTAACACAAGTCCGTTGAGGTTACTCTCAGCTATCTTCTGCCAGACCCTGTAGTGGCTCACAGAGCATCCAAACTCACCCTTAAGCATTGGTCTGTTAAGGAGTGGGTCTAACCAGCCTGTACGGGGCTTACAACCAGTCTCAGAGTGTATCTGATCCCAAGTTTTATCTCTAGCATCGTAAGCAGACCCGTGAAGTGAAATCTGATAGACTATCAAGCTACACGCCCCCAGACCAATATAAAATCAGGGAAGGTCTGTAAGTCACATACGAGGTGCAAGATTGGCTAAGTGAGTAAATACCACTGCTATCCGTTCTCGCATAATACATTCTTCCTGTGGTGGTGGTCCTAACTATGCCAGAACGGTTGTAGGTTGGTTGTATCTGACCCCAAGCCATTCTTATAGCTAGAGCGTCAGACCCATTATAATAAAACGTGTTATCAGCGGGAAAGTAAGTCTCATCTTGATTGGTAGACCAGTTGTGGGTGTTGTTGTTGTAGAAAACCGTCTCACCGGATCGAGACCCCGAAACATTGGCGGTGTTACTTGTTGTGGAATCGTGTGACATACCGACTGAGTAGTTTGGGAAGGAGGGATATGCGGGTATGTTGTTCTGAGCGGCCAGCTGTAGTTGCGTTATGCGACCTTGACCCCCACAACCTGCGGCTTGCATTTCAGCGTGGGTAATTACAAAGGCTAAGCAGTAACGTCTCCAATATGCGTTGTTGGGTCCAGCTGCTGTGTTGCTGTGAGAGCTTGTTCCATTCAAAGGGCGCTTGAAACCAAATGGGTTGATAGGTACAGAGTCAGACTTCCCGTGACCATTAGACATAGAAATTTGACCAGAAGATACATCAAACAAATCACGAACACTTGTGTCATTCATACTTATCTGAGTCGTACCAGTTTGCCCAAGCTCCACGTTTACTTGATTTAGTGAAATCTGACCTGATGCAGGTAATGTCATCCTACTTAACCCCTAGTTTATGTACTTCTGCCCTTAGCTCTTTCACTGCCTCGACAAGAAGACCGAAGATTTGGTCGTACTGTAAAGTTTTGTACTGGGTTTCGTCTTCGTCCCCCATTTTCAAAGGTAGTCCAGTTTCGTGTATTGCACTTGGCAGTACAACTTCAACCTCTTGGGCGATAAGACCAGCAGATTTTCTACCGTCAGCTTTGTAAGTAAAGGTGTACCCACTTATTTGATCTATCTTGTCAAGTGCGTTTTCTATTTTTACAACGTCAGTTTTTAGTCTTTCATCAGAAACGGTTGACGAGTAAGCAATCACGTTGCCCTCAACGTGCAGTTCTTGACCGCCAGCGTTGTAGTCAAGACGCATTTTTTCATCGTTGTTTACATACCATCTGTGATCTGAGTTACCGAAAATCTTGTATGTCCAGTGATTGTCTTGATCCCTGAATCCTATCAAGTGTTCAAAGTTATCTCCGTCAGCAGCTGTTACAGAACCCCAGTAATCACCAGCACCATAAAGTTTTAGGTTAACTTCGCCAGAATTACTGTTACCCCATATATCGTAATCACTACCCTGAAAGTTCTTAATCAAGAAATCAGTATCTTGATAACCAAGCTCCATCTGATCCGCATTAGTTGAGCTTTGCCAGACTATTTTTTGGCTATTCGCTCCGTTGAGAGTTAACTTTTGTATATACCCATTATTAATATTAAGTCCCTTAGTATTGTTTGTAGGTAGTGTGGTGTTGCTACTCCCAATCACAGCACCGTCTACAAAACTTGCAACCCCGTCAGACCTAAGTCTACCGGGAGTGTAAACTCCATTAGCGAAATTCTGGTTTTGGTTTAGTCGTAGGTAGCCATCACTTGAGTCAGAGGTCAGGGCTGTACGGTCGTTGAAACTTATACCTCTAGAATCGTTAGTGCTTGTAGCATTGAAATTAATCACATGAGAACTATTCAATGAGAAATTTACTGCTGTCGATACCGTACCAGTAAGACCTGCACCAGTAGCGCCAGTTTGACCCTTTTGGCCCTTCTGTCCTGCAGCTCCAGTTCCCCCAGTGCCTCCAGTAGCTCCAGTTTCACCCTTCTGACCCTTCTGGCCTGTACCGCCTGTACCGCCTGTGCTGCCAGTATTGCCAGTAGCTCCAACCTCACCCTTCTGACCCTTCTGGCCTGTTCCTCCAGTTCCCCCAGTGCCTCCAGTAGCGCCAGTTTGACCCTTTTGGCCTTTAGCACCGGGTGCGCCAGTGCCTCCAGTGCCTCCAGTATTACCTTGTATGCCCTGAGCACCTATTTCACCTTTTTGACCTTTAGGGCCAGCAGCACCAGTTACGCCAGTACCGCCAGTAGCTCCAGTCTGTCCTTTTTGGCCCTTCTGTCCAGTTCCCCCAGTGCCTCCAGTAGAACCAGTATTACCTTGTATGCCCTGAGCGCCAACCTCACCTTTTTGACCCTTGGCTCCGGTTCCGCCAGTAGAACCGACTTCACCCTTTTGGCCTTTAGCTCCAGTGCCACCTGTAGAACCGACAGCACCTACTTCACCCTTTTGGCCTTTAGCTCCAGTACCTCCGCCAGCACCTACTTCGCCCTTCTGTCCCTTAGCTCCGGTTCCTCCAGTAGCCCCTGTTCCGCCAGTTGCTCCGTTAGCTCCAGCGGCCCCGACTTCACCTTTTTGTCCTTTGGCCCCATTGGCTCCGGTAGTGCCTGTAGCTCCAACCTCACCTTTTTGGCCCTTAACACCCTGCAATGCAGCTGCTGTAATTGTAGCTTTCTTCCAAGTGGATGCAGAATCGTCATATATAGCCAGTAAGTCACTAGAGTCAGGGTCTGCGTGAGTGGATAAGCCTGTGAGGGCAGATGGAAGTGCGGCAGAAGTTACATCCGCGCCAGTAGAGACGCCATCAAGTTTAGTACCATCAGAGGCCACATTACGACCATCTACTGTACCTACATTGGTGGTGACGTTACGGCTATCGTCTATTACTTCTACACCGTTAATTTTAATTGCCATCTTCGTGTACCCACTATTAGCTTGTTTTTATTGTTCTTAGAAGGTTGCGTCAGTCTCTACGTCATTAGCGACAGACATTGTACCGCTTGTGTTCATACTGAACTTTGTTGTGCCTTGATATTGAAAGATAAGACTTCCACTGCTCTCAGTGATAGTCCAGTCACCTAAGTCCACCGTAGGAACATTGAGCGTCCCTGTCATAGTGTCGCCAGCAAGTTGTACATAACGTGTGTCGTGTGTATGACTGTCGTTGACCACTGTAGCTACAATGTCAGCATCCGCACTCCCGTTAAAGGAGACCGTACCTGTCACATCACCACTTAGGCTAATGTCACGGGCATTTAGCAACTGACTTGCGTTAGAGGCTGTACCTGTTAGGTTACCAGTCACGTTACCTATAACACTGTTTACCTTGATGTCCCCGTAGGAAAATGAAGAGTCGCCAGTGTCAATAGAACCACTAGGCTCTGGTGCGTACTCATCAAAGAAGGTCCAGTAGTTAGTGGACACATCGTAGTACACGCCAACGTGAGTGTAACCTATACCAGAAGTTCCTGTGTTGCGGTTAGATGCAATACCTGTATCTACGTTAGTGGGAGATGCTGTACCTGACCAAATGTCATTTATAGTATGACCAGAAGTGGCATTGAACTCAATGTTTACGCCATCCTCTAACTGTTGGTCGGAACCTGTAATCTCTATTTCAGCAGACTGGGTAACGAAGTTGTCTGTTGACCAACGGAAGAAGTCTTCTGTCTGACCAGTCTTTAGTGTTGTAATCTTTACCTTAAATGTCTTGTTAGAGCTAGTACCATCGTAGTGACCAGTGAAGATAGCATCATCTAAACCAGTACCAGTATGGGTTGTACCACTTTCCCCAATAGTATCACCAGAGTTGAAGTAGTTAAAAGCACCTGACAAGGAGATGTTGTTACTGTTGGTAACCGTTTGAGTACCATTAACAGTAAGGTCACCGTCTACAGTGAGGTCAGCATCGAAGTGTACGTTACCTCCAACCCGCATAGTCTTAAATGACTCGTGGTATACACTTACATATATACACCCACCTAACGCAGAAGAAATAAGGCAGATGCCAACCTCTGTTGGGTAGTAAGGGTATGTAGGAGAGTCAGTCTGTGTACCACCAGATGCACCAATAGCAACGTGTACTGGTTGACCAACAGTAAGGTGAGACGTATCAACATCTGCTATAAGACCCCGTGTGGTTATATAACCCACAGAGCTGTCTTCAATGTCGTGAGTTGCTATACCAGCAGCCTGTGACTGTGCAAAAGTACCATCAGCCCTAGCGACAGCAACGGTTGGAGTAGCACCAGATTCCCCTGTTAGGTAGACTGGAGTGCCGTTAGAAATGGTAGAACCCGTATCATTATATACACGGATGTATTCTTCCTGACCGATCTGGAGTGTGATTTCACTCTCGTCGTTATAGAAGGCTAACGCACCAAAGGCTTTGTCGTAGAACAAACGTCCCTCAGAGTAAGAGGGCTTGTTTGCAATAGTAGTGTTTAGGTCTAGGCTTGTCTTGAAGTCTATACCTGTGGCGTAACCATCTGCATCTAGGTAGTTAGCTTTAGAGGAGGGCTGAGTTACGAATACGAACTTTTCACCAGCTGACCAACTTACCGCTGAACCTGCATTAGATGACGACAAGATGACTGTACGGGCCAAAGTGGTTCCAGAGGCAGTGTACGTCCCAATACCTACTTCCCAATCACCATTGTCGGTAACGGTATAGTAGGTTGTGTTGCCATCACCAATAGCGGAAAACGCTTGAAAACCAACTTCGGCACCTGCGAGTGTGTAAGTACCAGTACCAGTAGTCGTAGTGGTTTCCTTTACACGATCTTTAATAACAAGTGCCATAGTCTATTCCTTACGATGGGTCAGGGATGCCGATGTCAAATGTAGCAAGAGTAAACGTGTTACCCGATGTTACAGACTGAGATGCTGTCAAAGCAGCTGTAGCCAACAAGCGACTGTTTACGGTGTCTACCAGTGCGTAGTGGGTAACTGTGCCAGTACCTGAGATGGTTCCATCGTCAACAGCTGTAACAGACACCTTACGTCCACCACCCGCACGATCACCGGGAGCGCCGATAGAAAGTGTGGAGGAAGAACCAAGACTGTAAGTAGAGGTTGCTTCTGTGTAGTCAGTAGCCTCAGCAGAGGTAACGTGTACTGCGTTTGCTTCTAAGTCGAGGACTGAAAGTCCTTCGTCAAAAACGCGATCATTAAGAAATGCCATTAGTTAGTTTCCTGTTCTTCTTCAAGAGTTGTTTCTGTATCCCCATCAGGGTCATAGTTAAGTTCAGCAATGTCCATGAGGTTTTGAATGACCTCTGGGTGGTTACTGACGTTAATATCTGCGCCATTAAGATTACGCAGGAACCCTGCAATCTCACGAAGATCATGCGGAGCGACATCACCAGCCTTGATGGTTGGCATCAGTGAATAGTCCAGACCGTTCAACTCCCATAGGCGTTCAACCAGCTGCTTGTTAAGTACGTCAACGATCTGTTGAACGTAGCTCTCAAGTGCGCGGAGGAACAGGTCTGTCTTGCTCTTAGACAAGGCGTAAGAACCACCCTGACTACCGAGCATTAGGAACTCAGACAAGACGCTCCTAGCAATGTCGTGCTGATAGCGACGAACAATAGGGTCAATGTCGATGTTCCTAGAACCACTAGAAGACATAAGCTCAACGTCAACCAACTTGATGTTAGTTGGGCTACCATCCTTATCAGGGTAGGTGTCCGATGGAGTAATGATATACCCCTGTTCGTTGAACTTAACGTCACGAAGGATTTGCTCTAGGTTCTGCCTAAAGGCAGCTTGTGAGGGTGTGGCATCAGCTGATAGGTACTCCGAGGGAATACGGGCAACTGGGATACCAGCAAGCTCACGCTCTACTGCAATCGCTTCGATAGCTTGTAAGTTGTTTAGGTATTGATAAGACGTATAAGCATTGCGGAGGATACTGCGACCACTGGGATCACCGTTAATAGAAGTAGTACGGTAATATAAGCTCTTACGGATTGGGATATAGTGCTTGCTAACACCGTATCCAGTGTCTTGATACATTCCGAGAACATCGCCAGTCTTCCTATCTACATCAAATTTAGAAACCGTCCAAGGCGCGCGCATTGCGATCTTACGAACGCCCATACGACCATCAGTGTACTTACTACGCTTCCTTTCACTAGTTTGAGTAGGTCCGACACGTCTCTTATAAACAACCTCAAACCAAGCAAAACCGTAAGAGAGGCAGGATAGAGCCTCAGCCACATGGTCGTCAAGAGAGTGATCCATGTCTTCCAGAACGCTTTGAACATACTCAGCTTCTCTCTTTGCTTCTTCTGTGTCATTACAAGGGTAAACCTTTAGGTCAACGTCACGCAACACTTGCTCAGTGGCGTACATGACCGCACCTATAGTGCTATCGTTGTCACGCATCTCACGATACTTGCTAATAGCTTTCTTGCCGCGAAGCTCTGCCAGAAACTCGTCTGCACGGATTTGACCGTTATATGTATTGTCACCAGCAACGCCTAAGACGTTAGTGGATTCCGTTGGAGAGAGTTTCTTTGCCATTTTACTTCAAGCCTTTAGCATTTGAGTATGCCAGCACTAGCTGTGGTTTTGCATACCCATTCAGTGAGAGGTCCGTTATAGCCCATACCATAGCATCAAGACGGTCTGGTGAGCCTGTGGACCCTAAAGGTTCCCACTGTACCATCTGATCCTCTAAGTCGTTAAGTCCCTTGATGTGCTTTACCTTGCCCTGTTCATATAGAGCGGATACAGGTTCAGCCCGTGCCATCTTACCTCTACTAGCGTGTACAAGTTTGACTGGGACGGTTTCATCTTCGGTGTGCAGAGTATGTCGGACCATATCACCACCTTGGTTCTTCTCCGCAACGATGCGGTCAGCCATGTGCTTGTGATACAGTTCAATGGCTTTAGCAGCCCACTGTTGAGGTGTGTAGCGATCAGTATGATCTTCTAGTACATAGGCAATGCCATTTACATCAATGCCAGCGACAACCATACCTGTCATATCGCTCTCAGCGTTAGAGCTAACAGCAGGGTCAATAGAAACAATGATACGGCTCAGTTGAGGCACATCGTCTTTGTCTATCTCGCACTTGTGTAGCAGCTGCCTATTCCAAAGCGCACCTGACGCTTCATCTAATATCTCTGCGTATAGTTCTTGTCTACCAAGGCGTGTGCCTTCGTA